>JAABUS010005582.1_pt1 | contig 16326 bp, 10 predicted proteins | sample 5560161 | NCBI WGS metagenome assembly JAABUS01 (sample SAMN10711885, study PRJNA513376) | rock metagenome | isolation source: Antarctica rocks | place: Antarctica: Victoria Land, Trio Nunatak nord | collected 2016-01-04
ACTTTGCAAACAATTGATTAATATTCTCATTGAATATTTGAATATTAAAATCTGTCATTTCAAAGATAAGTAGTCAATCAGCATTTCACAGATTTGACTCAAGCGAGACTTGCAAAATGAAACAAAAGAACTTAAACTTAATGATTACATCAATAATCATCTTGAAGTAACTCATGAATCAGAAACTAGTGAATCAGTTCATTAAATCTGTTTAATTCATTGAATCTGTACTCATATGAAAGCAAAGCACTTAAGTTGATCTCAATCAACTTCGTCTCTTTCAGTCAATTGAGAAAAAGAAATTCGTCAATATTATCATGATTGAAGTCGCTGTGTATCAAACTCTAGTCAAGAATAAGAAGATCAAGATCTTTTTCTTGATCATTAGTGAAATCAATAAAGCGCTTAGCTCAGTTGAAGATTTCGCGAAACTGAATGAAATAATCTCAATCATGTCATTAAATGAACTGAAGAAGAAGCTTTCAATGATTTATCATGACTTTCTGAATGTTTTTAATAGAGAAAAGACAACGCAGTTGCTTTTGCATTGATTATACAATCATAAGATTAAATTAGAAGATGAGAGTTAACTTTCTTGAAGTCAATTGTATCTCATGTTGAGCTACAAGTTGCAGAAGATCAAAGAGTATCTAAAAAAGAATTTGAAAAAGAAGTTCATCATATTCAGCAAAGCTTCTTTTGCTTCGTTAATACTATTTGTCGAAAAGAAAGATAATAGTCTTCGCTTTTATGTAAACTATTGAAAACTGAATGCTCTGATCAAAAGAAATCATTATTCAATACTCTTGATAAACGAAGTATTAGCTCAAATTCAAGGCAGTAAGTATCTGACTTGACTTGACATTATCATCACGTTCAATAAACTGCGCATGAGTTTAGAAAGCAAAGATTTAATCACTTTTGTTACTTTCTTCAATGTTTACAAGTATAAAGTAATGCTCTTTGAATTAATTAATAAATTTGCGTTCTTTCAGCACTATATCAACGATGTATTGTTCAACTGTTTGCATAAGTTCTGTCAAACATATTTGAATGATATTCTCATCTACAGTAAGACATTGAAAGAACATAGAACTCATGTGAAATAAACTGATCATCAAGTCAAGTTTTCATATTTACATTCTGACTTAACTCGATTACTCAAGTCGAATCTTCTGACTCGACTCGATTACTTGAATTAAATCTTCTGACTCAACTTGATATTTATCTCGAGTCAGAGTTCAATTCAAGTTCTCGACTTAACTTGTCAAGCAATCAAAAATGATGTTAAATGTCAAGATTTACTATTTTTGAATCTATTACGTCATTATATTTGAAAGACTTTCGTGCAACAAACGAATCTATTTCTTTTCTTGTTGTTTGCATTATCTTGTTGCATTATTAATAAAATATATTGTGTGATGTCTGATTCTGATAAGACATACGAATTGTTAAGATCTTCAATCGAGAAAGAGTTTAATTTCTCGATCATTCATTCATTTACTTTCAGTAGTCTTCATTCTAATGAATTCGCAAGTCAAGATTCATGAAACATCAATCATGCTTTCATCAAAAAGAAACAAACTCTTCAAGAAGCGATGAATAGAATTTATCGCGATACTTCTCTTTTAATATTAAGAGAGAATAATCAGTATGTTGAGTGAAGTGCTGATATCAATGCTCAATTTCAACAATGATGACTACAGATGTCTGTTAACGAAAATGTCATCAACAAGACTTCAAAAAAGATAGATAATTCACTTTGAATCAAGAAGATTGAAGTAAATAAACAATTCAGAATCTGAAACAAGTTTATTCAAATGATCTTGATGTTGAAAGAATATTCTAAGATTTCATGCAAGAATTGTCTTAAAATTCTAGATCATTCTACAGCTATTGATGAATCTAGTACGATCAATATGATCAAGCATCTTAAGACAAATGCTTGCATGAAATGATTCAAACGAAAACAACTCAACTCTTTTTCACAGATAAAGATATCTTTCAATCATGTAAGTTTAATATGATAATGCAAATAAATAATGCAAAGTTGACGCGTTTATAGAAAAAAAGTCATATCAACTTATCATTTTAATTCAATCAACAGAATTGAGAAAAGATATTGTGCAAGATCTTTGTTGCACTGAATTTGTCTTTTTGAATCATTGAAAACGAGCATTTTCGACAGTTACTACAAATGCTTCGTTCAGAGATTACTCTCGTTCATTGCACTAAATTGTCAAGCATGATTTTCTCGAAATATGATGAAATTCATGCAAAGATAAAGCAAGACTTAAAAGAATCACGACAAGTTTCTATTGCGTTGAATGCATGATCTAGTTCTCAAAAAGTCGCTTATCTGAGAGTTTTGATATATTGAATGAATGCTATATTTCAATATCATAAACATTTTATTGAATTTATATCTCTTCAAGTTAAGCATACTGATCATCATTTAATGCAAAAGCTGTTCAAGATTTTGAATACATACAACATTAAGAACAAGCTTTTTGATGTTATTATCAATAATGCAAGCAACAATGACACTTTAAAGAAGAAGCTTGAAAGAGCGCTCAGTTGACGCGATATTTCATGAAATAGAGCACAAAACTCAATATCTTGTATAACTCATATCATCAATCTAGTGACTCAAAAGTTTATCAGAGCTATTGAATCAGAAACTTTGAATGACAATTTCGTTATGTCATTAAATGATGATTAAGTTGAGAATGTAATCACAAGCAATGATCTTTGCATTGTTGTCAAGAAGATATTTATTAAGTTGATAATGCAAAAAGATAATGCATTTACTAATCAGTGAAACAGATTCGCGCTCTTACTATTGTCATCAACAGTTCTTCTCAACGAAAGCTTCGCTTTTTAAAGCTTCAAGTCACAAGATCTTGAAAATTGATACAAGACATTTGCATTCGCTGAAACTCTATTTATTTAATGCTTCAACATGCATATCAACTGCGTGACATAATCAATATATGAATTGAGAAATTCTTGATAGATGCAAAGATTCAAGCTATTCAATTAAAGAAGAATGAATAATTACTAGTATTGCTTGTTGACAATATGTTAAATTCTTTCTATGAGCTAACTTTGATTATGTCTAGAATCATTAATGTTAACATACATTTAGAATTTTGAATGTTTAATGCTCTTTTCAATCATCTCAATGTTATTGAGATGATAGTACGCGATAATGCATGTACTTCACAAGCACTTGTTTTTCGAGCTTGCGAACTAACTTCTAACAAGCTTGCAAAGTACTATTTCAAGATGAAGAGCAAAGATGAACTGATATACAATCTCGCTATGATTTTAAATTCTACTCAAAAGCTGAATTTGTATCAAGATTAAGATGTAAATGAGAATAATTCTCATTTTTATTACAACAAGTACAGAAAAGAGTTCAAGAACTATTTTCATCATCATTATAAAGAGAGAACTACAACTGCAGAAGTCAGAGTGCAAGTGATTAGTGATGTTAATCAGATAATGCAATATGATAATGCAATTGATCATTTGTTAACAATGCTATAGTTTGTTGTAATAATTACATGAACTCTTCTTCAAAGAACTTAACGTCGCTCTGTATCTGTTAGTGAAGATGATTGATATCTTCGCATTGATGCTATTGTTGAGAAGTTTTCAACATGAAAGTATTAAAGAGACAACGTCTCAAACTATTCAAGATTGACTCAAATGACTAAAAATGTTCTTTTATATTTAATATTCTTTATAAATATTGAATGAACATTCAGTCTTGCAAGAAGAGTTTGTTGATGAGATTGATTACAAATGACTTCAGAATTAGTTGAACAGATAATGCTTCTTGAGTATTATAATCATATCATAAACTTGAATTCTGAGAAAACTATTATTGAAGCATGAAAATATTTATCACAGAGAAGAAGATGAAAATAACATGATTGATGAATTTGATGATTCTTTCAAGACAGATTTGCAAAATGTTTTACATTTTATTAATGTTTAAATGTTTAATGTTCGTTTCATTTGAAGTTGCTTTTGCATTGTCAATGTATGTAGTATGATAACACATTTACAAAATAATGCAAAAAGATAATGCAGTTCATATAATGTATTGCTATGTTAAATAGCTTGATTTGATCAAGTTATCATGAATGCTATTTCTATTCATGACTCAACTGAATTTTGAGATTGCACATCAAAGTCTTCATGAGTATCAAATCTCTCTGCTGAAGAGTTACTCACTTGACATAAATAGCAAGAAGATTGCTATCTGCATATGTAAAGCATTATATCAGTAAATGTTATAAAACATCAATGATAATGCAAATGAGTAATGCATTTACTGACAAGAAATTCACATAGAAACGCTTTTGTGATCTTCTGAAGAGCAAGCAGTGTCAAAGTCTGAATTTTATAGTTTGCATCACTCATTTTCTGACTCATCTTGTTCATATCAATCTCATTCTGCATGATTTCACAAACTATTCTTTTAAATGAAATCTTTGATATCAACAAATCTGCATCTCTCTGATAATGATGTATCTCTCGAAGTGTGATGATTTCTGACTTTCATTTTCTCTTTGACTGTCGCGATAAATTAGCTGTTGATAGCTTAATACATTATCTGTTTGCATTATCTTCTGAATTCTATTGATCTTGCTTTCAGATAAAATCTTTAAGTCTGCTCTTGATTTATTCATGATTTGATTATTTGATGTCATATCATCACGAGTTGAGATTCTCAAATCATCATGTGATGCGTCTTTAAACTTTCGTTTTAAATCAAGTCTATTAGCAATGCGTAACAAGAAATGCATTATTTAAATGCATTATCTGTTTGCTTGCAACGAGTCATAATGTATATCAACTGACAACAATTTGAAAAATTGAGACTATTAAGTTGAGTGAAAGCAAAGTGAAGTACGATGTAAACAAGAGATGATGTGTAAACAAGAAATGATGTGTAAACAAGAGATGATGACTGTTGACTGTGTTTATAGTAGAATCAATATGACGAATGTTTTGATATTAGCACTAATATGATGAATGTGTTGATCGCAGCTCTAAGATGATGAATAAATTCTAACATTCAGCTTTAACTTTAATTTTACTTACATTTCATCTTATATTTATTCTAATTCTAACTTTATCTATGCTCAACGTTTATTCTAACTCTAACTTTTTCTATGTCTCACATTTATTCATTGCACTCATCTATTGTGACTAAGTTTATTAGAAAAAGCACTTTAACATCACTATCAGATAAGAAGATTGTTATGCATTATTTATATGCATTATAATTGAGACTAATCAAAATCGCAGAATGTTCAATCTATTAATTAAGTCACAGTCAATTGCAAGTAGAAATCATGCAATGAAATGAAATGAAGATCAGAAAACTCTTTATATCAAACAAAGTGCAAATTAAGTGACTTTTTATAAACAACTCATTAAATTGAGAAGCATCAACATTTATCAGAAAGTCATCAAAGCGAAGCAGATGAAAATGAAGAACAATATGCGAAATACGATCACAAATGATCAAGTGAAAAAAAATCTGCATGATAATGCATTTGAGTAATGCATATGTGTTTCAAAAGCTGATTGTATAATAGCTCAATGCTTCAAGACAATTTTGATGAAGAAGACGAGAGAGAAGAAGACTGCGAAGCGAGCAAAGCTTTAAGTGATAGTCATGAAGACGATGTTTAATACTACTTCTACTGTTGATGTATGTACTGTGTTTAATGTGAAAGACAAGACTAATATATGCATTAAACTATTGCACAACAAGATAAACTTGGGAAAAACATGTCAAGATATATGATATCTACTATTGAATTAATTCAGCAACGCATTTTACATCATGAAGAATTGAATGAATTGAAGATGATGAATGATTCAGATGTCATACAAGAATTCAGCAAATTCATGAGCGCATTTTCGAATGAAAAAAATGCGGTTGATCGAAAGATAGTTAATTCACTAGATTCATCAAATGATAAATCTGATGATATCATTGAGATTGATGACGATGACAAGAAGATGAAATTTAGCAAGAGAAATGATGATGCAGATATGATTGAGAACGAGAACGAGTACGAGAAGAAGTACAAGAAGAAGTACGAGAAGAAGAAGAAGAAGAAGAAGAAGAAGAATGATGAGATAATAGTGATCTCAGATTAGCAGTAGTAAATGAACAAGCATGAATTTTCTTCAATTAATTGCATTATTCTTGTTAAAGATTAGCATAGAGCGAGTCATATGAGTGTAATGTAACGAGTATATAAATGCTGAGAAAGAAAAGTGTCTAGAAGAAAAGAGTCAACTATTTATATGACTCAGAAGAACATAAGCTAACTCTGAATAGAGTTAACTTCAAAACAAGTCTATGTTCTAGCGACGAGCGATCGACGATAGCTCTCAGAATAGTCATCAACATAGCTATCAACGAAGATGCGTAGCTAGAATCATAACAATTCTGTTGCATTATTAGACACTCAGATAAATATTAGTAGTACTTCACTTCATGTCTTGATGAATTGAATCGAAAATTTCAAATTGATACTCGATTTCAATTCTTTAACTCGACTCAATTACTTGAATTGAATCTTCTGACTCAACTTAATTACTTGAGTTAAGAATTCTAACTTGAATCAAGTCTTAACAAGTTGAAAACTCAACTCAATCTTGATGACTTGACTCAACATGATTAGTCTAATGTGAAAGAAGTGCTAGACAAGCTTCGTGAAGCTGATCTACAAATGAACATTGACAAGTATGAATTCAAGATTCAGAAAATTTTGTTTCTAAAACTACTAATATTCATTAATGATCTGCAAATAAACTTTCGAAAAGTAGATATGATTTGAAACTGAGAAGTATTATGATCATTAACTCATGTGCAAATCTTCATTGACTTCTGCAATTTCTATCAATGATTCATAAAAAACTTCTTAAAGATCATTCAACTCATGATAAAGCTGATTCGAAAAGATCATTTCTTTGAATGAACAGAGATCTGTCAGATGATTTTTGAAGAACTAAAATAACAGATGATGATAGTTTTCATTCTAAAGCATTTCAACTCAATCAGAAAAGTTATTCTGAAAACGAACTTCTTGAACTATGTGAACGACGAAGTATTATTTTAGTATGACGATGAAGACATTTTACATTCAATGATCTTCTATAGCAAGAACATGATTCTTGCAAAATGCAACTATGAGATCTATGACAAAGAACTGCTGATCATTATTTGCTGTTTGAAACATCGATGTCTCAAATTGAAATGTATGAATATTTTAATCAAGATCTTCATCGATCATCTGAATTTAAAGTACTTCATGATCATCAAAAAACTGATCAGACAACAAGCTAAATGAGCTGAGAAGTTATCTGAATATAACTTCAAGATCATATATCAGTCGAAAAAACAGAATCTGAAAGTCGACATGCTAATCAGAATGTCAGATGTCAGATCAGTTAAAGCAAATAATAATTAAAAGTTATATCAGCATCAGATGCTATTGTCAGAAGACAAATTTAAACTGCAGTCAATGAAAACTGATCAAGAAAATGATCAGAAATCTTGCTTAAATCTGACTCAGATTCAAAATTCAAATCAAAAGCTAATTAAAATTTGATCAAAGAGATGATTTTTATTCAGAATCAGATTATAGTTGAAAATTGAACGAATCAACTGTGCTTCAATATTTGAATAATCATGAAACAGAACAGAAAAACTTGTCAAGATATTAATCTAGACAATTGCAAAGTACTTAATGAAGTACTTTGAAAAGATGATAGACTATGAGTTTCTCAGTCAATGATCACTTGATTGATAAGAGAAGCACATGATCTTTTGATCAATGATAACTCTGACATGAATTAAATGTTGAATCTGCTGAGACGATTATATTGCTGATCAAAGATGAGAATGATAATCAAGCACTACATTCAAAACTGTTACGTTTGTTGTAAATCAAAAGCATCGAGAGATTGAATCAATGAACTGCTGAAGTCATTGCTCATACTTGAGCAGTAATGACAGAACATATCATTAAACTTCATTATCAATCTATTAGAAAGTGATGAAAACAACGCGATTCTGACAGTCATAAATTGATTGTCTAAGAAACAACATTATATATCATGTTGATCAAATGATAAAGAAACCTTCGCAGAATAAACAGTCAAGCTACTGTTGATATGAGTCTTCAGAACTCATGAACTATCAAGATCAATAATGTTCAATCGTAATTCATAATTCATATTGATTGTCTGAAAGTCTTTATGCTTAAGACTTGACATCAAGATAAAACTATTCACAAACTATCATTTGCAAATTGATGATCAAACAGAAAGAGTGAATCAGAATGTGAAATGATATCTACGAAGCTATTGCTCATACATGCAAGATGATTGATTTATCTGATTATTTATGACTGAATTCGTTGATAACAATGCTATTTTGTCATCAATTGAACAGTCAGCGTTTTTTCTGAATAAAGACTTTCATTCTTGTATGAGCTTCGATTTGAATTCAACTGAATATGAGATCACTTAAGCTAGAATCGAAGCAAGCAAAGCGAAGAATATATTTGAACACATAAAATGATCACTAGCATTGATCAAGTAAGCATTAGCAAGAGTCAGAGTCACAATGAAGAAACAGATTAACAAGCATTGAAAAGAAATGATTTACAAGATAAATAACATGATGTTTCTGAACTTAAGAAACATTATGATCTCAAGATCATCAAAGAAACTAAACGATAAAATGCTAAAACTCTTCAAGATTCTGATTGAGATTGAACATGCATATCAACTAAAACTGTCGTTGACTATAAAGATTCATTCGAAGTTTGCATCAAATCTGCTGCAACCAAATTCAAAAGATGCTTTAGAAAAACAACGAAATGAGTTGTTTAATTCTATAGTGATTGAAGATGAAGATGAATAAAAAGTGAAAAACATACTGAACTTCAGATACTACGAACGAGATAAATGACTATAATATCATGTCAATTGAAAAGAATACAACGTCGATTTACATTGATACAACGTTGATAAAAGTGAATTTAAAGAATGCTTGAAAATCATAAATAACTTTCATGAACAATATTTAAACAAGTCAAGATAAAAATTGACTTAAGAAATGTTGATTGAACTGCAGTAATGAGAACATTGCTAGATGAAGAGAAGAGTAATGTTGCAAGCGTGCACTTTAAGTTAGTCTAACATAAATCATGTCAGACTATCATAGACTAGTATAAAGCTGATGTTGACACGCTAGCGATCTAGCGTGTCTTTGTGAGTAAAACTTACGACATGTTACATCTTCTTTCTTCTTCAGCTTTGAACTTCTAGTTAGAATACATTCATATGATTCGCTCTATGCAAACTTATAACAAATACTTTCTACTGAGCTTTTCACTGAGCTTTCTACTGATCTTTTAATCAATCTTTCTACTGATCTTTTGATCAAGTCATCTAGTGAGCTTTCTACTGATCTTTTGATCAATCTTTTCACTGATCTTTCTACTGATCTTTCTACTGATCTTTCTATCAATCTTTCTATCAATCTTTCTATCAATTATTTTATCAATCTTTCTACTGAGCTATTTATTAAGCTATCGACTGAGCTTTTTATTAAACACTCTATCAAACATTCTACATGCTTCAAAATACGTGTCGATCGAGCGCATAACACAAGTCAAACAATGCTTTCTACATAACTTTCTACATGTTACAAATGTGTCAGAATTGATTAAAGCTAGTCAACAATCTAGTTGAGATCTGATTTAGATCTGACTCAGATTTGACTCAGATATAACTCAGCATCTTTTTTCTTCTCTAGCATCTTCTAATCAGCTTTTATTGCCTTCTAGGCAAACACACTTCTTTGTGTTACGAATGATCAACAGATTTCTATGACAAACACATTTCTTTGTGTTGCAAACATCTTTTGAATCAACATCTTTCTTGTGTTTCAACACGTTTTCTTTGAGACTAGCGTCAATCTAAGTAACTACTATATAGAGCATGTTCTTCTTGTCTTTTGTATCTTCTTTCTTCTGTATTCTTAAAGTCTTAGTTATAACTATCTTTATAAATCAAACATTCTAGTCACGCACGCACTCTGATTAGTTTCTAGACATGATTTCAACATTACTTTAAGAATTCATTAATCACATGATACTGATCTCATTATTCATTCAAGTCAACTTGACTGACAATGAGATAAGTATAAAGAAATTTGTGTATCTGATGATTGACAACATCGAAAGATAGAACAACATCAAGAAATCAATAGAATCAACGAAAATTTACGACTGTGTGATTGCTAGAGAATCTATCGCTCAGTCAGTAGCATCAGTTCAAATTGATTAATAGAATCAACGATAAAGAATCTTCATTGATTGCTTGAGAATCACAAAAAATTCTCTCAAATCAGCAACACTTTTCTTTGAAGACTAAACACTTTAACAAATAATCTCACTACATACTATTGAGCATTGTTTTTCGCTCAGTCATCAATTCTTTGCTATGACTCGATCATCTGTGAACAATCTCTTCAAGAGTAATCAAAGTTCTTCTGACACTACAGATTCAGTCATTTATTCTGAGCTATCATTTCGCATATCAAAGTATCTTAGAATCAATATCATACGAAAACATCAATACTCTTTGCCTCATTCTCAGACTCTTAATGAATCTTGTGAAGCTTCTACTTTATAAAATATAAAAAATGTAAAGCAGCTACAACATTGAGTTGAACAAGACTCAGAAGTTTTTCTAGAAGATTTAAACAGTCTTCAAACTCAACGAGATCTAGACGTGAAAGCTTGTGAGCTATTTGACAAGATATCAAGCGAACAAATATGAAAGACTCGTTTCGAGAAAATGAATAAAGTCAAAGAATACTCAAATGAATTAAATCAGATGTTTTAAAATCAAGTGACTGAATTGCAACATTAACTGCAATCATTTAAAGAAGTCACTTCTTTCTCTTCTATTCTGTTCAATTTCTTCAAGCAATTTCAAAAGCTTTCAAATTCATCTCTGTTTACTGATGAAAAAGAATCTATCTGAGATGATTGACAAGAAAAGATTCGTGACAAGCTAGAGATCAACGTTGATCATTTCAATATCAATAAAGCTATTCTGATCTACGTTCACTTCAGAATCAAAGAAGACACAGTCAAAGCTACTTTAGCTTGACATCAACAAGATTCATTGAATCTTTATGTCACAGTCAATGATCTGTTAAATGAACTTGCTCAGCTTTATAATGATCTTGACAAAGAGACAAAATTTCGAAGAAAATATGCTAATCTCTCTCAAGAAAAGAGCAAATTCAGCGACTTTTATTCAATGTTTCAACGTCTGTTCTTTTATCTAGAGTATTATGAAAAGCAATTAATCGTTGATTTACAAAACAAGATAGTTTATCATCTTCATGCAGCTTAAAGTAGTCAGTTGATTCAGTCAGAATCTCTGAACGAAATTCGTAGCTATCTGATTCATTTGAACAATGAGCATCGAGTCATGAATGACATCAAAGAAAAGAAATTTCTGAACAAAGTCAGAAAGCAAGTTATCTTTGCTGAGAAACGAGATTCATTGAATCTCTACAGAAAGATCGAAGTCATTACACTCATTGATCATTCAAAGTTGCATGACGCGATTTTAACTAGCGTCAAAGAGACAGATTTACAAACTGAAAGCTGCTTCATTTGTCATAAGTCAGATCATTTCTCTAGAGAATGCTCTGATTAAATCTTGAGAGTCAATGCATTAAAAATGACGAGTTTGATCAATTTACATCGAACTCTGAGTCAGATTCTGATTCAAAAAACTAACTATCTCTTTCAGAGTCATTGAAGAGATAGAGATCATATCTTTGTGCAGTCAAACCGAAATTCTATTGAAAGAAAACTATTTTGAAAAGTCATTTCTGATTAATGCTTCTTTTATCTCTCAGAGCAATTCTTTCAGTCTTCGCTTTTTGATAGACAGTGATTTCGTCGTCTACACACTGATACATGACAAGCTAGTCAATAAAATATGTCAGAAACTTGAAATACAATTTATATCACTAGCAAAAAAGAAGTTAATACGAGACTATGATGAAAAGTTAGCTAGAAAGACTATTACTTATAAGATTCTATCTAATCTTACGATCGAAAGTCATAAGAAATTGACTGTGTCAATGCTGATAGCTGATATTAAACATCATGAAGCTATATTGAGCAAATTCTGAATGAACAAAAATAAAATATTATTGAACATAAGACATGATACTATCATATTTTCTGACCAATTAAATATTTCTATCTTGATTTTTTGAATTTCGTCAAATACAAAGCATTCAAGTTGATCGCGATCAACTTTGATCTCTTCAGCAGCTCACAGCAAGATCTTTAAGATGCTCAAATGTTCAGTTTTGATCATTCAGAAAGAGTCATTCTCGATTCAAAACATAGACGTTGTCTCTTTTCAAGCACTAGTAAAACGAAAAAAGAAGAATCAGACAAAGATTTTTGCTATGTTCATTGAAGACATCGATAGAGAAATCATCTACAATACTCAATGCAAACTAGATGTTATAAACGTCTTCTCTATCAATGAAACGACTCAGAATCTAGAGAATATTAAAGTCAAGCTATTATCAAAATATCAGAATTTTCTAGACGTTTTTGATTGAGCTCAGACAGACAAGCTATCGTCTCATCGTTTGTATGATCATAAGATAGAGCTTACTAGTGATGCAACGTCATCTTGCTGTCGAGCATATTGAATGTCTCTTTACAAGCTTCAGAAAGTAAAGAAATATCTGAACGAGAATCTTTTCAAAGAATTTATAACTCTCAGCAAAGCTTCGTATTTCTCACTCGTTCTGTTCATTCTAAAAGCAAATGAAGATCTACGATTCTGTATTAACTATCGAAAGCTCAATACTATTATTAAAAGAAATCGCTATTTTCTATCTTTGATAGATGAGATAATCAACAAAATAGTTGATTGCAAGCATCTGACTCAATTAAATATCATTTTGACTTTCAACAAACTGCGAATGCATTCTGATAGTGAGAACTACACTATCTTTATCATTGCTTTAAAAGCATACAAATCAAAGATGTTATCTTTTGAACTTATTAATGATTCTGTCTCGTTTCAGCAGTATATGAATGATGTTCTTTGAGACTTTCTAAATGACTTTTGTCAAGTCTATCTAGACAACATTCTGATCTACAGCAAAACTCAACAAGAACATTGACAACATGTCAAGATGATATTAAATCATCTACAAGAAGCTGATTTACAAGTAGATATTTGAAAGTGCGAATTCAACGTAGAAGAAACTGTCTTTTTAAAAGTCATAGTTTCAGAACAAAATCTTCGTATGAATTCTATCAAAGTGAAAGTCATAGTCAACTGAACTACGTCAATCAACCTAAAAGAAGTTCAAAGCTTCGTGAAATTTGTAAACTTCTATCGTCGTTTCATTAAGAACTTCTCGAAGCTAGTCAAACCGTTCATTCAGCTGACTAGAAAGAACACGTCTTTTGTTTGAAATAAAGTCTGTGTTCAAGCTTTTGACAATCTAAAGAAACAGATCAGCTCGACTTCAGTACTACAACATTTCAATTTCAAACGACAGACTATTCTAAAGATTGATGTATCTGACTACGTCAAAGGTGAAATACTATTTCAGTATGATGATGAGAATGTTCTTCATTCAGTAGCTTTCTACAGCAAGAGCATAATCTTCGCTGAATGCAATTATCATATCTATGACAAGAAATTGCTAGTCATTATTCAATGCTTTGAACATTGAAGACTCAAGCTAGAATGCACAGAGCTGCTTATTCAGATGTTTATTGATCATCAGACTTTGAAAATCTTCATGAAAAACAAACAGTTGACTCAACGTCAAGTCAATTATCTAAACATTCTATTTAAGTTTAACTTTCAGATCATTTTTCAATCAGGTAAAATGAACACTAAAGTCAATGTTTTAATCAAAATGTCTCTGATTGACGTCTTTAAATCAACTCAGCGTACTGAAAATCGCTATCAGATCATTCTAACACTTGATAGAATAAATATTCTAGCTATTGAATCTGAAGTTGATCTCTATCAGCGAGTAAAAGATGTCAACAAAATGAATGAGCTTTGCAATGAATATAAACAAGTCATAAGCGAAAACAAGCTCAAGCTACATAGCATTGAATTGAAGCACTGTGAGATCATTAACAACGTTCTGTTTAGAAAAGATCTACTGTGAATTTCTGAGAATATGCATGCGAAATTGTTAAAGAAAATTTATGATCAGTCTTTCATCTCTCACTCTGACAATTGAAGAACTACTGATTTAGTTCAACGTTTCTACTATTGATCAGATCATTGAACAACGATTAAACGTTACATTTGAAACTGTCATGTCTGTTAACAAAGCAAGACATTTAGAAATAACATCAATAAACTTCTTCATTCTCTATCAATTTCACAGAAACGCTGAAAAAATATAGCTATGAACTTCATCACTGAGCTATTTCTATCGAAAGATTATAACGTCATTTGCACAATCATATGTTGTCTTATCAAGAAACGTCACTATGTTCTTTGTCATTGAGAAGACGATGACATCTCAGTCAAAGAAACGGTTTGAATCATGCTATGAAACGTCTATTGACTTCATGATTTATCTAGTTCTATTGTTTCAAACAGAGACTCTCAGTTCATATCAATCATATGACAAAGTCTTTGCAAGTGACTAAAGATTACAGCTAGTTTATCAACAGCTTATCATTCTAAGATCAATGATCAATTGAAACGAGCTAATCAAGATGTTGAACGCGAACTAAGAATCTACTGCAATTACATGCAGAAAGACTGAACAAAATGACTATCAATGATAGAATTCAGCGAGAATTTCAATATCTTCTCAATCATCTCAATGACTTCATTTTACTTCAATAAGAATTTTCATTCACGAATGAGTTTCAATTCAGATACGACTGACTACGAAACTACTCGTAAACGTTTTGAAGCTAGAAAAGCAGACAATATTATCATTCAAATGAAAGAACTTCTTAGCTTCAATCATCAACAATTGAAAAAAACGAAGCAGATCATTGAAGCTCAGATCAATAAACATAGATGAGACATCATTTATGAAGTAAATGACTGAGTTTGATTATTCTCTAGAAATATAAAGACAACTAAATCATGTAAGAATTTGAAAGACAAACAGCTAGAATTCTATCAAATTACTGTCAAAGTTGAGATCTTTTATCATCTTCATCTATCAATAAGCATGAAGCAACTGCATTCAATGTTCAGTTCAAAGCTATTATGTTCTTATTTCAATGATTTTTTATCAGAACAGCATTCAGAATCATCTAGATTTCTCACTATTGAAGACGATGAGCATTAAGAGATAAATGATATTTTAAACTCTAGACGTTATTGAGATTGAATACAATACAAGATCAAATGAACGAGACTAAATTGAAACAACGAATGATACTATGTCGATAAAGAAGAATTCAAGAGCTTGAAAGAAGTTCTAGTTGAATTTTATAAGCTTTATTCAGACAAGTCACACTAAATTGAAAAACAGTGGAAATTTTTGCGTTTCATTTGTTCTATTCATGCAAACATGAATTTTTGAAGAGAAAAGTAATGTTACAAATGTGTCAGAATTGATTAAAACTAGTCAACGATCTAGTCAAGATTTGATCTAGATCTGACTCAGATTTGACTCAGATATAACTCAGCATCTTTTTTCTTCTCTAGCATTTTCTAATCAGCTTCTATTATCTTCTAGATAAACACACTTCTTTGTGTTACGAATGATCAACAGGTTTCTATGATAAACATATTTCTTTGTGTTGCAAACATCTTTTAAACCAACATCTTTCTTATGTTTCAACAAGTTCTCTTTGAGACTAGCGTCGATCTGAGTAACTACTATATAGAGCATGTTCTTCTTGCCTTTTGTATCTTCTTTCTTCTGTATTCTTAAAGTCTTAGTTATAACTATCTTTATAAATTAAACATTCTAGTCACGCACGCATTCTGATTAGTTTCTAGACATGATTTCAACACTACATGACTTTCTACATGACTTTTTATCAAGCACTCTTCATGTTTTTCTATCAAGCGTTCTTTATGTTTCTCTATCAAGCGTTCTTCATGTTTTTCTATTAAGCGTTCTTCATGTTTCTTTACTAAGCGCTCTTCATGTTTTTCTACCAAGCACTCTATCAAGTATTCTTCATGTTTTTCTATCAAGCGCTCTTCATGTTT
>JAABUS010005585.1_pt1 | contig 16317 bp, 10 predicted proteins | sample 5560161 | NCBI WGS metagenome assembly JAABUS01 (sample SAMN10711885, study PRJNA513376) | rock metagenome | isolation source: Antarctica rocks | place: Antarctica: Victoria Land, Trio Nunatak nord | collected 2016-01-04
GAAAGATTCCGGTGGCGTCCCTCGATACTGTATAGCTTTGAGGCCCTACTGTTATAGTGAATTCAACATTACCGCTACTCAGGGGCTCTTTTTGCTGCTTCGGCTCAGCCTTGAAAGCTACTGTAACTAGGGTCAGGAAAAAACCGTTTATTCTACAATAAACGTGTATAATACCTCTTAGCGGTTTATTCATGTATGTTTATTGGTTTTATAGGAGTATTCCCGGCCCGATGCACGTTCCGATCCCGTGCACACCCCACTTTACTACTTTCATCTTTCTTCAAAAATCAATTACAAATTCAATATGGCTTCAATTGAGGCAGCGCTTGCAGATCTAGCTTTGCAAAAGTCATCTAACTACACTGCAACTGCAAAGAAATTCAATATCAATCGAAGCACGCTGTCGCGACGACATAGGGATATAATCGCCTTCGTCAAGAAAAGCAAGCAAACGACGTCAATTCTTTCGAACCAACAAGAAAAAGAGCTTATTCGCTATATCAACAAGCTTATCGAACGTGATATATCTTCTCTCAATGTCATGATTCATGTTTTTGCGTATAATATATCTGAAAAACAGTCAGGCAAAAACTGATCTTATGAGTTCGTTCAACGTCATTCAGATATACTACAGTCAAAGTTTCTACAAGAAGCTGATCTAAAGTGAAAGAAAGCTGATAATGCATATCAATATCAGCTTTATTTTGATCTAGTAAATGTCTTCATTTCATTTAGTTTCATACTAATATAAGTGTTACGATTCTAGCCTTCGCCTATTCTTCGCCTAGCCTTCGCCTGATTTCATCCTAATCGGGCCTAGCGAGAACCTGACCTAGAAATGATATCATTGGGACCCTGCATCATATGTGTAAGGCGTCAACCCAATCGGGCCTAGCACAGGGCTGAGAAACACACATATAAGAATCGAGTTCTTTTCTGTAGATACTTTTCTTTCTTAGCATTTATCTATTAGTTAAATGACACTTCTATGACTCGCTCTAGATCGATCTCTAACAGTAGATAAATGCTAATCAACTACTCTGCTATCGACGTGTAGACGATACGAAATAACCTACTTCGTTTATTCAGAAAATTCGCAAGGAATTCTTTGAATTACTTTCATCAAAACACATCTGCAAATTTACTCAAATTTATCAAATTAATCACTCAATCAAATTTATCTTTCTCACAATGACACGCGACTTCGAATCAGTCGTGTCACGAACAGCTCGTCTGCTTAGAAGCACTGTTAGCAGACGTGTTTTCATTATTTCTTTTGATGTCTCAGCTGAATCTCAGAATGTCACTATCTCATGAAACATCAACACGAGTCAACAACTTCGTCAATGAGCTCATGATCAGTCGAACAAGATCATCAAGATGTTGATCGAGCTAAGAGATCAACGAAACATGACTTTGAAACTGAATGAGCAGTGAATCGTTGTTCAAGTCAAACATGACAAGAGATTGAATCAACTAGAGATCAAACAGATAATCATAGACACTCTAGAAGAGACAAACAAACGCTATCGAGAGAAGATGTTGAATCTCAAGAATAAACTCAAAGAAGTATTGCATTCAGCGAATCAGTCATGATCTCATCAGTCTACTGAATCTCGAGTTTCTACGAAATCTCTATCTCAAGCTTCTATCAAGAACTATACTCGACAAGAATCATCTACTTTATTCGACAACGATCATCACAAGTCTTTCAAGTTTTCGAATTCATCTATATTCACTGATGAAGATGAATCAACATGAAATAGCTGAAGAATCAAGATGAACGATAAGCTTCAGGCAAATATCAATCACTTCGTCGATGAGACTATCTGCATTGTCTATGTGATATCTAGACTAGAAGGTGACGCTGCTGAGCATATCTTCGCTTGACATCGTCATGACGCTTTGCATTCTTACATCTTGATCTACGAGCTACTCGAGCATCTAGAAGAAATCTACAAGAATCAGAATAAGAATCGAAAGTGTCGTTGCAAGTACAACGCTCTGAGACAAGCAGACAAGCTCTTCAACGTCTTCTACTTCGACTTTATGAAGCTATTCAGCTATCTAGACTACGATGATCGCACTCTGATGAATGATCTTCAGAATAAGATCAACAATCGTTTGCAGAATATTCTGTCAGTATGTTTTGAAAACTTTGCTTCACTTCATCATCTCAAGATCTTTCTTCAAGATGTGAATAATAAACAGCGAGTCAACTATCAGCTACGCAGTCAGCTACGCACTGTCATCGTCAAAGTCACTGTCGTACCTGATAAATGCGCTGCTACTTCATTGTCAGTGACGACTTCGATAATCGATTATGTTAAGTCTATCATCTTTTCTACTATCTTTTCTATCTCTGAGTCAGTCAGATCGTTTATCGTCTGCTATATCTGCAAGATCTCAGATTATTTGTTCAAGAATTGCTTTTAGAACAAGATCAACACTTCTGCTTCTTGAGCTTTCATCTCTCGTCTACATGAAATTGTCATTTCAAAGAATAAAGAGAATGAGAAAATGTCTTCTTTCAAAGATAACAAGACAAAAAACTAGAGACTTTCATCAAAGATGCAATGAAAGATGTGTTAATTTCTTCAATGATGAACATGTCAGATGATTTTTTTGCTTCTGAATCTTTGACTACTGAATGTGTACTTTCTAGCAATGAAATTAGTTACTCATTGAAGTCATTAATTGACATCGAAGCTGCTGACTATTCATTCATTGATGAAGTGATCGCGCAGATTGTTTGTGATCAGTTGCAAATTGAGTCTTTGACTTTGATCAAAGCGAAGTCAATTCAAGAATTTGACAATCATTATGCTAAGAAACTCATTACTCATGTCATTTATTCAAATCTGACTGTTTAAAATCATACAATTGACACTGCTTCTATGTTGATTATTCAATTAAATTAACATCAAATGATTCTTGAAAAAACATGAATGAACAAAATCAATCTAGTAATTGATATGCAAATTGATTTTCTTCAATTTTCAAATTTCATTCTCAATTCAAAATCAATTGTTCTACTCACAAGCAATAATTCAATCATGAAACGAAAGAGCTTAACTTCTACTCATATACTGAAGAGATCTTTCACTTTCGTTACATCTCAACTCAGTCAAAAATCACTCTCTTTCAATCAGTTCAATGAGAAGTCAGTTAAACTAATTGAACAGTCAAAATTGTGTGACGCAGTTTCATTTAACGTCAACTTTAAATCAACGTTCAGTCTGAAATTAGCTTTCAATTCAATGAATATATCAATGATAGAGACAGCAGTCTATAGAATGTTAGTCAAATGATCAAACATCAAGATCTTTGCTGTTATTGTCTTGAAAATTGATTGACTCATAACTACAGCTGAGAATAAGCTCGAAGAAGTGAATCTACATGAGCTTTCACACATCGAGACTCTTGAGCAAGTCAAGATTAAGCTTTTCTCTGAATATCACGACTATCTAGACGTGTTCAATCGAGCAATGATCGATCAGCTATCATCTCATCGTATCTATGATCACAAGATCGAGTTGATCAACGAGAAAATGCTTTCTCGAAGCAGACTGTATCAGATGTTCAATCACAAGCTTCAGAAGATAAAGAAGTATCTGATCAAACATCTGAACAAAGAGTTCATTTTCTTTAGCTTTGCATCATACATCTCGCTCATCTTGTTCGCTGAAAAGAAAGATGAAAGTCTGCGTTTCTGCATTGACTACAGAAAGCTCAATGCTTTGATCAAACAAGATCATTATTCTTTACTCTTGATAGACGAGACTTTCACTCATATACAAGAAAGCAAATATTTGATTCAATTGAACATTATTGTCGCGTTCAATAAACTGCGAATGCATTCAGATAGCGAAGATCTGACTATCTTTATCATCTTTTTCAACTCATACAAATATCATGTAATGCTCTTTAAATTAATCAATGAATCAATGTTCTATCAACACTATATAAACGACGTGCTGTTTGAATATCTTCATCAGTTTTGTCAGATCTATCTAGATGACATTATCATCTACAGCAAGATCTTAAAGAAACACAAGCAACATGTACGATTGATCTTGAATAGACTACGAGAAGCTGATCTACAGATAGACATCAATAAATGCAAGTTTCATGTTCAGATAATCATCTTTTTGAAACTTTTGATGTCAATCGAGAGACTTAAGATGAATTCACGAAAGATACAAGCAGTAGTTGATTGATCTACACTCAATAATCTCACTCAGATGCAGTTCTTCATTGACTTCTGCAATTTCTATCGACGTTTCATCAAGAACTTTTCAAAGATTGTTTGTTCAATGATTCAACTCACTCAAAAAAAGATTATTGTTAAAGATCAATCTAGAGCGAGTTATAGAGATGTCATTTAACTAATAGATAAATGTTAAGAAAGAAAAGTATCTACAGAAAAGAATCAAGTTCTTTTATGTATGTTTCTCAGCTCTGTGCTAAACTCGATTGAGTTGACGTCTTACACATATGATGCAGAGACTCAATGACATCATTTCTAGATCAGATTTTCGCTAGACTTGATTAGAATGAAATCAGACGAAGACTAGTTGAAGAATAAACAAAGACTAGAATCGTGACATTACTTTTCTTTCTTGACTATTCATGTTTGCATGAATGTTGTTTCTTAGTGCGCTTTTCTTGAATATTTGATATGAAAGTCATCAATCATCTCTTGAGCGTTCATAAATTCGTTGTCGTCAGCGTTATATCAGTTGAGATCGTTGTCATAGCTCTTTCATTTGACTCAATATTGAAGTCATTTTCTATAACGTCGAGAGTTCAGTATATCATCGATTTCTCATTCGTCTTCATCGTTTATCACTATTGATCTCAAAGATTCATTCTTTTGATCAGACAGAAAATCATCGACGACAGAACGAAGAAGCTCTGAATGAAATACATCATGTATATGCATAGTCTCTGATAGTTTCAACTTATAGAATGAGTCAATAGACTCAGTGATCTGAAATGAGTCGAGCATCTTGTCATTCAATTTTTTGAAAGATCTCGCTGTAATGATGTTTCATTCGTTCAGAAACATCTTTGATTCGATCTTGTAATTGATCTTCTTTCTATGCTTATTAGCTTGATTCATCATTTGTTTTCATGTTTTGATCAGAGCTTCACGAGCAAAGATCAAAGTCTTGTTCATTTGTTCAAATATATTCTTGACTCGATCAATCTGCAAGCATTCGCAAATGCTTTCATACTCGATGATGTCAGAGTTGAAGCTCATACAAGAATGAAAGTTCTTGTTCATGAAGAAGAGAATCAAGAAGATGATTGATGACAAGACGTTATTGTCAACAAACTTGATCATGAGTAGTCACTTAGATCAGTCGTTCTGCATATACGAACAAAAGAATCGAAGATAACGCTTGACGTTCTGATTGACTTGTTCGCTTTGATCATCAATCTGAGAATGATAGATAATGAACAATCGAAGAGAAATGCTCAGTCGTTTGCAAAGAAACTTTCATAGTATAGAGATGAATTGCGAATCTCGATCAGATACTATGAAGCTTGATAAATCATGAGTTCAATATACTCATTGAATCAGCATTTCAGCTGTCTTTTCAGCTGTGATATCTTCATCATCAATGATGCAAGAAATATAATGTCTTTCTTTTAACAATCTGCAGATAACAGTCAGAATAGCGTTGTAATCGTACAAATCAGATAGATCAATAACGAAGTTCATTGCTATGTCTTGTCATCGCTGCTCAGATATAGATAGAGATTGAAGCAAGTCGTTTGATTTATTTCTTGATGTCTTTGAACGTTGACATACATAGCAGTTTTGAATATATCAATCTATCGTTTTTTGCATAGAAGATCAATAGTAATTTCGCTTTATGATCTTCACTGTTCTAAGAATTTCAGAATGATCAATTGACAACTGATCATGTATCTCACGAATCAGATTCATTTGCAGAAGTTCATTGAACGAAACTCATAGCTGACTGTCTTTGTATAAGATTTCATTCTGAACTTGACAATTCTTCAGCTTGATATCTTTGCATTGTGCTTCGTCTCTTGCTATTGCTTCGCGAAGTAGCGTACAATTCTCATCAATCTCATTAGTCTCAAGAATCTGTTTATAGATTGATTGATCATTATTATTCTTTAGATCAGCGATCTTCATTCAATTCAATGTCAGAATAGTAGTTCTTTGATATCAAACGCGTTCATCGTTGAGATCTCTAGGCACGAAGTCAGCTCAACGAGTTAATGCATCGATCTTAATGTTCTGTTTGTCAGATCAATACATTATCTTGAAGTTGAAGTCAGCTAGCTTCTGAACTCAATGCATCTGTTGTTGACTCAGCTTCTTGTCTTTCATCAATGAGATGAGTGCTTGATGATCGATGAACATCTTGATAGAAATGTCAGTCAACTTCAGTTCAAGTCATCAATGCTCAAATGCTTGAATGATGATCAGCAGTTTCTTATTGTATATTTCGTAGTTGCACTCAGCAGAAGACATGTTCTTGTTATAGAAAGCAATCAAATGTAGTACTTCTTCGTTATCATATTGAGAGAGAACTTCGTCGTTTACGTAGTTGAATGAGTCAGTTTTCAGAATAGTCTCATAAGTCTGATCAAAGTGACAAAGTATAAAAGTCTCAGTCATACGTCTCTTCATGTGATTGAATGCAGTCTGACAAGTCTCATTTCATTCAAATATGATCTTCTTTTGAGTGAGTTGAATCATTGAACGAACAATCTTCGAAAAGTTCTTGATGAAACGTCGATAGAAATTGCAGAAGTCAATGAAGAACTGCATCTGAGTGAGATTATTGAGTGTAGATCAATCAACTACTGCTTGTATCTTTCGTGAATTCATCTTAAGTCTCTCGATTGACATCAAAAGTTTCAAAAAGATGATTATCTGAACATGAAACTTGCATTTATTGATGTCTATCTGTAGATCAGCTTCTCGTAGTCTATTCAAGATCAATCATACATGTTGCTTGTGTTTCTTTAAGATCTTGCTGTAGATGATAATGTCATCTAGATAGATCTGACAAAACTGATGAAGATATTCAAACAGCACGTCGTTTATATAGTGTTAATAGAACATTGATTCATTGATTAATTTAAAGAGCATTACATGATATTTGTATGAGTTGAAAAAGATGATAAAGATAGTCAGATCTTCGCTATCTGAATGCATTTGCAGTTTATTGAACGCGACAATGATGTTCAATCGAATCAAATATTTGCTTTCTTGTATATGAGCGAAAGTCTCGTCTATCAAGAGCAAAGAATAGCAATTTCGTTTGATCAAAGCATTGAGCTTTCTGTAGTTAATGCAGAAACGCAGACTTTCATCTTTCTTTTCAGCAAACAAAATGAGCGAGATGTATGATGCGAAGCTGAAGAAAATGAATTCTTTGTTCAAATGTTTGATCAGATACTTTTTTATCTTCTGAAGCTTGTGATCAAACATCTGATATAGTCTGCTTCGCGAGAACATTTCTTCATTGATCAACTCAATTTTGTGATCATAGAAACAATGCAATGATAGTTGATTGATCATTGCTCAATCGAAGATGTCTAAATAGTCGTGATATTCAGAGAAAAGCTTGATCTTGACTTGCTTGAGAGTTTCAATGTAAGAAAGCTCATGCAGATTCACTTCTTCAGACTTGTTTTCAGCTGTAGTTATGAGTCGACCGATTTTCAAGATGATAACAGCAAAGATCTTGACATCTGAACGTTTGACTAACATTTTATATGTCGCTGTTTCTATCATTACTATGTTCGTTGAATGTGACGTCGATTTAGAGATTTTGACGCTAGTTAAAGTCGCGTCACGCGATTTTAACTGTTCAATTGAACTCTTCTTTTGACTGAAAGAGAGTGATTTCTGACTGAATTGAGATGTAACGAAAGTGAAAGATCTCTTTAATATATGAGTAGAAGTCAAGCTCTTCTGTTTCATGATTACTCTATGACTTGAGAGTAGAACAATCAATTTCTGACTAGAAATGAAATTCAAAAATCGAAGAGAATCGATTTGCATATCTATTACTAGATTGATTTTGTTTATTCATGTTTTTTCAAGAATCATTTGATGTTGATTTAATCGAGTGATCAACATAGAAGCTGTGTCAATCATATGATCTTGAATAGTCAGATTTGAATAGATGACATGAATAATAAGTTTCTTAGCATAATGATCATCAAATTCTTGAATTGACTTCGCTTTGATCAAAGTCAGAGACTTGATTTGCAACTGATCACAAACAATCTGCGTAATCACTTCATCAATGAATGAATAGTCAGCAGCTTCGATGTCTATCAATGACTTCAATGAGTAACTAATTTCATTGTTAGAAAGTACACATTCAATAATCAAAGATTCAGAAGCAAAAGAATCATCTGACATGCTTGTCATTGAAGAAATTAACACATCTTTCATCACGTCTTTGATGAAAGTTTCTAGTTTTTTGCCTCATTATCTTCAAAAGAAGACATTTTCTCATTCTCTTTATTCTTCGAAATGACAATTTCATGTAGACGAGAAATGAATGCACAAGATGTCAAAGTATCAATCTTGTTCTGAGAACAGTTCTTGAATAAATGATCTGAAATTTTGCAAATATAGCAAATGATAGACGATCTGACTGACTCAGAGATAGAAAAGATAGTCGACTTGACATATTCAATTATCAAAGTCGTCACTGCTGACAATGAAGTAGCAGTGCATTTATCAGATACGATAATGACTTTGATGATGACAGTGCGAAGCTGACTGCGTAGCTGATAGTTGACTCGCTGTTTATTATTCACATCTTGAAGAAAGATTCTTAAGCGAGTGAATGAAGTAAAGTTCTCTGAACAGACTGATAAAGCATTCTGCAAGTGATTGTTGATCTTATTCTGAAGATCATTCATCAGAATGCAATCATCGTAGTCTAGATAGCTGAATAGCTTCATAAAGTTGAAGTAGAAGACATTGAAAGACTTGTCTGTTTGTCTAAGAGTGTTGTACTCGCAACGACACTTTTGATTTCTATTCAGTTCATTGTATATTTCTTTCAGATGCTCAAATAGCTCGTCGATTGAGATGTATGAATGCAAAGCATCATCTTCTAGTCTAGATATCACATAGACAATACAGATATTTTCATTATCGAAGTGATTGACATTTGTCTGAAGCTTGTCATTCATCTTGATTCTTCAGCTGTTTCATGTTGATTCATCTTCATCAGTGAATATAAATGAGTTTGAAAACTTGAAGAACTTGTGATGATCATTATCGAATAGAGTGAACGACTTACGTCGAGTATGATTCTCGATAGATTGACGAGATAGAGATTTCATAGACTGACGAGATCGAGATTAATTCGCTGAATGCTGTTTCTTTTTTAGACTCAAAACTTTCTCTCGTAGATTGATGATAGTCTTTTCTTAAGTATTTATTGTCATTTGATTGATTTCTAGCTCATCAAGTCTCTTGATGTGATCGACTTGAACATCGATTCATTGCTCATTGAGTTTCAAAGTCATATCTTGTTGATCTCTTAGCTCGATCAGCATCTTGATGATCTCATCTGACTGATTGATAGCTCATTGATGAAGTTGTTGACTTGTGTTAATGTCTCATGAAGTAGCGACATTCTGAGATCTCGTTGAAGCATCGAAAGAAATAAGAAAAACTCGTCTACTAGCAATGCTTCTAAGCAGATGAGCTGTTTATGACTCGACTGATTCAAAGTCGCGTGTCATTGTGAGAAAGATAGATAGATAGATTTGATAAATTTGAGTAAATTTGCAGATGTGTTTTAATGAAAGTAATTCAAAGAATTTCTTGCGAATTTTCTGAATAAACGAAGTAGATTATTTCGTATCATCTACACGTCGATAGCAGAGTAGTTGATTAGCATTTATCTACTGTTAGAAATCGATCTAGAGCGAGTCATAGAGATGTTATTTAACTAATAGATAAATGCTAAGAAAGAAAAGTATCTACAGAAAAGAATCGAGTTCTTATATGTGTGTTTCTCAGCTCTGTGCTAGACTCGATTGAGTTGACGTCTTACACATATGATGCAAAGACTCAATGACATCACTTCTAGATCAGATTCTCGCTAGACTTGATTAAAATGAAATCAGACGAAGACTAGTTGAAGAATAGACAAAGACTAGAATCATGATAATTATATTTGAATGAAATGAAGTCTGTCAGATCATCTTTGATCATATGAAGAGATGTATGATCAAGACTTTTATACTACGTCACCTTGATCAAACTTGTGAAGCTATTCTTGAAATCAACTCATTTAACTACGTCAACGATGAAGTTCTGTCTCAATATGATGATGAAGATGTTCTACATTCAATTGTCTTCTATAGCAAGAACATGTCTTTTGCTGAATGCAACTACGAGATATACAATAAGAAACTGCTGATCATAATTTGAGCTTTTAAATATTAATGACTTGAACTGAAGCTGATCAACATTTCTATCAAGATGTTCATCGATCATCAAGCGCTCATCTTATTGATGAAAGACAAGAAGCTGAGTCAACGACAAATGCATTGAATTCAGAAGCTAGCTGACTTCAACTTCAAGATAATGTATCTGTTATGATTTTAATCTTCATCTATTCTTCATTTAGTCTTCGTCTGATTTCATTCTAATCAAGTCTAGTGAAAATCTGATCTAGAAGTAATATCATTGAGACTCTGCATCATATGTATAAGAAGTTAACTCAATCGAGTTTAGCATAGAGCTGAGAAACACACATATAAGAATTGAGTTCTTTTCTGTAGATACTTTTCTTTCTTAGCATTTATTTATTAGTTAAATGACACTTCTATGATGTTACGATCGTGCACTTTGAGTTAGTCTAACATAGATCGTGTCAGACTATCATAGACTAGTATAGAGCTGAGATTGACACGCTAGCAATCTAGCGTGTCTTCATGAGTAAAACTCACGACGTGTTGCATCTTCTTTCTTCTTCAGCTTTGAACTTCTAGTTAGAATACACTCATATGATTCGCTCTATGCAGACTCATAACATTAGTTCAAAGCTCATTAATCTTGCTATCGACGTGTAGACGATATAAAAACAAGCTACATCACTCAAACTTGAATCAAAATTGAAATCAGAAAATCGAGCTCAGAAGACTTGTTAAAAACCAAGAAATTTCTAGAACGAAACAGAAGAATACGAACGCGTTGCTCTAGACTAACTCTTTACTGAGCTTGTCGTCAGAACAGAAGAACAGAAGAACACGAACGCGTTGTTCTAGAACTGAAATTTCTGATTTCAGTTGAATTTCGATCAGCAATTTTCTATTCACACAATGACTAGAAGCACAGAATTAGAATCAGAATCAGTGAGCACGACTCGCTACGAAACTCAAGATGCTGAAAGAGAATCACTTCTATCACAGAATTGAACAGCATCAGAAGAAGAAGACACGAATGCGTCATCGAATATCAAAGAAGAGAACACAAACGCGTTGCTCTTTAATCACAAAATGATCAAGATCAGCATCAGCACTGAACTGAATGCTTGAATAAGCGCTCATGAAGCAGATGATCTCGTTGCCTTTATCAAGTACATGTGTCAACAGCATGACATTGAAATCGAGATTCACAATGACATGATTCAGATGTTGAATGACGTCAACAAGATCAACGTCGAATTGAAAGCTATCAACATCAAGTTGAAAGTTACGCAGACAACGTTGAACGCTGTTCGAATGCATTTACAGAAAGAGATGAAGAAAAAGAACGTGATTATACATCATCTAGAAGCGACATCAAGTTGACTAAGCACTTCGATTTCAAAAGATTGATTCTCGAAGTCGATCAAGCTATCTGACTCATCTTTGTTTGAAGATTTGAGACAGAATGTGAATAATTGATTGTCTTGAATGCAAAACAAGCTGAAGATGAACAAGAATCATTTTTCTATCGAAGAAATGAAGATTGCATATGTGAAAAGTCGAGTCAGTGAAACGACGGTCAAACACATAGCATTCAGAATGAGAAACATGATCACGAACTCATTTCTTGAAGCAGAAGAGATACTGTCGATCATAAATAAGATGTACAACGATTTCAATCGACGTCACACGACTCAACGACAGTTCTTGAAGCTGTATCAAAACAAGATCTTCTTTCATGAATTTTGAATGAAATTTCAGAGACTTAGTGCAAAACTAGAGTACAATAACGAAATTCTACTAGATGATCTTCAGCATAAGATTAGGTCAGATCTTCAGCGAGTCATGATCAACGAACGAACTATGAATTTGAACGAATTCGTCGACATCTGCATGCAAGTCGACGTTCGATTGATGAAATTGAATGCTCGATCAGTCTTCAAGACATCAACGACTCAAGTCGCTCACTTTATCGCTAGCATCTTGACAACGATCACTACTGCGACCTCAGCTTCAATCTCTGCATGAAAGAAACTCAGAATATCAAACGTTGATTCTGCTAGAGAGAAGTTGTTTAAAAAAGAACTTTGCTTCAAATGCAAGAAGTCAGAACATAGAGCATGCGACTGTCTCAAGTCAGCTCAGATGCACGAAATCGCAGCGAATTCGAAAAATGACTTGTTCTCGTCAAAGTAGTGACTGAGAGCGATATACTCATATTCTGCTTCATCAGCATGCCTGACGACTCATTTGATTTCAAGTCGTTCATTGTTGATGTCATCTTGAATAGTCTAGAAAAGATATTCAAATTCTTTGCTCTGATAGATACTGAAGTCACTGACATGACTTTCATTGATGAATTTTTGATGTCAGAGCTATGTGAACGCTTTGATATTCAGTCAATATTGCTGTCAAAATCAAAGTCAATTCGATTGTATGATGAAATTTCTGATGAGAAGTTGATTATACATGCTCTGTATACATCGATCATGATACAAGAACACAAGAATGAAATGATGTCTCTATTGATAACTCGTCTAGGTCAGCACAAGATAATCATTGAAAATCTCTGATTGAAAAGAAATCAAATTTTGATAGATTCTGCACACGATCGATTAATATCATCGTTGAAGATTCAAACATCGAAATCTGTTGTTTCGAAAGCAAGCAGTCAATCAGCATTTCACAGGTCTGAGTCAAGCGAGATCTGCAAAATGAAACGAAAGAACTTAAACTCGATGATTACGTCGATAATCATCTTGAAGCGACTCACGAATCAGAAACTAGTGAATCAGTTCATTGAATCTGTTCTCATACGAAAGCAAAGCATTCAAGTTGATCTCGATTAACTTCGTCTCTTTCAGCCAACTGAGAAAAAGAGGTTCGTCAATATTGTCATGATCGAAGTCGCTGTGTATCAAACTCTAGTCAAGAATAAGAAGATCAAGATCTTTTTCTTGATCATTAGTGAAATCAACAAAGCGCTTAGCTCAGTCGAAGATTTCGCGAAACTGAATGAAATGATCTCTGTCATGTCATTAGATGAACTGAAGAAGAAGCTTTCAATAGTTTATCACGACTTTCTGAATGTTTTTGATAGAGAAAAGGCAATGCAGTTGCTTTCGCATCGATCATACGATCATAAGATTGAATTAGAAAGTGAGAATCAATTTTCTAGAAGTCGATTGTATCTCATGTCGAGCTACAAGTTGCAGAAGGTCAAAGAGTATCTAGAAGAGAATTTGAAGAAGAAGTTCATCACACTCAGTAAAGCTTCTTTCGCTTCGTCAATACTATTTGTTGAAAAGAAAGACGATAGTCTTCGCTTTTGCGTGAATTATCGAAAACTGAATGCTCTGATCAAAAGAGATCGTTATTCAATATTCTTGATAGACGAAGTACTCGCTCGAATTCAAGGCAGTAAGTATTTGACTCGACTCGACATTATCGTCACGTTCAATAAGCTTTGCATGAGTACTGAAAGCGAGAATCTAATCACATTCGTTACTTTCTTCGATGTCTATAAGTATAGAGTAATGCTCTTTGAATTAATCAATGAATTCGCGTTCTTTTAGCACTATATCAACAATGTGTTATTCGACTGTCTACATAAATTCTGTCAGGCATATTTGAATGATATTCTTATCTACAGTAAGATCTTGAAGAAACATAGAACTCATGTGAAAGAAGTGCTAGACAAGCTTCATGAAGCCGACTTGCAGATAGACATTGACAAGCGCGAATTCAAGATTCAGGAAATCTCGTTTCTTGAACTACTGATATTCATCAATGATCTACGAATGAACTCTTGAAAAGTAGATGTGATTCGAAACTGAGAAGTGCTTCGATTGTTGACTCATGTGCAGATCTTCATTGACTTCTGCAATTTCTATCGACGATTCATAAAGAACTTCTCAAAGATCGCTCGATCTATGATAAAGCTGACTCGAAAAGATCACTTCTTTGAATGAACAGAGATCTGTCAGACGATCTTTGAAGAACTAAAGCAACAGATGACGACAGTTCTTGTTCTGAAGCATTTCGACTCAATCAGAAAAGCTATTCTGAAAACAAACTTCTTGAACTATGTGAACGACGAAGTATTGTCTCAGTATGATGATGAAGACATTCTACATTCAGTGATCTTCTATAGCAAGAACATGATTCTTGCAGAATGCAACTACGAGATCTATGACAAAGAACTGCTGACTATTATTCGCTGCTTGAAGCACTGACGCTCTGAATTGAAATGTACAGATATTTCGATCAAGATCTTCATCGATCATCTGAATTTGAAGTACTTCATGATCATCAAAGAACTGACTCGACGACAGACTAAATGAGCTGAAAAGTTATCTAAATATAACTTCAAGATCATATATCAGTCAGAAAAACAGAATCTGAAAGTCGACGTGCTGATCAGAATGTCAGACGTCAAGTCGATTGAGACAAACGATGATCGAAAGCTATATCAGCATCAGCTGCTATTGTCAGAAAGCAAGTTTGAATTGCAGTCAATAGAAGCTGATCAAGAAGATGATCAGAAATCTGACTCAGATCTGACTCAGATCTTGCTCAGATCTGACTCAGAGTCGAAACAAGAATCGAAAGCTAACGAAGATTCAATCGAAGAAGTGATTTCTATTCAGAATCAGATTATAGTCGAAAATCGAGTGAATCAACTATGTATCAATATTCGAGCATTCATGAAACAGAACAGAAGAACTTGTCAAGATATTGATCTGAACAACTGCAGAGTACTTGATGAAGTACTCTGAAAAGATGATAGACTATGAGTTTCTCAGTCAATGATCATTCGATTGATAAGAGAAGCACATGATCTTTCGATCAGTGATCATTCTGACATGAATCGAACGTTGAACTTGCTGAGACGATCATATTGCTGGTCGAAGATGAGAATGACGATCAAGCGTTACATTCGAAACTGTTACGTTTGTCGTAGATCAAAAGCATCGAGAGATCGAATCAATGAATTATTGAAGTCATTGCTCATATTCGAGCAGCAATGACAGAACATATTATTAGACTTCATTATCAATCTATCAGAAAGTGATGAAAACAACGCGATTCTGACAGTTATAGATTGATTGTCTAAGAAACGACATTATATATCGTGTTGATCAGATGACGAAGAAATCTTCGCAGAACAAACAGTCAAGCTACTGTTGACATGAATCTTCAGAATTCATGAACTATCAAGGTCAATAGTGTTCGATCGTGATTCACAATTCATATCGATTGTCTGAAAGTCTCTATGTCTGAGGCTCGACATCAAGGTGAAACTATTCACAGACTATCATTCGCAGACAGATGATCAAACAGAAAGAGCGAATCAGAATGTGAAACGATATCTACGAAGCTATTGCTCGTATATGCAAGATGATTGATTCGTCTGATTATTTATGACTGAATTCGTCGATAACAATGCTATTTCGTCGTCAATTGAACAGTCGACGTTCTTTCTGAATAAGAGCTTTCACCCTCATATGAGCTTCGATTCGAACTCAATCGAATATGAGATCACTCGAGCTAGAATCGAAGCAGACAAAGCAAAGAATATATTCGAACACATAAAATGATCACTAGCATTGATCAAGCAAGCCTTGACAAGAGTCAGAGTCACAATGAAGAAACAGACTGATAAGCATCGAAAGAAAATGATCTACAAGATAGATGACATGATGTTTCTGAATTCTAGAAACATAATGATCTCACGATCGTCAAAGAAGCTAGACGATAAGATGCTAGAATTCTTCAAGATTCTGATCGAGATCGAACATGCTTATCGACTGAAACTATCATCGACTATGAAGATACATTCGAAGTTTGCATCAAATCTGCTGCGACTAGATT
>JAABUS010005586.1_pt1 | contig 16317 bp, 12 predicted proteins | sample 5560161 | NCBI WGS metagenome assembly JAABUS01 (sample SAMN10711885, study PRJNA513376) | rock metagenome | isolation source: Antarctica rocks | place: Antarctica: Victoria Land, Trio Nunatak nord | collected 2016-01-04
ATGAACCTCACAGAAATCACAAAATCCTCTTGCAACAAGAGAGCGTCCGCTGTGACAGTAATGTTGAACATCTGAGTGCACCCATCATGTCACAAGCATGACTCAGTATTGCCAAAGTGCAAACTGGTTTGCAGGATCTCATGCATGCACAGAGAGTAACTAGACTTGCAATGGCTGCACAGGGCTTCAAGTGAAGGAGGCAGAGCTCGACAGGCAGCTTCCCTGCTGGTGATTGGCGAAAAGACCCTGTTGCATGACGCGCTTGGTGCAATTGCTGATGTTCTCAGACATTGAACAGCTGTGCGACTGCATCGTGGTGTTGTGTACACATGTATAATATGTGTCGCTGTTGATATGCTGACTGCCAGAAGACGACTATACACAGGAAGCTCCTCATTACATCACCTGACCTTAAACGCACAAGCAAGTGAACGCTGTGCTTTGTGCTGATGCCACAAATGAAAGCCTTGCAAGTTTTATATCAATGCACAGGTGTGCTGGTGGCTGTACATGTGCAATGTGCTGAGGTGATATCTTGTCAATTTCTTGTCATAGGCTTCTGTTTCAGCATTGCACTCACTTTACAAGTGTACAATCACCTATAAGCCAACCTGCATGCATTGGCAGGAATGTTGAAAGTCAGGTGATTCTTTACTCTGTAGTTGAGATGGCTATGCTCTGTGCACGTGCATGATCTAACATCTGGGATTGGCGTAATCTGATAAATGGGGTCCGCTTAGTGCTCTTGGTGGATTATGTTTTTAGTTCCCTGACTTTTTACCCTCCCCTCCATTCTGCATGCAGCTGTGACAGCAGGACTGACTGGTGTCATTACACATATGTCTCCAAGTGAACAGTTATCAGCACCTTGCAGTCAGGCACAAACATGCCTGCACATGCCATCAAGCTCAAACTGAGTCACAACTTACTGAAGGCAAATGCCAGGCTACTACAATTGTGAGTCTTGATTTGCTGTACAGCTCAATGTGCACCCAAGCCATCTTTGCATGTTTTGTACTTTCTAGGATTGGCATCTCCCATTCATGCAAGTGCAAGGTGCATGTGAGCTATCAACACCTGCATTGGCAGAACCCTTTTGAACTACAGACTGACTTCCTGAGAAACTGTGCCCAGGTGCCATTCAGGTGTGCATCAGCAAGACTGTACATGCTTCTGACTGTGTTGATGTCAAAAGCTGTTCGCTAGAGGACACAAGGAGGAGCATGTCGATGCAAATGATGCAGTGGTGACATATCACACTCGAGTCACAGTCCTGCTGACAGGTGTCTATGCCAAGCTTTGACCAGAATTGCTCATAGGAACTGTACGCCTGCTTGCAGCAAGATCCATGTGGGACTTTTGTTGACAAAACACTTTGACCGGCGCTGATTTAAGCCTCTTTGTCTGTTCTCTCCTTTTCTGAGTTCACCGTGATAAGCTTCACAGTGTATTGACAGTAAAAGGAGTGCATCCTGTTCGCACTCCAGCTAGCCTGCTGGTCGCATCATCTTTCTGAAGTGTGACACCAGGCTTTCAGGTGGAGAGGTTTGAGGAAACCGGGCATGTTATACTATATCACCACAACACTGGCCAGGTATGTTGCCGTAGGAAGTGGTGAATCGCGGGACGACTGCCAAGGCAATTCAAAGTCCAAAAAGCAAAAGGTCATCACTCTCCGAAGAGAGCTCACTTTGCTCTCCTTTGAGCCACAGCCTCATCATCCTTTTCAGCTATTCGGCGCTAGGGCGACTCACACACCTGAGCAAACGCAATCTGCCGTGCTGCCCATGCCACGGTTTCTCACCGGGGGCTCAAGAGCGAATCATTGATGGCCCGGATCAGCCTATGGTGCCGGGGAGCAATTACTAAATCGCCTTCAGTATTCGCCATATAAAGAACAACTTTTACAATGTGAAGCGAGTATGGGTCTGGCAGCATGATTGCGCCACTGTGCAATTGGAAGCTTTGCTGTGGACTGATTACAAGAAGTCTTCGTACAGCGGGAACCAGCATGAATCTCTATCACACTCTACAGCATCGAGCTCTTTGACCTCGTCCGTTCTGATCTCGAAAGACATGCCGTAAAACGTCGCACGAAACGGGTCGTGCTGAGCTCACAAGCCATTCACAGGCAAGCTGTTGTCACCGTGATTTATGGTGTCTTCTTTGCTTGGAGCCAAACACCTTAGAGCAGATGTCTGACACCGTAAACCAAGAAGGAGTCAGTTGCAGCAACACTGAAGAATCTGAAAACGTCGAGTGACTGTTTCTGACTTACGTCATGCAAGAGCCACAAAAGCCTGCCTATGGTCAAAGCCTGCTTCAGGCACTTACTTGCGGGTTCTTCCGAGTGCCAAGCAGCTGGCGGCGAGTTTTCACAATACTGTGCCCAATAAGATCTGTTGTGCCAACTCTTGTAGCTACACTCCAAAGGTGCATAGTGCAACACCTCAAGCTGAATCACTACCCTTGTGGCAACTGTGGTCAACAACTTGACTCTTGGTCTCTGTTGGCTCAGATTCCGACTAATCAGTGCAACCAAGGCAACTGCCTGAGTTGTAAACCTAGGAGATAGCAACTTACCTTGGTGAACCCAAGGTGAGCCTCGGTGAGCTCACTGTTGCACATGCTGTGTTTGAGACAGATGCGATGTCGGAACAAGAGGTTCTTCTGTTGCCAGTCCAGGATGTGTTGTCATGACCGGGTTGCAACTGCACACCACTTGTTCTTGGGCCGCACTGCACAATTTATTGCTAGCTAACGCTGCAGCTTTACATCTCACCTAATCCCAACTGTGGTGCCATTCTGGCAACAGGCCAGCAAGCTCAAACGCCATGCATCTAGACAGCTATCACGTCCGTGTTTTTGTACACTCAATGACTGTGATTGTGCAGATAAATCTGTAATACTATGCCACTGAATGACGCCAGCAGCGCAACACCTCAAAGAGCACAGCACAGCTCTGTTAAATGTCGTGCAGCTTTGCAGACGGCACCTGTTCTGACAGTCCTGGTAGTGTGCATCTAGCGCAACAGTGCACACGCAGTGGAACACATTCCAGGATCACAGATGCTAGCATTTGATGACTGTCATATCTAGACGAAGCCACAGCAACCCTGCAACAGCTTTCATGAACCCAGAAACACATAAGCAGGAGTGTACTCTGAGTGAGCTATGTACTTCTAGAATCTGCAGATCTGCAGTATTCTGGTTGTGCAAAACTTACTGTCAGTACAGATTGGGTTGACAAGCTCACTCATGCTTACACACCAGTCAGCCATTACTGTATTTGAGAGAGTGTCAGTCATGACCAAAGCCGCTTAAGCACCGTGTTGATGCACAGGCTGTGTCACCAGATGTATAGATGAGCTGCAAGTATTCCAAAAGGCTTACAAAAGACAAAGTATGTACATGTAGTGCTGCTAAACAACTCCATCTCCATGTCTGACAGGTCTTATTTATGAAGGTAAGGTTTTCCACACTGTCAATCAATGGCATCCTGCTGTCTCTCTCTCATACAAACAACAGAAAGTGGGTGAAGTTGATGCTACTGATTCATGAATTCTGTAAGATGTTTTGAGATGCATTTTGATTCGGTAGTCTCAGTCTCCATAGTAATTTGCCCTTTCCTGCATGCAGAGCACCAAACTCAGTCAAACTGGAAATCAACAATGCAAGCACACGTGGCATGATATGTGTGTAGCTTTGCAAAGCTATGCAGCAATATTGCTTTGCAATTAATTCTGGCTGGTTTTTGCTCAGGCCTGCTGAGTGCTCGTGCACATATGCGTGTTCGGGGCCTGTCCGAACTGCTTGCAACATGATTTCAAGGTGATCACCACAATCATGCACAAAGTCAATGCAACAGGATCAGACCATAATGGTTGTATACACTACAAATATATATGCTACGTAGCATAGGCTGCTGGCATGCTTATCTGCAACGGCTATAGCAGTATTCCAGATGCGGACCGTGTCAAGCTGACACAAAGAGTAGATAGCAGAGTAGAACGTCAACAGTCCAACTGTAACGGCTTGCACTGGGGACTTTGTCCAGATCTGTTCGACATACTGAGGTTGGTATGTGAACACATGAACTGGCTGGTCCTAGACAACCATATGCATACGGCGTCAGGACGCTGCATTATCTGCCACAAAAAGCAAAGCAAGGCTTACAACATGCAATGCAATGCAAGCTTATGAACCGCTTTGATGCCAGCTAGCACTGCAGTGTCACACCAGCAGTGCAAGACTTCACAATATGCTAATATATCTTGCAATATTGCACATCCACACCTGCGCATGCATGTACACCTGGTTTGCAAAACGGTTGAGGCATAAGCTCGCCAGCGATTCTGCTATGTGCAAGCCTACCTTGTACAACCTAGGCAGATGTCCCAGGCGTTCAAAGTCTATGACTTTACCAAACCATCTCTCACCAGACGCTTAAGGTTTTGTGCTCCAGGAAGAGTTGCGGGTTTGAAGCGGATTCGAAAGCCTTGTTTGGTGTCCCCGACCAGATCCCCGGACCATCAGGGGATCAGCGTGTGACTGAATTAGGGATGCCGAAAATGAGCGGCGTAGTTGGAGCGCTGTACTTGATGCTAGCCAGGTGGCAAGGCCGGCCAGCGCTACAACCGGTTACTCTGCTCGACAGATCCAATAGCACAGCCAAACTTCAGTTCATTGCTGATAATCCACACCTTTGCACAGCCCGCGTCTCAGCAGCCGATACTCCAGCTTGTTTCGCGCGCCTGACTGTAACTGAATACCAGGATGTCTCAAACTCCAGAGAAGGTAGGTCGCAGTGTCGAGTCAGGGTTCGATGTCAGCAAGCTTTCAACCTGATGTCAAAACGTCCGGCGTGGCGCCCGCCCCACATTCTGCAAACTCGGCTCCTAAGGCTGCATATTGATGGTATAGGTATCAGTACTGGTAGTTGGAGCCGGTCCAACTGGGTTGGGCGCAGCCACAAGGTTAAACCAGCATGGTATCAAAGACTGGTTGTTGATTGATCAGGCAAGCCTTCCTCTCTGACATGCACAGTTTCGGCAGAACCGCGAGTTCAGATCATCTTACGAGGCTTGATGACGACGTGGTTCCGGCGCTGGAAATGTTGTTAGCAAGCCACAGCGTCCTGCTTGCACTAGTAAAATCTCGTTGCCAGAGCGTCCAGCCTTGGACCGCGTGGTGTCTCTGTCTTTGACGTTATGCTAGTTGAGTGGCTGAGGGGCAAGTAGCAGTCTCAGCCACTCTCAGCAGCTAAGACTTGTTTGCTGTGCACAAGTCATGAGTGTTGCAGTGCTCAGCATCAGCATACTATTGCCACAAATGACAGAAGCTTTGCAATGTTCCAGGCAGAGGAGGCAGGTGGTCTTGCCTGCACTGATGAGACCAAGGAGGGCTTCCTGTTTGACATGGGAGGCCATGTCATCTTTTCACACTACCAATACTTCGATGAGCTCATTGATGCTGCTATTGGTGAGCTGCACTCTTGCTTTGCTCGTTGCCAGTTTTGCAACAGATACCGGGTGCTGTACCTGCTTATCTGATATTCAGGTGTACGCTTTGCTGAATTGCACTGCACTGCTGTGATGGGCGTTTTTTCCAGCATGCCTACTGTCCTTACTGACATCTTTGTTGTGTTCTTGCAGGATCTGGTGACAAGGCATGGAACGTTTTGGAGCGTGTGTCATATGTCTGGATGAAGGGCAGATGGGTGGCATACCCATTCCAGAACAACATTGCAGCATTGCCTAAAGAGGACCAGGTCAGTCTCAGTCCCATGCCCTGTACAACAGATCCTTGTTATCTTAGCTAACTGACCCTTTGGTTAAAGATAGTTGAACTTTTTGCACAGGTTGTACTTTGTTTTCTGGTCCGACCTGTTGCATCTGAGCAGACTGCTGCGTGCGTGTTTGTCCAAGCTGGCTCTGTCTGCAGGTCTGTGCTGTCTTACGACAAGACACAGCAGCCAATGTGCTGGCAGGAGAACTAACATGTGCATGTGTGTGTTGCAGATCAACTGTCTGACAGGGCTGATAGAGGCCAAGGTGGCCAACACCACAGCCCAGGGCAAGCCCAAGAACTTTGACGAGTGGATTATGCGTGTCATGGGCGAGGGCATCGCTAATTTGTTCATGCGCCCATACAACTTCAAGGTAATCCTGCCTGCCTTGCTGACCTTTCTGGTTGCATGCTTAAGTCAATTAGCATGCCATCCTCTGATTGGCAAGCATGACGGCAGTCAAGTACCCAGTGCTGCCTATGATCCTTGTAATGCTTGCAAAGCTGTTGTGCAATTGCAGCATTGCTCCTATGCAATTGCATTGTTACCACAGCCTTGCCTGTCTATGACACCAGCATTGTTCTGCTCCTAAGTCTGCACCTGCCTACTGTAAGCCCCAGATGTTCCTCTGGTGGGCTTGACTGAAACATCTTCACAAAGCAGAAATGCATGTTTTTTCTGTCCCCAGACATTTCTAAGTTAAGGTTTCCAGTGTAGGGATGACGTTCATGAATCTAAAGAGATGTTTTGGCACTGCAAGCAGCTCTTCTTTGTGTGCAGGTGTGGGCTGTACCACCAAAGGAGATGCAGTGTGAGTGGCTGGGTGAGCGTGTGGCCACAGTAGATGTGGACCGCGCCATCACCAACGTCATCCACAATAAGGAGGATGCCGGCTGGGGACCCAACGCTGTGTTCAGATTCCCCTTGGAGGGAGGCACTGGTGGTATCTGGAAGGGTGTTGCCAAGCTGCTGCCTCAAAGCCATCAGGTTTGTTGCCCATTGTGGTGGTTGATGCTCCTGCCTTAACCTGATTAGTCATGGTGTTGTGTGATAGTTCTGCTTTGATCTGAGTTTCGACGTGATGCTCCTGCAACCCACGCTGCAACGTGCCATGGCTGGCAACATGCAAGTGCACATGTTGTGCTCACTCGACATATCACTGTACTACATGCAGCAATGGTGCGTTGCACAGGGAATAGCTTGTCTCACTCTGTGTACAAGTACTACATGCAAGTGCAAGGCAAGGCAACATGTGTTTGTTGTCTGCAGAGATACGGCAAGGACTTCTCTGTGACCAACCTGGACAAGGAGAAGCAGATTGCGACACTGTCCTCCGGCAAGAAGATCCAGTATGACGCCCTGATCAGCACAATGCCTCTGGACATCACCCTTACATGGCTGGGCAAGAAGGACTGGGCTGATGGCCTCACTCACAGGTATGCTGCTTTTGTTACAGAAGAAGAGGAGTTCTTCTGAGAAGAGGAGTTCTAAGCATGACTGTGTGACAGACTGCAGAAGTTGGGTCTGCGTTCTGTGCTGCTTTTGCATCATCTTGAGATCTCTTTGCTGCTTTTTGCTTCGTTCTGAGTGATCTGTGTGGGTTGGTCTGCCCCCTCTTGCGCCGAGCATTCTAGGCTGTCTAGGTTGCTGCATGGATCATGCACTTCTGTTGTACCCACGCTACTGCTTGGTTTCTGTGTCTCTGCTGGCACCCTAGTCACTGATTGTGACTGGCTGAAGTTGCCTGTCATCCAACAGTGTTAGTGTGCATGCAGCTCATCTCACCTGCCTCACTGCTTGTGACTTGCCAAAACAGCTTGACGTTCCAACAGGGCTAGTCTGCAGCTCATCTCACATCACTGGGCTGACACTTGCAACACTGCTTGTGACTTGCCAAAACAGCCTGACATCTAACAGTGCCATCGTGCTTGCAGCTCATCTTGCATCATTGGGCTGGATCTAACAGTGTTAGTGTGCATGCAGCTCATCTCACATCATTGGGCTGGGCATCCGAGGAGAGTGCCCTCACGGCCTCAAGTGCTGGCTCTACTTCCCCGAGGATGACTGCCCCTTCTACCGTACCACTGTCTTTAGCCACTACGCCAAGAAGAACTGTCCCACTGACAACACCAAGCTCAAGACTGTCTGCATGGTAAGCTGCGCACCTGCTGTTGGTTGCTACACTAGCGCTTTGTGGCTTCACTGCAGAGAGTTTCAGGCTGAGTTTGTGATATTTCTCTTGCAGCAAGGTTGGCATGCGTGTTACTATGCAAGAATCGCACGTTTGCAGTGCACAGATGTCTGCTAACCAGTGAGCATCTCTCTTTTGGGCCAGAGCATAAGTGCAGGGTCAAGGCCTGTCTCAGGCCTTCCTGCAGCTTCACGCTTACAAACACCTTCATGTTTCCTGACAAAGCACCGTACAATGCTCAGTCACTTCAGTCACTACACTTACACAATGTTGTGTTCTTCCATACCCTGCTATTGCTCACATCCTGACCTTTCAAACCTACTTCCAATTCACAACTTCCAGATTGTTCAAACTGGCAGTCAAATCTACTCCCAATTCGCAAATTCCAGATTGTCTCAACTGGTGCAGGGTGACGGCAAGGATGTGAAGGACTCCAAGGACGAGGGCGGGCCCTACTGGTCACTCATGTTCGAGGTCAGCGAGTCCTACTGCAAGCCTGTCAACCAGAAGACCATCAAGTTGGGCGGTGAGGAGTGGCCCGAGATTGTGAAGGAGACCATTCAGGGAGCCATCAACACCAAGCTCACGTCTGCTGATGACCAGATTGTGTCCATCTACCACAGGTTAGTCCTGCTGAGCATGCATGAAAGTCATCGTTTGATCTCTGGTTCAGGCTTGTGACACCCAGGGATTAGCTATTGCACAGCAGTCATGGCAGTGTAGGGGTTTAGATGATGGCTTGCAATGTGGTGGAGTGCTGCCTGCTGAGCGCGTCTGACAGTGCCACCCATGTGTCATCTGCTCCATTGCATGCAAGAGCTGCAGCGTGACAATGCTTAATGTGTTGCTAGCCTTTGTCTGACATGGCTGGCTACTCCTTGACCTTGTTTACAGCACACTCACAACTCTGATAGTGACAAGCAATTGCATCAGTGCACCCTGATTGTCTGCGTTACAGCATCTGCCTGCTTGCTGTCTCAAGCTTAGAAGCAGCAGACAAGCGTGGGTTCTTGTTTGTCTCCTAGTCTCATGTTCCCTTGCTGATCACATGCTGAAAAGCCATGATGCTGACTTTCATGTGTTGGCGTAGGCGGTTGGAACACGGATACCCAACTCCTAGCGTTGGCCGCGAGGGCGTTCTTGTAGATGCCCTGCCCTGGTTGCAGCAACACAAGATCTGGAGCAGGGGCAGGTTCGGCAGCTACAGATATGAGGTCGGCAACCAGGATCACTCCCTCATGTTGGGCGTGGAGTGCGCAGACAATGTGCTGTTTGGTACCAAGGTACAGCTTTCTTCCAGTACATCATGTTTGCATCTTGTGCTTTTGCATACAGAGAGTGCGCAGACAATGTGCTGTTTGGTACCAAGGCTGTCTTCCAGTGCATCTTGTACGAATGCATCTTGTGCCATTGCATACAGACTTTCAGACAGGTCTGCTTGACATGCCCAGAGCTGCATCAACAGGAGTTCTGCGCTGAAAATGTGTGTTGTTCAGCTGCAAGCTGGTTGTATATTGCGTTTTGAACAGCTTCTGCAATCCATGCTGTTTGGCTGTGTGACCAGGCACAGCATGGCACGCCTGCTCATCTGCGATCACATGCTCGGTGTGTGTCCTGACTTGATGCTTGTGTCTGTGCAGGAGCTGACTCTGAACAACCCCAACATTGTCAACGCCAAGAAGAACACTGAGCTGACATATGGCAAGGGCACTTTCCTGTCCAATCACCAGTGATTGGCCCTCAGTAAAGCTCACAGAGCAACAATGTAGTGCTGTCCCTCGTGTTTTAGCAAGCAGGGCAGCAGCTTATGATACACATGAAGAAAGCAAGGGACCCAACTGTATACTTCATTGAGACCACTCTCAAAGTAGCTTGGAATGAATGCTGACTACTAGGATACTTTTCACCTTGCAGAGATTCTGGCTGCATGACTGTATATGTATGTCAGGCACGCATTGGTTAGCCTTGCCAACAGTTTCATCTGATATTCTTTTGCCTGTTAGACAGTCTTGGTGCCTGTAGCGTTTTTTGCACGGATCTGAGTGTGGCAGATTGTGTGCATGGTACTCTGGATGTTTGACCTTACATTGCGACCTTCTGTATGTGCTTCTGCTGTCTTGCTATCCTCAGGTCTCTTCGACTTCACACCGTGTAAGACATACACATCCATCCAAAATGCAAAGTCATGTCTGGTGTCGTTATCTTTAGGTCTGCTCAAAATCACACCGAACAAGAACTGATTGTAACTCTGCAAGTCATGTTGCCACAGCAGGCCTGTAAGAGTCGATGCCCACTCACACAGAGGCAGGGCACCGTCCAATTCAGCCACATGCGCTTTGACACCCGACCGCCCGTGCTGGACTTGCGGGCAGTTTACGTCACAGCACAGTAATTCGCCCGCGCCCGTGTAATAAAGGATCATCGCCACTGCGTAAAGTACTGCTGGGGTCGACTCACGACATTACGAGGGCGTACAGGACACCACAACTCGGCGGCGGCACATCGGTGGTCCGAGTGAAGCTAGGCCGACCTTTAAACGCTTTGAGCATCTTTCTGTTACTTTCACCCGTTCGCCCGTTGTCAACTGCTATTTTCTTTCGCCTTTCTCCTCATCAATCAGCCACTGCTCATCTTCGTCTCAAGGTCCGCTCACACCTTTACTTCCGAGAATCTTGTTGATGCGACTTGCGACCACAGTCGGTCGTAAGGCTGGTGTTGTCATCAGGCTAGCGTGTGTAGATGGTAGTCGCATCGTCTGAAGCATTCGACATTGCTCTGCTTGTCGTGGTCTAGCGTAGGTCTCTAGTTTCAGCCTAATTGGCAAGATCATGTTGCTCTCTTTGGTCTCAGGTCAAAGGTAGTCAGGTTGATTTGATCTAGGTGATGCCAGGAGATTTGCAGTCTGCAGATGGTTCCGATGTTGCACTGTTGTGTGCATTAAGTGTATAGCTGAATGTTTGCGGTTTGTTGTTTCGCGATCTTAGGTAGCTTCCTTTGCATGGCGACTTTTGCTTACCTCACGCCAAAGCTTGCTTCCCTCTCGCCAATGCACAATGCCTCATCCGTTACCTGAATGAAGCCACGTAAAGTGTGTAAGGCGGAGATCCTATCGAACAGGGCTGTGTGCTGCAGGAAAATGAACAAGGTTAACGTCGCCCTTTTCTTTGCTGCCCTTATGGTCATCGGTGCCTGCGCCGAGCCACGCAAGCTTTTGGCCACCACCGAGGGTCGCGAGCTTGTCGAGGCCGAGGAGCACCAGAGAATTTTGGCCGAGCTTGAGGAGGTCCACCAGCTGCGTGAGAGGATGCTGCAAGCCGGTACGCAGTCGCGCTGCAGCGTGTTACTCGTGTCAGTGGCACCAGCCTACTGACCATGCTTGTGATATTTGTCTGTTTGCACAAGCCTTGCCTGCAAGCCTGCTAATTCAGCCCAGCACTTACAAGCCTCTCCAGCAATTTGCACTGAAACTGTATAGAAGGCAAATCAGTTTTAGAGCAAAGCCCTCTGGGCAGTGCTTTTGCACAAACGCATTTGTGGTGTATGCAATTGTGACAGGAGGTCTCACTGTGAAGTTTCAGTCCCTCACTGTGAAGTTTCAGTCCAGCCCAATTCCATCTGACAGGGCTTTGTGATTTGCAGCTTCCACGTACACAACTACAAGCAAGGCTCCAGCGCCAGCACCTGCAAGCGGTTAATTTTGATGATGAGCCCGAGCCTGTCATGACACCCTATTTCTGTACAAAACCCATCCTATCACTTCTTTGACGTGACAGACGCAGTGGATTTTGGCGTCAGCTTTTCAGCCCAACAACCACATTTGCAGTGGTGCCTGTGGACATGGCCAAAGTGTCTGATAGACTAGTACAATAGCCAACAGGGTGTGCTGGCATTTCAAATCATCATGATTGTTGACATTATACAATTGTGATATGCTGCACTGTATGTGCTACTGAAGTGTAACAGTGATTTGTTCTGCACAAATAGCAAGCACAACTGTAGCTAGAACCATATGTTGCTGCCATAATCATTTCATCAATAGGAAGTTAGAACGTGGTTTTCTTGTAAATATGGAGTTCCTTGTTTCATGAGCTAATTGCCTATTCTGTAGCTGACCAGGTGCGCCCGACATTCTGCCATGCAGAATTGGGGCTGACAGGTTGTCTCACCCGTAGGAATCGTACTAGTGATAGGCCTTCCTGGGCGGCTGGCCGGCTTGTCCTACTAGTGCCAAATGACGTTGTGCAGGACTCTGTGCTGATCACAACCGTCAAAGAAGATATGTCTGAACTCCGCAAATTAGTGCAGGAATGCTTTATACCAGTGAATGATAATAGTGCTGAGCATGCTACGAAGGTGTGTACATGTGCACAGCTGTACATGTGGTGGGCTGCATGCAGCTCAGCATCAATGAATGCTACTATGTACCGTGACACATCTGACTCAAAGTCAAAGTGTGTAACTTCCAGGTAACAGCCAACATATGCGTGCACAGTATGAACGCATGTACATGGTCAGACAGTGCACTACATGCATGCATGCTACCAGACAAATTTATTTCAGCTGCCTGTCACCTGCAGGCCTATTGCGAGTTATGCCTGCTAGCTGTGTGCATGTCACACCCAGAAACAACCAACCTATGAACTGCAATGTGTGGTGCAATGACCATATGTGTGATGCACAGCCTGCACAGCCTGCAAAGTCAGCTCACATACAACAGACCCTGAGATCGTTCCATGCAGGTGCAACTGCAGGTAAATTGAAACATTTTGAGACACTGTGCCTAAGGTAGACACTCGACATTGCACCAGCAAAAGGGCAATGCTGAGGGACTGTGTGTCAACTGTATAGCAGTGGTTGCATATTTGGCCAGCTTCAAGTTAGCGGACTCCATTTCAGTCAACATGTGGTGCACAAAAACAGGGGGTGAAGGTAGGGAAGAGCAAAGGCAAAGGGCAAACGCAAAGGGCAAAAGGCAAACAGCAAAAGGCGGCAGATTGTACATGTACAGCTAGCAAGTGACAGCTCTTCGCCAGGTGTGCCACCCATTGAGCGTTGAGCTTTGCCAGAGTTCAGTGAGCTGTAGATCAAAGCACTGTAGCAACAAAGCTAAACTGTCAAAATGCTGGTTGCAGTGCTCTGATGGCAAGCAACTGTGACTGACAAAGAAACAGCCAGAGCTTCACAAGACGCTCTGTGTCCTGAAGTTGTTGGGACCCAAAAGCAAGTCCTCAAGGATGCGGTGACTGTGATGAGAAGCAGCTGTGAGTGACAAAGTGTGTGCCTTGCGCCTTGCCAACGCTTTATATGATCATGATGCTCTGTGTCCTCAATTGCCCAATCCAGAACCAAATCTCAAAGCATGCAAATGGTTGCTTGGATTGCTGGGCTCTGTGGAGGCTCTGCTTCAACTGAGAGGCAGGATCAACTGAGAGTCAGAATCGTTTGAGCATTAGGATCAATCAAGGCTCAGCATTAGTTGCGGAGCAGGATCACTCAAGCAACAAGATTTGTCGAGAGTCTTTGGCGTCAGTTTAATGAGAAACCAAGAATTCTACCGGGCTGCCCAGGGATGAGAGTCAGGCACATTATGTGCTCAAGCAGCATTGGACGCCACAGAAGAACAGCAGACAGTGCTTAGGCGGCAGCATAGAAATCCCCATCCACATCCAGACGCTCAACGCCCTATGTAACAAAGTGTAACAATATGTGATAATGTGTAACAGTGTGTCAGCAGCAGTGCCGCAAATATGACACACTTGTTCAAATTGTACTGTTCAAATTGTACTGTTCAAATTGTACTGTTCAGAATACTGACACTTGAAGTGTTGACACGTGCAGTGCTACAGAATTGGTGGGGACTGCTTCAATGCTGGTGGGGACCGCTTCAATGTTGGTGGGGACGGCTGCAATGTTGGTGGGGACGGCTTCAATGTTGAATCTGCAGTGCCATTGCATCAAACAGTGCAAACATCACCTGCAAAGGTTTGTTACATCAATAGACCAGTGCCAAGGCAGCCATTTGCAGACAATCTGTGTCAACCAGTCTGTGCCAACCAGTCCGTGTCAAACAGTCTGTGATGTCTCGTGAAGGCTGCAGGAAGCAGTATTGTGATGAGTGCATATGAAAATGGGAAGGGTCAACACAGACTGTCTGCAGGTGGACTCAACCCATCAAGGCTGCAGGTTGACTCAACTCATAAAATCTGCAGGTTGACTCAGCTTGTGAAAGCTGCAGGTTGACTCAACTCAAGAAGGCTGCAGAAGACAGTGTCATGATGAGCTTTTGTGAAGATGCAGAAGCCAGTGCACGCCAGATTTGTGATCAGTGATGCAGTGAACACTTTGAGTTGTTGTACCTCATATGTTTGTCAGTTGCAGCATGCCCTTGCTCAGGGGACATGTGTGATGCCTGTCAAGACATCTTGACCAAGCAGTGTCAGAGACAAGCTTGAAAGCAGACGCCCACGGGCGCAGCAGTAAAGACAATGTAAGTACCCAGTAGGGCAGTGTAGGCAATCTAAGTACCCAGTAAGTACCCAGTAGGGCAGTGTAGGCAATATAAGTACCCAGTAAGTACCCAGTAAGTACCCAGTAAGTACCCAGTAAGTACCCAGTAAGTACCCAGTATGTACCCAGTAACAGTAAGGCCAGGTGCAAATGTACAATGAGTGCATTGCTGTGTCATTCAGGCGCATCATGTGAACTGTTGTCAGTCTCATTGCAAGTGTGCATGCCTGGGAATCAAGCCCAATACTACAAAGCAATTGAGTCTGTCTCCAGCAGTTGCTGCCGTAATGTGCTGCGCTTTCCCACAGCATATGTATGAGACAAGGTTGGGGATGCGACAAGCCCCTCACCAGGCACACAGCTGGAGGGTCAGATCTTAACGGTGTGTCTAGTCTTCTCACTGTCTGCTTTTTCCTCATTTTCTTTTGCAGACCTGACTCATTTGAACACAGCCAAACTGTTACATACAACTGGTTTTACGTATGTTATATTACAACTGTGTTCACTGTTATGTGCGCTTTGTCGTTGACGTATGCAAGCAAAGCAAGTGAACATTTGATCGCATGCAGCAGCACCATACTGGGTGACAGGCACTTTGCTTGCCAGCATGCTGTGCAATAGTGAGGTGGCATGCTGTGCAGTAGTGATCTGGCATGCTGTACAATAGTGATCTGGCGTGCTGTGCAGCAGTGATCTGGCACGCTGTGCAGTACTGATATGTTGTGTTGTGCAACATTGATCTGACGTGCTCTGCAGCAGTGATCTGGCACAGATGTGTGTACTCTTGCAGAATCCTTGTACCTGTCCTTCGTTGATTGACTGGATCTCAGATACACTTTCCCAAAGATACACTAATTGGCAGAGCTTAGTAACGGGTTAAACATAACGTTACATTTCACAAGCAGTGTTAGGCTGCACGATGCATTGAAATGCACCTTGGAGGGTTATTCACGGTCATGGAGAGGAGAATTGTTGACTGAAAAGCTGTTGAGACAGCAACCATGGCATTTGTTGCTGACTATTGTGGCGAGGGTGAGTCTTGACCACTGGGCCAAGCACATGCAGCTGCAGGGCTGAGATGAGAGGTTGTTTCAGTGGCTATAGCTGTATCAGCACAGTGAAGTAAACTCTTTGCCGGCAGCTGCACATGTACACCATGATTGGTTGCAAATTGCTGTGCACTGCATTTTCCACCATGCCTGCCAGGCTTCCATGCTTTTACCTTATCTGACGAGTTCAGCAAGCATGCAGCAAACCAATGCATCAGGAAAGTGATGGCTCAGTAGTATCCACAGACAGGTGAACAGATCAACAGCTGGACTAGACAGGAATGCGGCCAGTGAAAGCAGGTGCACTTTTTGTCACAGCCGATAGCAGAACATTGCCTCTGCCAAAAGGCTCTCTTTGCAATGCAGCAAAGGCGCAACAGCAGCATCAGCCTGACTCCTGGCATGACGGTGACTTAGGCAGGTTCTCAATGTGTTGCATTACCTTGTGCTAACCTGTCTTGTGATGCATTCCCTCACATCAGAATATACAACATGTTCATACAAACCAGGTCATGCAGCTGTCATGTCCAGAATCTGTATTTGACTGAACATAAAATTGCAGGTACACCCATACTACAATATTAATATGTCAGCAAGCAAGATGATATGTGTGCTGAGCTGCAACCGCTGGTTGCAAGAACACATTTTTTAGTTTTGCATTGCACAGCTCATCCAAATTTTAGGAGCCTTGGCAGAATCAAATGTAAACAGCGCAAGCTGTCATAGTACTAACGTGGAACAATGGAGAATCAGCTAGTTTATTTACACAGAGTCTTTTGGCT
>JAABUS010005590.1_pt1 | contig 16300 bp, 15 predicted proteins | sample 5560161 | NCBI WGS metagenome assembly JAABUS01 (sample SAMN10711885, study PRJNA513376) | rock metagenome | isolation source: Antarctica rocks | place: Antarctica: Victoria Land, Trio Nunatak nord | collected 2016-01-04
GAGGCGGTGGCCGCGGCGCTCGACGGCCTCATGGCTGACGACACATACCAGGCGCTTCTCGCCAAGTGGCGCCTGTCCGACAACGGCATCGAAAAGGCGACGGTCAATGCTGGACGGTAAGGCGCTTGCAAGCATCCCCCTCACGCCCTCCAACGCGGCCCCGCCTGCCCCGGACTACCCGTGGCCGGCGCCCTACACCTCCGCCCTGTTCCTGTCCTTCGACGTGGACGCGGAGGCCGCCTGGACCAGCAAGGACGCGCTGCATGCCGAGCGCCTGGTCACCATGAGTTACGGCGGCTACGAGGCGCGGGTCGGCACGCCGAAGCTGCTCGAGCTGCTGGACCAGCTCGGCCTCAAGGCGACGTTCTTCGTCACCGGCTGGTCGGTGGACGCGCACCCTGGCATGGCGGAGGCGATCCTGCGCGCCGGGCACGAGATCGGGCACCACGGCTACCACCACTTGCTCCCCGACCCCGGCGACCCCTGGATCGAGGAGGAGCTGGAGCGCGGCTTCGAGGTGCTGCGCCGCCGCCTGGGCGTCGTCCCAACCGGCTACCGCGCCCCGTATGGCGAGTTCACCGAGGCGCTGCGGATGGCACTCGTGCGCCGCGGCATCACCTACACCTCCTCCTTCCGCGACGACGTGCGCCCATACCGCCACCGCCTGGCCGACGGCTCGCCGGGCACGGTGGAATTGCCGGTGACGGCCAGCTACGACGACTGGATGCACGGCCTGTCCGCGCGGTTCAGCCCGCGCCCGATCTTCCCCAAGGAGCATGTGCTCTCGATCTGGAAGGACGAGCTGGACGAGATCCGCGACTGGGGCGCCATGGTGACGACCGTGCTGCATCCGCAGTGCAGTGGGCGGCCGATGCGCCTGCGCCTGCTGCGGGAGTTCCTGCAGTACGCCCAATCCTGCCCGGACGTTTGGATCGCGACCGGCGAGCAGGTCGCCGCCAACTTCCTCCGGCATGAGACGGCGGCTTGATCGGCCGGCGGGCCCTGCTGCGGGCCGCCGCGGCGCCGGGCCTGGCGCTGCCGGGCGTGGCGCGGCCCGCGTCGCAGACCACGCTGCGCTTCGTGCCGGTGATCGACCTGACCTTCCTCGACCCGGTTTACACGACGGCGCAGGTGTCGCGGAATCACGGGTTCATGGTGTACGACACGTTGTACGGCACCAACGCGGCGCTGGAAGTGTCGCCGCAGATGCTGTCCGGACACGTCGTGGCCAGCGACGGGCGGCAATGGGACCTCACGCTGCGCGACGGCCTGCTGTGGCACGACGGGTCGCGCGTGCTGGCCCGGGACTGCACGGCGAGCATACGCCGCTGGGCGCGTCGCGACGCGTTCGGCGCCGCGCTGATGGCCGCAACCGGCGAGCTGTCGGCGCCGGACGACCGCACGGTGCGGTTCCGGCTCAGCCGCCCGTTCCCGCTGCTGCCGGCCGCGTTGGGCAAGGCAGCGGTGCCGGCGCCGTTCATGATGCCGGAGCGCCTCGCCAGCCAGGACCCGTTCAAGCCGCTGACGGAAGTTGTCGGCAGCGGCCCGTTCCGCTTCCTGGCCGACGAGCGGGTGCCGGGCGCGCGCAACGCGTACGCCCGCTTCGACCGTTATGTGCCCCGCCCGGACGGCACGCCGGATTGGACCGCCGGGCCGAAGGTGGTGCATTACGACCGCGTGGTGTGGACCACGATGCCGGACGCGGCCACCGGGGTCGCCGCCCTGCAAACCGGCGAGCAGGACTGGCAGGAAACCGTGCCGCACGACCTGCTGCCGGTGCTGAAGCGCACGCCTGGCCTCGCGGTCCGCGTGCTCGATCCCCGCGGCTACGTCTGCATGATGCGCGTCAACCACTTGCAGCCACCCTTCGACAACCCGGGCATCCGCCGGGCGCTGCTGGGCGCGGTGGACCAGGCCGCTTTCATGACCGCCGTGGCCGGCGACGACCCGGCCTACCAGGTGTCGCCGCTCGGCTTCTTCGCCCCGGGGACCCCAATGGCCAGCGACGCCGGCCTGGACCTGTTCCGCGGCCCGCGCGACATGAGCAAGGTGCGCGCGGCGGTGAAGGCGGCCGGCTACAACGGGGAGAAGGTGGTGCTGCTGGTCCCGGCCAACTCCCTGGCGCAGAAGCCGCTCGGCGACGTGGCGGCCGACATGCTGGCGCAGGCCGGCATGGACGTGGAATACGCCGGGCTGGACTTCGGCACCGTGCTTGCCCGCCAGCAGAAGAAGGACCCGGTGGCGGCGGGCGGCTGGAGCGCCGGCGTCGCCAACTGGCAGGGCATCGACTGGCTGAACCCCGCCGCGGACGTCAGCCTGCGCGGCGACGGCAGCGCCACCGGCTGGTATCGCAGCGAGCGGATGGAGGCGCTGCGGACCCAATGGCTGGCCACGACGGACCTCCCCGAGCAGCAGCGCCTGTGCCGCGACATCCAGTTGCTGGCGCTGGACGAAGTTCCCTTTCTCCCAGTCGGCGAGTACAAGCAGCCGACCGCCCACCGCATCGCCGTCACCGGCATCCTGGACGGGACGGCAGTGTTCTGGAACGTGCGCCCGTCATGACCACCACCGCGATCTTCGGCAGCCACGTCCTGACCCGGCGTGATGGGGCGCAGCACGTCCTGCGCGACCATTGGGTGCTGCTGGAAGGCCGCCGCATCGCCGCCGTGACCGCCACCCGGCCCCACGCCGACGAGGTCTTCGACAAGCCCGGGCGGTTCGTCCTGTCGGGGCTGCTGAACCTGCACAATCACTGCTTCAGCGAGGCCGTGGCCCGTACCCACACGGAGGACGGCCATGGCCGCCGGAACAACCAGAGCATCGTCTACACCGTCCTGCTGCCGCTGACCCGGCGCGGCGCCGACCTCCTGTCGCCCTCGGAGCGGCTGGACGCGGCCCGGCTCGGCATCCTGCAACTGCTCAAGGGCGGGGCGACCACGGTCATGGAGCCGTTCCGCAACAGCATCCCCGAGATGTTCGACGCCGCCGCGGAGATGGGCATCCGGTTCTACGGCGCGCCCTACCTGTTCTCGACCGCGGACGCGCAGGCCGGGGCGGACGGAACCGTGCGCTATGCCGGTGACGACGGGAAGGCCGACCTTGCGGCATGGGATGCCCTGCATCAGCGATGGCACGGGCACGCGGATGGGCGCATCCGGCTGGCGATGAGTCCGCACGCGACCGACACCTGCGGCCCCGACCTGCTGCGGGCCTGCGCGTCCCGCGCCCGGACGCTCGACGTGCCGATCACCACTCACCTGGCACAAAGCCGGTCGGAGGTCGCGACGATTGCCGCGCGCCACGGCGGGCGCACGCCGGCGGAGTACCTGGACTGGCTGGGCCTGCTCGCCCCCGACCTGCTGGCCGCGCACTGCATCGCCAGCACCGACGCGGACCTCCGCTTGATGGCGGCGCGGGGCGCGACCGTGCTGAACTGCCCGCGGGTGTTCGCGCGCAGCGGCGTCACGGCCGCGTTCGGCCGCTTCGCCGGGCACGGCGTCCGCACGGTCGTCGGCACCGACGGCTACAACATGGACCTGCTGGGCGAGCTGAACGCGGCCTCGATGATTTCGAAGATCGCGGCCGGCGTGCCCGGCGTGGCAACCGCGCCGGAGCTGATCGACGCCGTGACCGCAACCGCGGCGGCGGCGATCAAGCGGCCCGACCTTGGCGTCATCAAGCCGGGGGCCGCCGCCGACCTGACCGTCGTGGACATGTCCCACCCGCATCTGCAGCCGATGGCCGATCCCCGGCGCGGGCTGATCGCGCTCGCCAACCGGGCCAACATCGAGCATGTCATCGTGGACGGGCGCGTGCTGGTCGCCGATGGCCGCTATGCTGGCGGCGACGAGGCGGCGGTCACCGTCGCGGGCACGGCGGCGATCAACCGGATTTGGGCGCTGCCGGAGGCGCAGGCCGCGTTCAGCGGCTGACTGGGAGTGAGCATCGGCATGGAGGCAGGTCCTTTCCTGATGGGCTGCGGCGCCGGGTTCTCCGGCGACCGGACGGACGCGCCGGGGTCGGTCGTGGACGCCATCGCCCGCTCCGGCCGGCCCGGCGCGATCATGTTCGAGACACTGGCCGAGCGCACCTTGGCCCTGGGCCACGTCGCCCGCCGGGCCGATCCCGGCGCGGGCTACGAGCCGCTGCTGGCCGAGCTGGTCGGCCCGGTGCTGCCGGCCTGCCTTCGTGGGGGCATCCCCATCGTGGGCAACTTCGGCGCGGCCAACCCGCCCGCCGCGGCGCGGCTGCTGCAACGCTTGGCGGCGGAGGCCGGGCTGCCGCCGCCGCGCATCGCGGTCGTGCACGGGGACGACATACGCGACCTGGACCTCGACGGGATGGAGGCCGCGGAGGGCGACGCCGCGCCGGCTGGGGACGCGGCGGAACTGGTCGCGGCCAACGTTTATTTGGGTGCACGGCCCATCGCCGACGCGCTGCGGGCCGGGGCGGAGATCGTGGTGACGGGCCGGGTGGCGGACCCGGCGTTGGCGCTCGGCCCGCTGGTAGCGCATTTCGGCTGGGAGTGGGACGATTGGGACCGGTTGGCAGCGGGCACGCTGGTTGGGCACTTGCTGGAATGCGGGTCGCAGGTGACGGGCGGCTATTTCGCCGATCCGGGGTTCAAGGACGTGCCGCGGCCGGAGGCCATCGGCTTCCCCATCGCGGAGGTGGCAGTGGACGGCTCGGCGGTCATCACCAAGGCGCCCGGCACCGGCGGCTGCGTTTCCGTGCGGACCGTGACGGAGCAGGTGCTGTATGAGGTCCACGATCCCGCCGCCTACCTGACGCCCGACGTGATCCTGGACGTGACCGCCGTGCGCCTGCGGCAGGACGGCCCGGACCGCGTGGCGGTGTCCGGCGCCCGCAGCCGCCCGGCGCCGCCGAGCCTGAAAGCCACCGTGTCGTTCGCCGGCGATTGGATCGGGGAAGCGGAGATTTCATACGCCGGGCCGAACGCCCTGGCCCGCGCCCGGCTGGCGGCGGAGGTGATCGGCAAGCGACTGGACCTCCGCAACCTCCTGCTGCGCCGCCGTCTGGACCTGATCGGCGCGCTCAGCGTGTTCGACGACGATGGCGGCGCCCTGGCCGCCGGGGCGCCGGACCTGCCAGAGGTCCGGGTGCGCCTGGCGGTGTCCGGCACTGACCGGCGCCCGGTAGATCAAGCAGTGCAAGAGGTGCTGGCCCTGCTGTGCTGCGGCCCGGCGGGCGGCGGCGGGATGCGCTCCCAGGTGCGCAACCGTATCCGCACCGCGTCCTGCCTGGTGCCGCGCAACCGGGTCAGCGCGGGGTGGAGCTTCCTATGACGGCCGTGCCGCTGCACGAGGTCGCCCATGCCCGCGCCGGCGACAAGGGCAACCGGCTGAACGTGTCCGTGGTGGCCTACCATCCGGAGCTGTGGCCGGTGCTGCTGGCGCAGGTCACGGCGGAGCGCGTCCACGCCCTGTTCCGCCACCGCGGCGCCACTTCCGTCACGCGCTACGAGCTGCCGAACCTCCATGCGCTCAACTTCGTGGTGGACGAGGTGCTGGAAGGGGGCGTGAACGCCAGCCTCAACCTCGACATCCACGGCAAGACCAACTCCTTCCGGGTGCTCGGTCTGCTGTTGGAGGTGCCGGATGCGTTGGCGACCCGCCTGTCCGCCCTTCGCAGCGCCCCTTGGCCCGCGCCGCCCTGACCCCGCGCCGGTTCAGTTGCCGTTGCCGATAGTCGGGGCTGTCGTCAGTTCCCAATGGTCCGGGCTGGATGCCACGAGGTCCCGCAGGTCCGCGGGCGCACGGGCGCCCGGCACGGACGGACGGCCCAGCACCGCCGCCTCCGCGTAGGCCGCCATGCGCGCGCCGACCAGGCGCATGTTCTCGGGGTTCTGCGTCGCGAGGGGGTGAGGTCCGCGGAACACGAAGATCTCTTTCGGCTCGCGCGCCCGCCGGTAAGCTGCCAGCGAGCCTTCCAGGCCCTCGACGTAATCCCAGATGCCCTTGGCGATCATCAGCCCCGGCCACTTGCCGATGTTCGCGAACATCGTCGGAATCTAGGTAGTAGGTCGTGTTGTACTCCAGGCGGAGCGCCGCCTCGACCATGTCGTGCCCGGCCACCCGGTAGCCCAGCCCGGCCGAGTTCGGGCCATACAGGATCGCCCCCTTGATGTTCGGCCGCCCCAGCGCCGGGCCGCACGCGCCGTCCGGCACGTCCCGGTCGCAGTCCTCGACGAAGTTCTTGTGCATCGCCCAGGCCACCGCATACGACCCGCGCGAGTAGCCGGCGAGCACGACCGGGATCTCCGTCGCCCGCAGCCCGGCCATCAGCCGCCCGGCCGCGTCATGGCCCGCCAGCATGGCGCCAGACGGGGTCAGCAGCCGCAGCCCGTCGCCGGTCTCCATCTGGTCCAGCTCGCGGAACATGTCGCGCGCCTGCTCGGCCGTGTTGAACCCGGCCACGCCGCCCGAAATGCCGTTGCCGCGCCGGTCCGTCACCAGGACGTCGAACCCCGCGTCGTTCAAGACGCCGGCAAAGCCGCGCCAATGGCGCATCCCGAACTGCTCCGACAGCCCGTCCGGCTGTGGGTTCAGCACGCTGCGCCCGGCGGCGTCGGTCCGCACGGGCGAGGAGCGTGGGTCGTCGATGGCCGTCAGCTCGCTGCCGCCGCCGTTGTTCAGGATGACCAGGGCGCGGCGCCGCGGCCCGCCGCCCACGCCGGCCCCTTCCAGGTACCATCCCCGGAGCTTGATCGTGCCCTGCTTTTGCAAATGGAGGCGTTCGTAGCTGTCGCGCGGCACGGTGAACTCCACCGTGTGGGTGCGGTTTTCCGCGCGGGCAATCGGCTCGTTGTAGGCGGGCGCCGCGAAATAACCGGGGCGGCGGATCGAACGCAGGTCCAGGTCGCCCTCCGGGTCCACCGCGGCGCCCGGGTCCACGCGGCCGGTCAGGCGCGGCTCGTAAGCAATGAAGGGCTTGGCGTCCGCCAGCGCCGCGGCGTGGCACGCCGGGTCGGCCAGACAGGCCGGCCAGCGGCGGCGGAGGGCGGCGTCGCTGAAATGCTCGATATAGAACTCAGGCCCCTTCCCTTCCGGGATCAGTTGGTTCGTCGGCATGAAGGGCAGGCACAGCGGGCCGGAGCGGTAGCCCGGCAGGTCGGCATTGCGGTCGTAGTTGACGTGGAACACGCAATCGGGCGCTGGGGTGCCGGGGTTGACCACACGGGGCGGCTCGGCGCCTGCGGGCGACGCGGACAGCAGGGCCAGGGCGGCGGCTGCGAGGATGGGCTTCATGGGATAGCTCCGTCGTGCGGCTTCGGCGCTCTGCTCGCCAGGGCCGCCCGCCGCGGCTCGGAGAAGATGCCGCGCCGCCCGCTTGCCCGCAACGGCGTTTGCCACCACCTCTGCCCGCACCAAAGGAACGCCGATGCCGCGACGCCAGATGCACTTGGTCGCCTACCTCAAGACCGGGCCGACGGCGCTGCACGTCGGCGGCTGGCGGCATCCGGAATCGACGCTCGACGACATCCTGGAGCCGAGCCGCTACGAATACATCGCCCGCCTACTGGAGGCCGCGAAGTTCGACGGCTGCTTCTTCGCCGACCTGTTCGGGCTGTATGACGTGCACGGCGGCAGCTTCGACGCCTACGTGCGCCGGGGTGGCCAGATCAGCTTCCTCGATCCCACCGTCGTGCTGCCGGTCATGGCGGCGGCGACCCGGCACCTGGGCCTGGGCGCCACGCTGTCCACCAGCTTCCATACCGCCTACCACCTGGCCCGCTGGCTCGGCTCGCTGGACGCGATGAGCAAGGGCCGGGTCGCCTGGAACGTGGTCACGTCGGCCACCGACCTGGAGGCGCAGAACGCCGGGCTGGACGGGCTGCCGCCGCGGGACGAGCGTTACGACCGCGCGGACGAGGTGCTGGAAGCGTGCTTCGCGCTCTGGAACAGTTGGGACGCCGACGCCTTCGTGGGCGACAAGCAGGCCGGCATCTTGGCCGACCCATCAAAGGTCCATTACGCCAACTACCGGGGCCGCTGGGTCAAGTCGCGCGGCCCGCTGTCGATCCCGCGCAGCCCGCAGGGCCGCCCGGTCATCATGCAGGCCGGCAGCTCCGGACGCGGGCGGGCGTTCGCGGCGCGCTGGGCGGAGGCGGTGTTCACCATCCAGCGCGGCGCAGACGAGATGCGCGCCTTCTACGACGACATGAAATCCCGCTTGGCCGCCCACGGCCGCGCGCCGCACGAGTGCGCCATCCTCCCCGCCATCTCCATGGTGCTGGGGGAAACGGAGTCGATTGCGCGGGAGCGGGCGGATTACCTCAACAGCCTGATCGACCCGGAGCTGAGCCTGGCCGCGACCTCCAGCAGCGTCGGCGCCGACCTGACCCGGCTCAAGCCCGGTGTCACGCTGGAGCAGCTCCAGGGCAACCAGGGGATACAGGGCGACAAGGACCTGGTGGACCAGGTGATGCGGGCCGAAGGCATCGACTTCAAGCAGGCGGCGGTGAAGCGGACCGAAGGGCGGGACCTGGTCGGTACGCCCGTCATGATCGCCGACCGGCTGCAGGAGCTGTTCGAGGCCGGGGCGTGCGACGGCTTCGTGGTGATGCCCACGACGTTCCCCGGCATGTTCGAGCAGTTCTGCCGCGGCGTGGTGCCGGAATTGCAGCGCCGCGGCCTGTTCCGCACCGAGTACGCCGGCCGCACCTTGCGCGAGAACCTGCAAGGCTGATCTGCCCTCATGCAGCTTTCGAGGATTGTCCCGCATGGCCACGCCGCCCCGCCTCGCCGCCACCCGCCGCAGCATCCTGCGCGGCGCCCCTGCCCTGGCCGGCCTATGGGCCGCCGGCGCCCGCGCGGCGACGGACCTCAAGGGCAAGACGGTCGTCTTCGCAAGCTGGGGCGGCGCCTACCAGGACGCCGAGCGCGCCTGCTACTGCGACCCCTTCGCCGCCGCGACGGGCGCCCGCGTGGTGCAGGACGGCCCCATGAACATCGCCAAGTTCCGCGCCATGGTCGAGGGCGGGACCCCGGACTGGGACGTGACCGACGTCAGCATCGACTTCCTCTACGCCGGCAGCGCCGACCACCTGTTCGAACCCATCGACAAGGCCGTCGTGGACACGGGCCGTATCGACCCGCGCTTCGTGCACGAGAACGGGGTCGGCTGCATCGTCTGGTCCAACAACCTCGGCTACAGCACCACGGCCTTCCCCGCCGGCAAGCAGCCCAGCACGTGGGCCGACCTGTTCGACCTGCGGCGCTTCCCCGGCAAGCGCACGCTGAGCGACGAGCCGACGGCGACGCTGGAACTCGCGCTGCTGGCCGACGGGGTGACGCCGGAGACGCTGTATCCGCTCGACGCGGACCGCGCCTTCCGCAAGCTGGAAACCATCCGCAACGACACGATCTTCTGGTCCACCAACTCGCAATGCCAGCAGTTGTTCACGGATGGCGAGGTGGGACTGGGCATGATCCTCAACGGCCGCGCCTTCGACGCCGCCAAGAAGGGCGCGCCCATTGCGGTGTCGTGGGAGCAGAACATCCAATCGGTCGACTACCTCGCCGTCCCGCGCGGCAGCCGCAACAAGGCGGCGGCGATGCGGCTGATCGACACGATGACGCTGGCGGAAAACCAGGCGAAGCTCGCGAACCTCATCGCCTATGCCCCCACCAACCCGGCGGCTTTCGAGGCCATCGAGAAGGCCGTCGAACCCTGGCTGTCCACGGCGCCCGGCAACGTCGAGAAGGGGTTCGTCATCAACGCCGCCTACTGGCGCGACAACCAGAAGGCGCTGCTGGAACGCTGGGCCGCCTGGAAGCTGTCCTAGCCGGCGCGCCCATGCGGATGGACCGGCGCGCCTGGCTGCTGGCGCCCGCGCTGCTGCTGCTGCTCGCGGCCTTTGTCTGGCCCGTGGGCTGGCTGCTGCTGCGGGCGTTCACCGAGCCTCGGCCGGGCCTGCAGAACTTCGTGCTGCTTTGGGAGCGTCCGGTGTACGTGCGCGTGGTGGGGAACACGGTGCTGATCGCGGCAGCGCTGACCCCTGTTTGCCTGCTGCTCGGCTTCCCCGTGGCACACGCCATGGCGCATGGCGGCCCCCGGCTGCGGCGCTGGCTGACCGCGATGGTGCTGGTGCCGTTCTGGACCAGCCTGCTGGTGCGCGCCTTCGCCACGGTGATCCTGCTGCAGCGGCGCGGGCCGCTGAACGCGGCGCTGCTCGCCTTGGGGATCACCGACCATCCGCTGCCGCTGCTGTATAATCTCACGGGCCTGATGCTGGGCGCGGTGCAGACCCTGCTGCCGTTTGCCGTGTTCCCGCTGCACGCAGCCATGGCGCGGATCGAGCCGTCGCTGATGCTGGCGGCGCTGACCATGGGCGCGCACCCGGTCCGCGCCTTCCTTCGCGTGTACCTGCCGCTCACCCTGCCGGGGCTGCTGGCGGGTGCGACGCTCGTGTTCATCAGCGCGCTGGGCTACTATGTGCTGCCCGCTCTGCTGGGCGGCCCGCGCGAGCTGATGGTGTCGCAGCTCATCCAGGACCAGATCGGGCACGGCGACTGGGGCGGGGCCGGCGCGCTGTCCCTGGTCTTGCTGGCGTCCACGGCATTGCTGCTTTGGGCGCTGCACCGGACGGTCGGGCTGGGGGCGGTCGCCCGGTGAGCGTCCGGGTGAGTGCCCGCGACGGCATGGCGCCCTGGCGGGTGCTGCGAGGCGTCGCCTGCCTGCTGGCGGCGGCGCTGCTGCTGGCGCCTTTGGCGGTGATCGTGACCGTGTCGTTCAGTGCGGCGCCGTTCCTACAATTTCCGCCGCCGGGCCTGTCCTGGCGCTGGTACCGCAATCTGGCGGGCGATCCGGCCTGGCTGGATGCCATCGCGGTCAGCCTGCAAGTCCTGGTGGTTTCCGCCACGTTGGCGACGGCAATGGGCACCGCCGCGGCCTATGCACTGGCCCGGGGCAGCATTCCGGGGGCCGGGATCATCCGGGGCCTGCTGCTGGCGCCCATCGTCGTGCCCGGCATCCTGGTGGCGGCCGGGCTGTTCGGCGTGTTCCGCGGTTTGGGCCTCAACGGGACGGTGACGGGCCTCGCCATCGGGCACACCGTGCTGACGCTGCCTTACGTCGTCGCGACTGTGGGCGCGGCGATGGAGGGCCTGGACCCGCGGCTGGAGGACGCGGCGGCGACGCTGGGGGCGCCGCCCTGGGCCGTGTTCCACCGGGTCACGCTGCCGCTGCTGCTGCCGGGCGTGCTGTCGGCCTTGCTGTTCGCCGCCGTGGTGTCGTTTGACGAGCTGCTGGTGTCGCTGTTCGTCAGCACGGCGCGGGTGCGGCCGGTGCCGGTGCAGATGTGGTCCAACCTGCGCGGCGACTTCGACCCGACGGTCGCAGCCATGGCCTCCCTGTGCTTCCTCCTGGCGCTTGTGGCCTTGCTGCTGGACGCGTTTCTGCGCCGCCGCCGGGCCGGCGCTTGACCGATGGCCCGGCGGTGTTGGAATTGCGCGGCGTCCGGAAGAGCTATGCCGGGCAGGCGGCGGTTGCGGGGTTGGACCTGCTGCTGCGCCGGCACGAGTTCCTGACGTTCCTGGGGCCGTCCGGCTCGGGCAAAACGACGACGCTGATGCTGGTGGCGGGGCTGCAGCAGCCGGATGCCGGGTCGATCCTGCTGGACGGCGCGCCGGTGGATCGGACGCCATCCTATCGGCGTGATATCGGCATGGTGTTCCAGCACTACGCCCTGTTCCCGCACATGACCGTGCGGCGCAATGTCGCCTTCCCGCTGGAGATGCGCCGCGTGGACCGAGCCGAGACCGGACGGCGGGTGCAGGAGGCGCTCGGGCTGGTGGGCTTGGCCGGGCTGGACGACCGCTTGCCGCGGCAGCTTTCCGGCGGCCAGCAGCAGCGCGTCGCCCTGGCCCGCGCCATGGTGTACCGCCCGGCGCTGCTGCTGATGGACGAGCCGCTGGGGGCGCTCGACAAGCAGTTGCGCGGGCAGTTGCAATTGGAGATCAAGCGCATGCACCGGGAGCTGCGCATGTCCGTCCTGTACGTCACGCACGACCAGGACGAGGCGCTGACGATGAGCGACCGCATCGCGGTGTTCAATGCCGGCCGGATCGAGCAGGTCGGCACGCCTCTCGACCTCTATGAGCGGCCGGCGACGCGCTTCGTGGCGGGCTTCATCGGCGAGACGAACTTCTTTCCCGGCACGGTGGTCGGGGCCGAGGCAGGCGGCAGGCCGTGCCGCGTCGATGTGTCTGGCGCCCTGCTCGGCGCCACGCTGCCGGGCGCTTCGGTGCCGGGCGCTTCGGTGACGGTCGCGGTGCGTCCGGAGCGCATCCGGCTCCATGCCGCGTCGGAGGGGGCGGCCGGGCTTCCTGGCACCGTGCTGGACAGCATCTACCTCGGCCATTCTTGGCGCTTCGTCATCGGGTTGGCCGATGGCCGGGACTGCCAGGTGCTGCGCCCGGCCGACGCCGTCCTTATAGCGCCGGGCCAGCCGGTCACTTTGTCCTGGGACGCCGCGCACGCTACGGCTTTTCCGGGTTGATTGGCGGACGGTCAGAAGCGCCCAGACTCAATGCGGAAGATGTCGGGCGATTTGTGGTCGAGGATATAGGAAAGCTGCAGCGTCAGCGGCGCCGCCGTCGGCAACCGGCCTGCCCGTCCCGCCGCGACGCCGCTGAGCAGCAGCAGCACCATGCGGCCATCTGGCTGCGCGACGCGGAACACCAGGATCGCGTTCTCGCCCACCTGTTGGTTGGCCACGACCTCCTCGGGCGGTCCCGGGTGCTCCGTTTGGAAATGGTCGCGGAGCGTGTTCGCCGCGGCGACGATGGCCTCGTCCCGTTCGGCGGTGCGGCCATCGCTGGACCAGGTGATGTTGACCTGCACCAATCGCTTGGAGGCGTAGCCCAAGATGTAGAACAGCCGCGCCGGCCCGGCGTCCGGGAGCAGAGTCTCGGCCGTGATGGCAAGCACCGCGGTCTTCTCGCCCGGCTGCGTGGTGCGCGAAATCCGCGCCGCCGCCGCTGGGAAGTCCCGTCGAATGGCTTGGCGCAACTCGGCCTCGTTCATGCCGAAGCGGGCCTGGCGGAAGCCCTCGATGGGCGCCGGAACGCCCGGCGGCGTGACGCTGGACTCCAGGCCCGGCCCAGCCGCCTGAGCCGCAGGTCGCGGTTGGGCCAAAGCGGGACCGGGGCGCGGCGCCACGCCCACCATCAGCGCGGCAAGGCAGAACGCACCAAGATGCCGGACTGACCGCCCGGCGCTCCTGCGTATCAGCATCATTCTCGACTGCTCCTGGGCGCGAATGCTTGACCGATATTGCGGTGGCGAGGCGGCAAAAACCTGACAGGGAGATACCAGGGATGGCCGATGACGCCCATTTGCTTCGGCCGGACATTCCTTTGGTCCGAAGGCGGCCACGGCTGGGCGGCAGGGGATTTGTGGGACGAGCGGCCGGCGTGATCCGAAACCTGAACCATTGTTGAAATTTCCGCGATCAGCCCGGTCCACCTGCCTTCGCTCGTGTATGGACAAGTAGGATCTTCAACGTGAAGTGACGGAGGGCTTGGCTTGCAAAGGGCGGGAGAGGAATCCTCCGATGGGCGTCGGAGGGTCGAGTTTCGTTGTCCGGCTCGCGCCCGGCATGTGTCCCAGCTGCTTGCGATCCTAACCGCTGTTTGGGTCATGGCGCCGGAAACCCGGTCCCATGCCCAGGATGCCGCACCAGATCATTTTGCGCCGGCACAAGCCGCGAAACCTTATGCCGACTCCCGGCTGCCATTCGGCGCCCCGGCCCGGATCACCATCCGCTACCCCGTCGAGAATGCGGCGGCGCGGCAGCGTGCAAACGACCTCGCACGAGGCCTGAGCGAGCAGGGACTGGATGTGGCCGACCCCGTGGCATCGCCGGGGCGCATCGCCAGCAGCACCGTCAGCTACTTCTATGCAGAAGACCGGCCCGGGGCCGAAATCGCGGCGCGCGTGCTCGGCCCGACATGGAAGCTTGTGCAGCAACGGCTCCCGATACGGGAGCCGTTTCCCCGGCCCGGCGCGCTTGAACTCGCGGTCGCCGGGCCTTGAAGGATTACTGCTTGCCGTACTGGTCGGCAATCCGCCCCTTGTCACGGTGGCGCACGTAGGCGCCGGTCGCGCAGCCAGCGAGGGCGCCCAATACGCCATGCCCGGCGAGGTGCCCGCCGACGGCGCCGGCCGCGCCATACTTCAGGCAACCGCCGCCCGGCTTCGGGATCTCGCCGTTCTGCTGCTGCTGGTAGGTCTGCGAATAGCGGGGGTCGCTCGGGGTGATCCGGCGCTGGTCCGGCATCGGCTGGATCTGGTCGCCCTGGAACGAGAATGCATTGCCGGATGAGCCTTGGTCGGGCGTGGCAGGCATCGTCCGCTGGGCGCTGGCGATGCCGGAACTCAGGCTTGCGGCGGTAAGGGCGCAAATGAATAGGCTGGATCTCATGGCATAACTCCCTGGAAAAGATGGCGTGCTGTGTTGGCTTTGAACGGCGGACGCGCGGATCCCGTCTTCCAGCCCAGGCGAGACGCGGGCGGCCCCGGCCGGACGGTTCATGCAGCGCCTCCGCTTGCCGTGGCGGATAGATAACGCCGGGACGGTGCAAAGGTTACGGCGGCCGGACACCGGCGATCTTCGAGCGATGCGCCGTGCCATGGGCCGCTTGCGGAGCGAGGCCGGACTGTTTCCAGACCTCCTGCAGCAACGGGGGAACCAGGGTGCCGGACCCGGCCCAGAACAGCACCAACGCGACAATGAGCGGCTCGAACGGCGAGCCGGTCTTGCAGAGCGGAAATGCCCAGGTGGCGCGGAGCGGCCAGGCCAGCCGCAAGCCGCGCGGCGTCAGCAAATCCGCGGCGAGGTGCGAAAGGTAGCCGATCGCCAAAGGGGCGGCGATCCACTTCGGCGCGCCGCCGTGCAAACCCCAGGCGCAGGCCGCCGCCGCCGCCGCCGAATGCGTCACGCCGCGATGTCCGAGGACTGCTGCGATGCCCGACGACACCGGGCGCACCCGCCGGCCGAGCCAGGATTTCGGGTGGTCGATGTCGGGAAGCAGGGATCCCAGCAGGGCCAGGCCGAGGCATGAGGGGGATGCGGCCGGCAATCCGAGATGGGGCGCCGCGACGAGCCAAGCTGCCACCCCGAGTGCCACGTGCGATCCCGCCATCATTGGCCCGCCAACCTTCTCTCATGCCGCTTCGGGCATTTGCGCCCAGGATAGGCCGAACGCAAATCGCCGCACCCCAGTGGCCTCCAAGGCGCGGAAACGCCAACCTGGCCCGGTTTAACGAAAAACTTACCTGGAAAAGCTACCTTGGGTTGGGTTGTCCGTCTTTGGTCATCCAGGCGCAAGCATTATCGGGATCGCAGGTCGATGGCGGCAAAGACGTGGAACGGACGGGATGGCGTCTTCGCGGTGGACGCCAACTGGCTGCAGCAGGCGGCCCCCGTGTCCGGCGACACGGCCACCATCTCCGCCGGCACGGTGACCGCGTCCGGCGTGCTGCCCGGCTTTCTGACGATTGCGCTCAACACGCTGAACGGCGCCAGCCCGACGCTGATCCTGTCAGCCGCGACGCTCGCAGCCTCCGACCAAATCTCCATCGCGGCGGGCGCGGCCCTGCAAGTGCAGGGGACCGTCAGCAACCAGGGCAGCATCGCGGCCGGCGGCGGCAGTCCGGGCCTGATCTCGTTCCGCATCGGCACCTCCCAGGAAAGCACGGCGGCGACCCTCATCAACGCCGGCTCGATCCTGGTCAGCACGAACCTTCAGGTCGCAGCCGGGAGCCCCCTGGGCGACCGGCTGGAGAATGACGGCCTGATCTCGGTCCGCAGCCCGGGCTCGGCAGCGCAACTGGCCTACGTGTCCGCCGCGATCACCGGCGCCGGCACGGTGTCGCTCGGCCGATACGTCACGTTTGAAGCCGCGGCGGCGGTGAGCGCCGGGCAGAACTTTGTGTTCGAATCGGGGAGTGCTGGGGCCACCACGCTCCGGATCGACGCTGGCGCGCTGTTCGGCGGCACGGTCACCGGGTTCGGAATGGGCGACACCATCCAGCTCGTCGGCAGCCGGTGGGACTCGGCCGCATACCGGGCGGCAGACGGGTATGGCGGCGTGCTGACGCTGTCGCTCGGCGGGGCCGTGGTGCAGACGGTCGCGTTCAAAGGGACATACACCATCGCGAGCTTCGGCCTGCGCGAGTCCGTGCCCTTCGGCGGCAGCCAGGCCTCGACGGTCATCACGCTGGGCGACCGGCTGTTCGACGCCGGCTATTACCTCCGGCAGAATCCCGACAT
>JAABUS010005591.1_pt1 | contig 16300 bp, 19 predicted proteins | sample 5560161 | NCBI WGS metagenome assembly JAABUS01 (sample SAMN10711885, study PRJNA513376) | rock metagenome | isolation source: Antarctica rocks | place: Antarctica: Victoria Land, Trio Nunatak nord | collected 2016-01-04
TCTCAGCGCAGCTGGTAGGCGGCGTGAAGCGCGGGGCGGTCGGGCGCGGGGCTTTCGTCACTGGAGTGCTGCTGTCGGCGGCCGCGAACTTGGTCGCTTGACGACGCCTAGAACGTCCACACGAGGAAGTCGTCCGGCACGGCCCCGGTTGGCGCCGGGAACAAACTGTCCGTGACAAATGGCACGCTCCAGAAGCGGGCGACGATGAACATCAGCGGATGGCCGTCGTGGTCACGCGTGAGCGTGGCGTACTCCATCCCCGACTCCAACTCTGCGAAGTCCATCTTCCGACGCGTGGCGATATAGCCGCTGTGGCCGCCACGGAGGATGAGCTCCCGCTCGTGATCGAACTCGGGCCCCAGGACGCGGTTCTCGCCGTGGTCGAGCCACGCGAATTCGAGCGCCTGCTTTACCAGCGCCCGGTGAACGCCCGACAGGCGCTCGGGTGTCAGGTCGTGCCGCTTCGCGGTGAAGGAGAAGCTCTTGTGGCCGGGCGGCGCAGGGTGCTCGCGGTGCCACTTGGCGCCGGACAGCCAGAGCGAGATCTCCTCGGGTCCTGTTGCCTCTATGCGCCCGTTGTCGAAGGCCATACTCGGGAGCTTGTTGGACTTCGATGGCTGGCGGTACATCGTGCGGAGCAGATGGATCGGGCCGAAGTTGCAGAGCGCCTCGTCGAGCGCCGCGCAGACGCCGTTGTTGCAGCGGTCGCAGACCACGCCGACCGGCAGCACCTTGGTGGTGTTGCCGAGGCTCTCGGGGATGATGTGCTCCTGGGCGGTGAAGCCGCCGTCCGCGCGGCGGCAGATCAGGCACCCGCGCCGCCGGCCCTCCTCGGCCCCACGCGCGGCGGCGAGGCGGCGCTCGTCCGCGCGGGCAGCGGCGGCGACGGCGAGTCGTGCGCGCTCGGCGCGGCGCTCGCTCTTGAGTCGACTTCGACGGCCCACGCTCACAGTGTGCGCCGTGCGCAGGACGCCTTGGGCACGGGTGCCTGGAGCCGCCGGGATGGGCACCGGATCGGGCCGGAACCCGCGCCGTAACGCCGTTCGCGTCTGGGCGCCGTCCTCGCGCCGCTCCTTACGAGCAGGAGGTCCCGGTTCGAGCCCGGGACGGCCCATCTCCGCCCTTTGGCGCTACGGCGGGGAATCCGCCCGCAGAAGGACCGGCCGGTCCAGCGGTTTGAGCAGCCTCGCGCTGACCTTTTGTCCGCTGACTGCCCTTTCTCCTCATCTCAGTCCGCGCACCCTCGGCGGACGGGCCGCCCGATAGGGGTCGGGCCGACTAGTGCGCTGCCTTCTGTGAGCTGCGCGAACCAGCAGCCCTCTTGATCGACGGTCACGGCGAGGACCTCGCTGCGGCCGTCGCCGTAGGCCAGTACACAGGTGCCGCCGTACTCGCCGCCATCGCACCGAGCGACGAACGCGTCGAAGGCCTCCGCCACAGAGTCCGCATCAGCTACCCCTCGATGGTCGCGTTCACGTCCTCGCTCCGGAACGGCGAGACACTCTCCATCTTCTCGCCCTCCACGAGCGCGCGGAGACGGTCGCGTTCGCCGTCCGCCCAGTCCATCGCGGCGGCGTAGACGCCGAGCGTCATGTGCGGCGTCATGTGCCCCATGTGGCGCATGACGACGGCCGGGTCCCGGCCGAGCGCGACGAGGATCGAGGCGAGCGTCCGGTGGAGCGAGTGCGACGTCAGGCCGTCCGGAAGCGGCGCGGCCCCCGCGCTCCGCGAGCGCGACGTTCGCGCCTTCCACGGCCCGCGCGAGGGCCCGGCACCGTCCCGGCTTTCGTGCCGGCCGCAAGCCGCGCGGGGCCGTCAGCGTGCGCCCTCGCCGCCCGGCGCGCCGTCTTCTCGCTCACGCCGCAGCGCGCCGCGACCTCCGGCCACGTCGCCCCGGCCGCCTTCGTCTCGGCGATCCGCCGGGCGCTCGGCGCGCTCAACGGCGGTCACCTTGCCTCCGCGGCCGAGCTTCCCGTCGCCGGGATAGCGCTGCGCTCGCGCGTGTGGTGGCACGCCGCCGATCTCGATCGAGCCCGCGGCCGGTTGGTCTCCATGATCGAGCAGATCGTTCTCGAGGTGACGACACGTCCGAGCTGGAGTGCCGCCGTGCCGATCAATCGGGAGGGGAGTTGCGGAAGCCCGGGGCGCCCTGGCTGAACGTCACGACGAACTTGAGCTGTGGCAAGGCGGATCTTCCCGTGGCATCGCGCTCGCCTCGTTTCTGTTGACGGCCCCGAACAGCCCGCTCTATCGCAGAGACGCCCGGAGCACCGTCGAGGAGATGGCGCGCTCCACGGTCGCCGCACTGCGATCCGGCGACGTCCAGCTCGCGGCGTAGACGCGCGCCGCGCCTCGAGCGTCTCCTTATCGCTACATGCTCCTGAAGAAGTTCAGGCCCCAACGGTCCAGGAACTGCTGGGCTTCGATATTGAGCCGGAAGAGCTCCCCGGTGAGCACAAGCACGCCCATCGCGACGAGGACGACACCGGACCCCACCTGGATCGCCACGTAGTGGCGCTTGAAGAACGCGAACGAACGCGTCGCGGCGTCGAACGCGATCGCAGAGAAGAGGAACGGCAGCGCGAGTCCGGCGGAATAGACCGCGAGCAGCGCGGCGCCTTGCGCGGTGCCTTGCGATGTAGCGGCCAGGCCCAGGATCGCCCCGAGCGTCGGCCCGACGCATGGAGTCCACGCCACGGCGAAGGCCGCTCCCGCGACGACTGGCCCTCCCTTGCCGGCGCGCGCGATCAGGGCATCCGGGCGCCACTCGCGGTTGAGGCGCAGGATGAACACGGAGCCGATGAACAACAGCCCCATCGCGATGATCATCACGCCCGCGAGCTTGTTGAGCAGCGGCTGGTTGTCGAACAGGAACGACCCGAGCGCCGTGGCCGTGAGCCCGAAGCCGATGAAGATGAGCGAGAACGTTCCAACGAACACGCCGCTGCGTGCGAGCACATGTGGGTCGAGCCCGCGTCGCTCGTCGGCAGGCGTACCGCCAGCGACGGCCGCCAGGTACCCGGGGACGAGCGGCAGGCAACACGGCGAGAGAAACGAGACGAGCCCGGCCGCGAACGCCAGGGCGAGATTCGGCGCATCAACCACCTAGCGCATACCTCTCGATGTCCTCGGCAAGCGCGGCTTCCGTCGGGTAGGCTCCTTGGTGGGTGAAGACGAGTTCCCCCTTCGCGTCGTAGAACGCCGTCGTCGGCCATGACCGCCCACCACGGAAGACGCGCGCGATCGATGCGTCGTGGTCGTAGAACTGGTCGAACGGCACGGGGTGACGTCTGAGGAAGTCCCGCGCGTCGTTCCGCGCGTCCCGGCTGTCGACGCCCAAGAACACCACCTTCCCTTCGAGTCGTTTGGCCTGGGACCCGAAGAACGGAAACTCAAAGCGACAAGGTCCGCACCACGAGGCCCACTGGTTGACCACCACCGGCGTCCCCTCCAGTCGCTTGAGCCGCGCCTTGAACGCCTCTGGGCCACCGTCGAGCAGGCCGTCCGACGCCGCACCCGCTGGCCGCGGTGTCTCATCGCTTCCGCATGCGACCAAGGCGCCGAAGACGAGACACGCCGCGAGCACACGAGCTGCAATCGAGAGAACGGGCATTACTACTGCTGATAGTACGACCATCCCGGCCCACCGGCCGGTTCACGGGACCTGCTCGGGCCCCTTGTCGATGTAGCGGGCGCGGAACGTGCGGAGCGCGTCGAACACCTTGTCGTTCGTCGACGGGCACGTCAGCGAGTGCGTCCACGCCGTCGCGGCGATCTGCGCGTCCATCCCGGTCGCGTTCTCGAACAGCAGCATGTGGTAGCCGTCGTTCTGCTCGCCGAGCAGCGCCTCGAGCCGCTTGACGGTCGCCGCGTGGGTGCCCTTCTTGTACTGGACGTCGATCCGGCCGTGCTCCAGCGTGTGCATGAGCATGCCGAGCTTCGGCGTCGTTCCCGGCGCGTAGACGCCGTCGTCGTACCATTCGGGGAAGTGCGTGCCCGAGGTCGGCGGGTTCGTCTTGTAGTCGGACGGCTTGAAGTCCTTCTCCTCGTGCCCGGCGCCCTCGTAGGGCGGGTTCGCGAGGGTGCAGCCGGCGTCCTTCGCGGCGGCCTCGTAGTCCGAGGTCTGCTGCGGCGGGAGCTTGGCCGCGGCCGCCTGGCCGGACGGCGGGGCCTTGGCCTCGGTCTCGTCGTTGCCGCCGCCGCCGAGCGCGGAGGCGATCGCGAAGACCGCCACCGCGATCACGACGAGCCCGAGCAGCGCGCCGCCGGCGAGCTGCACGCGCTTGCGCCGCGCGGCCGCCAGGGCCTCCTTCTGCTCGCGCGCCAGCCGCTCCCGGCGGCGTGCCTCCTTTTCCTCCTGACGACTGGCCACTCCTAACCCTCCGCGAGCGTCACAACGCTGTCTTGAGTGCCTCTTCGAACGCGGCCAGCCCGAACGAACCTTCCAGCCGGGCGGTGATCTTGCCGTTCTGGGCGACGATGAACAGCCAGGGCTCCGTTTCCAGGTTGAGCTCCTGTAACGGCTTTCGCAGTCCCTCTTGCGGATCGTTGTCGGCGTAGACCTCCTGGTGGATGAACTCGACTCGGTCGCCGTAGCGCGACTTCAGCTGGAGCGCCACGTCAACCACAGGGCCGCAGACACGCGACTGGCAGAGCTGCGGCGTCGCGAAGAGCAGCGCCACTGGCTTCTTGCCGACGACCTCGGCGAAGGACTCCTTGTGCATGTCAGACGTCGGGCGCCTGGTGTCGATGGCCTCGACGTCGCCTCGGGCTGACGCGAGCGTGTCGGTCTGGATTTTCGGTGCCGTCTCTCCCACTTCCGGGATCTTGTCCTGCGCCGGGTTGATCACTGTGACCTGCTGTCGCGCGGCTTCGGGTTTGCCGTTCACGAGCGTCACCGAGAGCACGCTGTATTGCCCAGGCTTGCCGAACGGCACCTCGGCTGCATAGATGGCGGCGAACGGGTCGGTCTCCGTGGCGGCCTGCTGGGAGCGGTACGGCGCGTCGGTGACTAGGAGGTCGGCCGGTGCGACGAAGGGTCCCTTGGCCGGCGATTCCGGCGTGCGGGCGATGTAGACGGCGCTCTTGCCGTAGACGAATCCGGAGTTGCTGTCGATCACGCCGAAGGCGAACCGGTTCTTCTGGCGGGCCAGGAAGACGGAGCTGGCCAATCCCATCTCCGGACCTCCCCCGATCTCGCCTGCGAGGGCCTGCATCGTCTTGCCGTCCGCGGCGGGGAACTCCGCTGGCCGCGGGTCCTGCGCCGCGCTGACCTCGTCGCGAATGCCGCTTGGGACCTCCGCAACTGGATCCGCCGCGCCGCCTCCGCCGCCTCCGCCGCCTCCGCAGCCCGCCGCGACGAGCGCGAGAGCGGCGCTCAGCGCCAAGAGTCGTAGCCTCATCCCATCTCAGACTACTATGCACGATCGTTGTCGATGGCCGGGGGCCGCTTGGCCTCGGCGCGTCGATCAGTTTCTACCGACGCAACGGAGCCGGGTGCCTGCCGCCGAAGAGGCCACTGATCGAAGTCGATGCGACGTAAGGCAGCGCCGGTCTGCGACGAGACGTCAGCACCGAACCCTGGGCTGTAGGACACGGACCGGGCTGGTCGCCGCCAAGCAACGAGCGCTGCACCCACGAGCGCAAAGGCGAGCGCGAACAGCTGGGGCTGCGTTAGTCCTACCGCCACCTCGTCGTTACGCCGGATGAACTCGACGGCGAAACGCTCGGTTCCGCTGAGGAGCAGGTAGAGGCCAAACAGTCGCGCCGGCGGCATGCGGTGCCGTTGTCGCCAGAGTGCCGCGAAGATGAGTAGCCCGGCCAGCGTTTCGTAGATGGGGGTTGGATGCACGCGCTCGGTGGTCGGCACCTCGCCGTGCGGGTAGCTCATGGCCCAGGGCAGGCCGCTCGGCACGCCATACGTGCCGTCGCCTGCGAACTGACACGCGACACGGCCGACGGCGTAGCCGAGCGCCAGCGCGGGCGCCGCTGAGGCCAGCACGACGTTGAGCGAGAGCCGCAGTCGGTGGGCGACGACGAGCACCGCGAGCGCGCCACCGACGATGCCGCCGTACCAGGTGAAGCCCGCACCTGAGAGCAGGTCGCCTGTTCCGACACTGCCGCTCTGCTCTATGAACCAGTACGCGCGCGCCCCGACGAGCCCGCCGACGGCGGCCGCCACGATCAGTGGCCCTGCGGCATCTGCGCGGCCGGCGCGACGGGCGAGCTCGGCTCGCAGTATTGCCCAGGCAGCGACGAACGCCAGTGCGACGAGAACCCCATAGGCGCGGATCTCGAGGGGTCCGAGGTGAAAGAGGATGGGTCGCATCAGCGGGGGAACGGCGCGAGGGCAGCGAGGCTCATGGGCTCAGAGTACTACCGGCGCTAGTAGAACCTCGTGGCCGTCCGGGGTGACTAGCGCCTCGGACTCTTCACGCGCCGCCAGAGGCCGCTCAGGATCCAGCGCCACCGCGCGAGCGGTCCAGCGCCGCAACGCAGCGCCGGCTCTTCGGCGCGATGGCTCCCGGGCACGGTCACGTGCGCGAGCGCAGCAGTCCGCGGGGGCGACCGCCGCGGGTGCCGCGGGCGTGATGGGCATAGTGGTCGGGCCGTGACTCGAACTCCGCCTGGCAGCCGTCGGTACAGAAGTAGTACGTGTGCCCTTCGAACTCCGCGCGGTGCGGGGTGGCGAAGCGGTCGACGCGCATCCGGCAGACGGGATCTTTGGCTCCCCGGCGGACGGTCAGCGCTACGAGCGCTGCGCCGGCGATCGTGAACAGGATGTTGAGCACCGCGGTGTAGTTGAGCGCGATGCCTCGGTCGGTGATGGAGTCGATCGACGGCCGGGTGTCCGGGATCAAGCCGGTGACGGAGAACACGAGGTCGACGATCAGCGCCGCGAGGACCATCGTGGCCAGCATCAACGCCGTCAGCTTGAGCGCGAAACGGCTGCCGTAGTACTTCCGGTAGACGAGGAGGATCGGCAGGGTCACGAGGTCCGCGAAGATGAAGGCGATCACGCCGGCGAACGAGATGCCACCGCCCCAGAGGATCGCCGCGAGCGGGATGTTGCCGACCGAGCAGACGAAACTGAGAATCGCGATGAGTGGTCCGACAAGCACGTTCTCGACGGTGCGCACCCCCGCCGGCGCGTCGCTCAGGAAGACCGCCTCAAAGACGCTCGTCGGCAGGAGAGCGACGAACCCCGCGATCAGGAATCCGGCGGTCATCTCCTTCCACAGCATCTGCCAGTCGCCGCGGAAGTTGTGGGCGACGTCTGACCACGCCTGCTCGGAGGCAAGCCGCTCGCCCAGGGTGTGCCGTCCGGAGGCCATCGCGTGCTGATGGCCCGTGTCGGCCGCCTGCGCGTGTTCACGGGCGGCCTCCTCCTCGCGCGGTGAGACGAGCGCGCGCACCGCGGCCCACATCAACAGGATGAGCAGGAAGCCGCCGAGGAACTCCGCCGCGGTGAACTCGGGCCCGAGGAAGATCCACAGCACGATGCCGAGCTCGAAGACGAGGTTGGTCGAGGCGAACATGAAGCCCAGCGCGGCCGGCAGACCGGCGCCCTTCTGAAAGATGCTCTTGGCGATCGCGATCGCGGCGTACGAGCACGAGGACGATGCGGCGCCCAGCCCGCTCGCCTTCAGCGTCGCCCCTAGCCCGCGGCCCCCGAGCACGCGCTCCATCTGCTCGTGGCCGATCCAGGCCTGCACGACGCCTGAGAGAGCGAAGCCCAGGATGAGCGCCCACCAGACCTCCCACGCCATCTGGAAGGCGTTGCCGAGACCGTCGCCGATCGTGGAGAGGATGTCGTTCATGGTGTTCCGAATACAGACGACGGTGGACGCGGCGCGTTACGGGCACCTCGTCTACTACCATCGATCGTAGAGCATCCCTCCCGCCGAGTCGTGGCAGGCAGGCCCTTCGGCGATCTCCGGAGGCGCCCCCGTGTCTAAAGAGTGCGGGGCGACGAGCCGACAGCACTACTATCGTGGATAGTATCGCTGTCGAAGGAGAAGACCTGATCGTCAGATTCCCGTTCCTCAGGCTTGCGCCGGAGCCGGCGCGTCGCCCCAGCCGGCCCCGTCGTGGATAGCAGCGTCTTTCTCGGCGGGTCGGTTCTGGCGGCGATGGTCGCGGGCGCGATCGCGCTGCTGGCGCCGTGTTGCGTGTCGGTGATGTTGCCCGCGTACTTCTCCAGCGCGTTTCAGAATCGCCGCCTGCTGGTGGCGATGACGTTCCTGTTCGGGGCGGGCGTGGCGACGGTGATCTTGCCGATCGCTCTGGGCGCGGCCGTCGTGCAACGGGTGTTGGTCGGGCACCACGCGATCGTCTATCTCGGGGTGGCGATCGCCTTGCTCGGGTTGGCGGCCTACCTGCTCGCCGGCGGCACGATGCGCTTGCCGGCCCCGGGTGCGCGGGGCGGCCGCACCGGCCCTCTCGGCGTCTATACCCTCGGCGTCTTCTCCGGCGCGGCGAGCTCGTGCTGCGCACCCGTTTTGGCCGGGGTGATCGCGTTGTCGGGCCTCGCGTCGTCATTCGCAGTCTCCCTCGGCCTCGGAGTCGCCTACGTGTTCGGCATGGTCGCGCCCCTGTTCGCGATGTCGCTGCTGTGGGATCGCGTGGATTGGCGGTCGAGCCGGCTGCTTCGCTCGCGATCGTTCACCTGGCGCCTAGGCCCGATGCGGCGCACGATCAGCGGGACGGCCGTCGCCAGCAGCGCACTGCTGACTGCGATGGCGGCCGGCACGTTCTACTTCGCGTTTGCGGGGATGCCCTCGCCAAGCGGCTGGCAGGGACAGGCCACAAGCAAGCTCCAGCACTACGGCAAGCTCGTCATGGACGCGCTGGCCTGGATGCCGAGCTGGGCAGCCGTCGCGCTTCTGATCCTCGTACTGGCGCTGCTGGGCCGGCGCGCGTTCAGCGAGCTGCTGCGTCACGACGGGCCCGACGCGCCGCCAGGCTCTGACAACCCTGGTCCCGAGCCGCCACTCGACGAACCTGCCTCGACAAGCTCGTCCCGCCAACTCGCCTGAAAACCATCACGAGGTCACTATCCATGTCCAGTCGTGTCACACAGAAGGAAGAGGCCCACCGCGCTCGTCTCGCGGCCGAGGCCGCGGCCGCCCGCGATCGGCGCGGACGCATCCTCCGCAAGTACGTGATCTGCGTCGTCGGCCTGGGAGTAATCGCGCTGGGTGCGTTGTTCGTCATCAGCCACGGCGGCACCAGCGGCCCGCCCGCTGCCAAGAGCGGAAAGCCAGGCGCCTATGCCTACGCAGTGGGCGATCCCGGTCCAGGCGCACCGGCACCGCCGCTCCGCCTGGCGTCCACGACCGGCAACACGTTCGACCTCGCCGCCGAGAAGGGCGAGACCGTGCTGCTCTATTTCCAGGAGGGCGTCGGCTGCCAGCCCTGCTGGGATCAGATCAAGGATCTCGAGAGGGATCCCAGCCAACTGGCGGCCCTCGGCATCGACGAGATGGTGAGCATCAGCGGCAACGACCTCGGGCAGCTGCGACAGAAGGTCGCTGACGAAGGGATCAAGACGCCGCTGCTCGCAGATCCGGACCTGCGCGTCTCGAAGACTTATCAAGCGAACCAGCACGGCATGATGGGCTCGTCCGCCGACGGTCACTCGTTCCTGGTCGTCGGTCCTGACGGCCGGGTCATTCACCGCGCCGACTACGGTGGCGCGCCTGACTACACGATGTACGTGCCCGTCAAGGACCTCGTCGCGGATCTCCGCGCCGGCATCCGCGCCGCCCGGTCGCGATGACCGTCGAGGTAACGGTGCTCACCCAGTCCTCGTGCGGCTTCTGCAACCAAGCCAAAGACGTCCTCGTACGGCTCGGTCAGGAGTTCCCGATGCGCCTGCGGACGCTTAGCCTTGAGTCCGAAGAGGGCAGGATCCTGGGTGAGCGGCTCGGTGTCTTGTATGCGCCCGGCATTCTGTTCGACGGAGAGCTCGTGGCCTTCGGCCGCCCGTCGGAGCGCCGGCTCCGACGCGAGTTCGCACGTCGACTCTCGGCGTGAGAGCCCGCCCCGGTCCGCTGAGATCTACTATCCTGAATCGTAGACGCGATGTCTCTCTGAAAGGAGCTTGTCGATGGACGGGATCTTCCTAGGTCTTGCTGTCCTTGCGTGCCCACTGGGTATGGGCGTGATGATGTGGTTCATGGCGCGTGGGATGCGCCCCAAGAAGGAGCAGCCGGCCATGCCGCCTTCGCTGGAGACGCTGCGCGAGGAGCATCGCCGACTCGGGGGCGAGATCGAGCGTCTTGAGGACAACGGGACCGTAACCGGGACGCGGACGTGAGCACCGTCCTTGCGCTCGCCGTAACCGCTGCGGCGCTCGCCTGCCCGCTGCACATGCTCTGGCGCCTGCGCCGCGGTCAACGCGGCGCCTGCGTGCCCCCAGGCCGTCGCGTCGACGAACTCGCGGATTGCCAGGCACAGCTCGCTGACGACGTCGCGCGGCTGGCACGCGATCGAGGCTAGGCTTAGCCGGGTGCGCGGACCAGACCCCAGCGAGGTTCCCCCTCCCCTTCATGAGCTCGAGTCCGAGCTCATGGAGCTCACTTGGGAGCTCGGCGAGGCGACGGTCCGGTCGGCGCTGGACGCGCTCAACGCCCGTGCGGACAAGCATCGGGCCTACACCACGATCATGACCACGATGGCGCGTCTTCATACCAAGGGCCTGCTCGAGCGACGACGCGAGCAGCGCACCGACATCTACACGCCGATCATGAGCCGGGACGAGTACCTGCGCGCGCGTGCGGCTGCGGATATCCAGGCGCTGGTCGCGCATTACGGCGAGGTAGCGCTCGTTGGCTTCGCCCGCGAGATGAACCAGCTCGACCCCAGGCGGCGCGAGCAGATGCGCCGGCTCGCACGTCGTGCACAAGGCTAGGGTCGTCCTCGGGCTGCAGGCGGCGCTCGCGGCACTCGCGGCCGCCGTGCTTGGCGGTGGCCTCTTCATCGCGATCGGGGTCGTGAGCTTTGAGCCTCCTACAGCGGCAGAGCTGGCAGCAGCCTGCTCTCGACTCGCGCTGCCGGAGGTGAGCCCGGTGTCAGCCGCCGTGCTTGCGCTCGGCAGCCTCGCGCTGGCCGTCGTGGCGCTGAGCGTGCGCTCGTTCATGCGACAGGCGCGAGCAACGCGCCGCTTCCTTGCCGCGCTCCGGGTGACAGGACCCGGCCCAGACGGCAGCCTTCTGTTCGCCGCAGACGCGCCGCACGCGTTCTGCGCAGGATTGCTTCGACCGCGCACGTACGTGGCCGACGTGACGCTCGAGGTACTGCAGGGCGAGGAGCTCGCCGCGGTGCTGGCCCACGAGGCGCATCACTGCCGGCTCCGAGATCCGTTGCGTATCGCCCTGGCGCGTGCGGTCAGTGACGGCCTGTTCTTCCTGCCCGCCGCGCGGCGGCTGGCGCGCCGTTACGGCGCGCTTGCCGAGCTGGCGGCAGACGGTGCCGCCGTCCGAGCCGCTGGGCCAGAACCGCTGGCGTCCGCCCTGCTCGTCTTCGAGCGAGCCGACCCGGCCGTCGTTGGGATCGCGCCAGAGCGGGTGGACCAACTGCTCGGCGATCGGCTGACCTGGGAGCTGCCGGTCGCGCTGATCGCCTGGTCATTCGCCGTTCTGGCCGCCGTCACCGCCGTGCTGTGGCGAGTGAGCGACGCAGCGACCCACGCGATGCTCAACCTCCCAATGGTTGCCGCGCAGTCGTGCATGCTGGTCATGGCGTTGCTGCCGGTCCTGCTCGGAGCGGGCGCGGCCTTGAGCACGCGCCGGCTGGTCGCGCGCGGCTCCTAGCGCGGCGCGAGCTGCTCGCCTCCCTGGTCGGGGTCACGCGGCCGGCCCGACAGGGCCGCCTGGACCCCGTCGGCCAGCTGCTTGGCAGTCACCGTCCCGATGACGTGGCCGACGACCTCTCCTCGGCGGCTGATGAAGTATGTCTCCGGGATCCCCGTGACGCCCCAGCGGCGCGCCGTCCCGCGGTCCGGGTCGCGGACGTGAGGGTAGTCCTGGCGAAACTCCCGGAGGAAGTCGCGCGCGTCCTGGCGTACGTCCTGCATATCGAGACCGAGGAACAGCACCCCGCGCCGGCGTGCGTCCTGCCAACCGCGCTGCAGCAGCGCGGCCTCCTCGCGACAAGGATCGCACCATGACGCCCAGAAGTTGAGCACCACCGGCGTGCCTTGCAACTCTTCGAGATCGACCGTGCCGTCCTGGCTCGCGCGCCGCCAGGCCGGGGCCAACGGCCCGGGACGGCCATCGGTCAGCACGTCGAGGTTGAAGCCGGGCGCGCTGACGGCGCGGTTCTGGGCCAGCGCGTCGTCGATCGTCCGATCCGGCGACTGGGCAACGAGACCATAGGAGAGCAGGCCGACGAAGCTCGCGGCGGCCAACGCGCCCAGGACGCGAACCGCGCGCCCGGGCGAAATCCATTTCGCCCGGTCAGCCGTCACCCGTCCCTCCCGGCGCCTGGATCCGGACACGCTTGTCGAACGCGAAGTAGCGGCTGTTCATGAAGTGCCCCTTGGTGGCCATCCGCTCCGTCAGCACCCGGCTGCTCTCGAGGTCGACGGAGACTCGGAACCACACCGGCGTACCTTCGTCCATCAAGGCCAGCTCGGCGACGCGCCGGCCGCCTTGCCTGCGGATATCGAGCAGCCGCACGGTGCGCGCGTAGATCGTCCAGCGAAACCACGTGCGCGTGCGAAAGCGCAACCCGCCGCCGTATTCGCCGGGCTGCCAATCGACGGCGGGCGTCTTGAACCACTGCCGGCGCCCGACGATCACCGTCTTTGCCCCGCCGTCTGTGCGATAGCGCATCCTGTCTGGCGCCCGCAGCCAGTAGCTCGTCGCCCCGTAGGAACCGGGGCCGCTCGTGACCGTCTCCGACTCGCGCGCCGAACGCAGTCTCCGCATCGTCGTCTGGGCGCGCACGAGGATCCGGCGCGCGCGGCTGTTCTCATCCGCGCGCCACCGCACCGGCAACTCGACGACGTAGCGTCTCCCCGCATCGCGGACGGCCACCAGCACCACGTCGCCCACCGGCGCCCGAAAGCGCAGGCATGCGGTCCCGCATGGCGTGGTGGCAGCGCCGAGCACCTCGACCGGCACACGCGGAGCTTGTCCGCGGTAGTCCAGGAGCCGGACTGTGCCCGTGAGAGCGTCCGGGCGACGTCGCACCCAGGCTGCAACCAGCTGGCGACCTGCTCGGTCTGCGACCGGAAGCTCATCCGACGCGGCACGCGGCAACGGGCAGGGATCACAGGCGGCCGGCGCTGCCGCGTTGGCCTCATCTGCCTCACCGAGCTGGCGCGGCGGCAGGGGGAAGGACACCAACAGCGCGACCGCGGCGACCACGCCGAGACCGACCATCGGCTCCGCGCGCAGCAGCCGCCAGTGCCGCCGCTCCAGGCGCCTTGGAGGGTGCGGGTCAGCGGCCAGCAGGCGCGGTCTGAGGCGCAGCGCGTGCCCTGCGCTCAGCGCGGCGATGCCGCCGACGAGCGCGATCTTGACCGCGAGCACGCGACCGTAGTCGGTCTGCCACAGAGCCTGGAGATGCCCCAACTGAGTGAGGAGGCTCACGAGTCCGGTGGTCGTGACGAGCGCAAAGGCCGGCAGCGCCACGCGGCCGAAGACCGGCAGCACCTCCCTGGCGATCGCAAGGCGCGCCGGCTGCTCGGCGCCGCGCAAAGCAGGTACCCAGACGGCGACGAGCAACGCGATGCCACCCAGCCACACGCCGGCACTCACGAGGTGCAGCCAGTCGTTGAGCACGCTTGGAAGCCGCGGAGACGCCGAGCTCGCATGACCGGACGCCGCCACCGCGCCCAACCCCAGCACCGCGAGCGCTGCGCTCGTCCGCGGCCGCGCGCGCGACAGCAACGCGGGCCCCAGGAACAGCACGACCACGAGCAGCCTCGCCACGCCGGCTTGATTGCCGAGCAGGAAGTCCGCGATCCTCGCCGGCGCCAGACCCGCGGCCGCGTCGGCCGCCTCGGCCAGGGTGCTGCCCACGGCCGCCAGCACGGTGAGCCACGCGAGCGCGCCCATCAAGCGCGCCTCGCGCTCGCGCACCGCACCGACCGCGAGTGAGCCGCTGAGGGCATCCGGCACCAGCCAGTGCGTCCGGCGAGTCAGCACAGGCACGAGGAGGGCCGCGACGAGGAGAAGCGAGAATGCGTAGAGCGCCGCGCGTAGACCGATCCGCAGCCACCCGTCGCGCGCGAGCGGGCTCTGCTCGAGCGAGTGCTCGCCGCCGACCGCTGGAGCCTGGACGCCGAACGAGTACGAGCCCTCGAGCGCGTGACCGTCCTCGGTCGAGACGGTATGCCACTCGACGCGGTAGGCACCGCGCGCCAGCGTGCCGGCGGGCACGACCTCAAGCTGCCGCGCACTCACGGCCCGCACCGCCGCGGTGACACGCCCTCCATCATCGACGGCCACGAGCTTGGCCGTACTCAGCTGGCGGTTCAGCGGCTCCGTGAACTTCAGCGTGAGATGGCGAGGCGGCGCTTCGAGGCGGGTCCCGGGTTCGGGTGTCGAGCCGACGAACGCGGAGTGCCCAAACGCCGCCGCAGGCCACAGTGCAAGAGCGGCGACCGACACGCTGGCTAGGTAGGCGAAGCGGTGGAACACAAAGCCTCAACTACGCACGATAGTAGGGGCCGACCAACTTGGAGTCGCGTCCGCGGTGGTCGAGGGCACGTTCGCCATTGCGGCCAGCCCGACCCTACTATCCGTCCTAGTAGGATGCGCCGGATGTCGAGACGCCTCGCTGTCGTGCCGCTCGTCCTCGCGCTTGTCCTGGCCGCCGTGGTCGTGGGTTGCGGCGGTAACGACTCGGCCGTCAGCGAGTCGGCACCCGGCGACGGCACGGCTGGTGGCCCGGACCCAGGGCTACAGCACATCCATGGTCTCGGCGTCAGCGGCGACACCGTGTACATAGCCACTCACACGGGTCTCTGGACGGCTCCCGCGGGACAGACGAAGGCGCGCCGCTTCGGCTCCTCCCGCCAAGACTTCATGGGTTTCTCTATCCCGGGAGACGGCCGGTTCGTCGGCTCCGGCCACCCCGACCCCAGTCAAGCCGATCTGCCTCCGAACCTCGGCCTCATCGAATCCGGCGACGGTGGGCGCAGCTGGAAGAACGTGTCGCTGTTCGGCGAGGCCGACTTTCACGTGCTCGAGTCCGCCGGCCGCCGGATCTACGGCGTCAACAGCGCCGACGGCGCCCTCATGGTGTCGGCCGACGCCGGCCGCAGCTGGGACCGTCGCACCCCGCCCGCCGGCGTCTTTGATCTTGCGATCGACCCACGCCGGTCGCAGCACATCGTCGCCTCGACCGAGCGCGGAATCGTGAGATCCGCCGACGGCGGCACACGATGGCGTCCCTCGCGCAGGGACCTCGCAGGGTTGCTCGCTTGGGCCGCCCCCGACCGCCTCTACCTCGTCGGCCCAGACGGCGCTGTGCAGCTGAGCCCGGACGGCGGCAGCGAGTGGAAGGCCGTCGGCAACATCGGCGGCGAGCCCGCCGCCTTCATCGCGCACGGTGACGACCTCTACGCGGCCCTCAGCGACGGCACCGTCAACCGCTCCGCTGACGGCGGACGCTCATGGACGCTCAGAGCATCCCCCTGACAGCGCAGTAGGCCACATACCGTCGCGCGCAGAGCCGTTGTGTGCACATCCATATGGGCGCCCGCTGAATCCGTCCGCCGGCCGGCGATCCGACGCCAGGCCGGCCAGCGCTCACGCACAGCAGTCGTCCTGACAGGTGTCGTCCGCGAAACCGACGCCGTCAAGCGGCGAGCCCATGCAGCAACCCTCGCCCCGCCACGCCTCTGCGCCTTCCTTGACGGCCACCGCGACGATGAGGAGCCCGACGATGGGATCGAGCCACCATGCGCCGACCGCCGCGTTACCGAGCAGACCGATCAGCAGCGCGCCCGCGAGGTAGGCGCACAACATGTTCTGACGGCCTTCGCCGGCGGTCGCCGCGTAGCCCATTGAGTCGGCGAGCCGCTGCTTGGCGATTCCGAGCATCGGCATGAAGACCACCGACCCCGCCGACAACGCGATCCCCACCCAGCTCACCTCCGGGCGGCTCCCCGCTGACCAGAGCGTCGATCGACTCGTAGCCGACATACGGCGCGAGCAGGAAGAACTGGATCGCGACGAGCTTCCTGCGCGCGCTGCTCGGCCGTATGCGAGAACGTGCGCGAACAGTGAAGCGCCAGATGATCACTACGCTGGCGAAGCCCTCGATGGCCGAATCGAGCCCG
>JAABUS010005592.1_pt1 | contig 16298 bp, 20 predicted proteins | sample 5560161 | NCBI WGS metagenome assembly JAABUS01 (sample SAMN10711885, study PRJNA513376) | rock metagenome | isolation source: Antarctica rocks | place: Antarctica: Victoria Land, Trio Nunatak nord | collected 2016-01-04
CTGCAAGCGAGAGGTCGGGGACGTCGTCACGGAGACGATCGCCGACGGCGACGTGTTGGAGACGGGCGGCCTGCGGATCGAGGCGATCCACACCCCCGGCCACTGCGCGGACCACCTTGCGCTGCGCGTCAACGACGCCGACTGCCTCACGGCCGACGTCCTCTTCCGCGGGACCGTGGGAGGCACGGGCGCCCCCGGGGCCACCGGCCTCGACGACCTGCGGCGCTCGGTCATGGACAAGCTGATGGAGCTGCCCCACCAGGTTCGGGTCCACCCGGGCCATCGCGAGCCCTCGACGATCGGCGAGGAGTGGGAGTCGAATCCATTCGTCCGGCTCTGGCGTGGCCTCGAGGAGCCCGGCTCGGAGCGCTGCACGGTCGGGCCCGGCGATGAGGACCGGCGCGAGGCCGAGCTCCTGCTCTGGGCGCCGGACTACGACGGCGGCAACAAGGCGCTCGTCCGCTTCGCCGACGACGGCTCGGAGACGATCACCGGCGGCTCGCAGGTGCGGCGATGAGCGGCCGGGGCACACCCGAGGTGCGGCCGCCGCTCGTCGCAGGACGCCGGGCCCTCCTCGCGCTGCTGCTCGTGGTGGGCCTCGTCGCCGCGGGATGCGGATCGTCGGAGAAATCCACCTCCGCGGAGGAGACCACGACGTCGGAGGTGACGACCTCCGGCGAAGTCGTCGAGGGCACCGGCTACTCCTACGAGCTACCCGAGGGCTGGACCGAGGCCGACGATCAGGTCGACGTCGAGGAGATCGGCAGCAGCGACACGGTCATCACCGCCGACGAGCCCCGCGGCGATCTGGCCGTGAACGTCAACGTCTTCCGCGAGGAGAACATTCCCGAGAGCGTCAACGTCGATCAATACACCAAGATCGGGCTCGATCGCGTGACCTCCGCTCCCGAGTCGGTCGGCCTGCCCGCCGGGACCACCGTCGAGGTGGCCTCCGGGCCGGAGGCCTCGTCTCTCGCGGGCGAGGACGCGACCGACACGACACTCCGTACCGACCTCGGCTCGGCGACGCTCTTGCAGCGACAGGTCTCCACGCTGCGTGACGGCGTCGCCTACACGATCACGCTGACGAGCAACGAGGACGGCCTCGAGGAGGACTCCGCGACCCTGGACGCGCTGCTCGCCTCCTGGTCTTGGGGATGAGCGCGCCGCGCGGTTTCGCCTGCCCGTAGACTCGCCCGCCCGTGCCAGTGGAGACGAAAGCAGTCGGTAAGGAGTACCCGGCCTTCGAGTACGAGGTCGGTCTCGAGAAGATCCGCGAGTACGCCAACGCCGTCGGCGAGACGAGCGACGTCCACCGCGATCGCGAGGCGGCCGAGGCTGCCGGTTTCCGCGATGTCGTCGCGCCCCCGATGTTCGCCGTCGTCTACAGCGCCGGCGCCATGGCGCCCGCCATCCTCGATCCGGATGTGGGAATCAACTTCGCCGCCATGGTCCACGGCGGCCAGGAGTTCAGCTGGGGCGAGCCGGTCTGCGCCGGGGACACGATCACGACCACCGCGAAGGTCAAGGAGATCTTCGAGAAGGACGGCAAGGGGTTCTACGTGTTCGAGTCGCGCTCGCTCAACGGCGACGGCGACGAGGCGGTCCGCGGAACGTGGACGAACATCGTCCGCGGCGTGTGAGGAGCTGAGATGGCCGAGCTGAACCAGGGAGAGGCGATCCCCGAGCTGCGGGTGACGCCCGACAAGTACCTGCCGCACCGCTACGCGGGGGCCTCCGGGGACTTCAACCCGATCCACATCGACAACGACTTCGCCCAGGCCGTCGGGCTGCCCCGCAACATCCTGCACGGGCTCTACTCGATGGCGCAGGTGGCCCGGGCCCAGACCGAGGCGGCCGGCGGCGATCCGCGGGCGCTGCGTCGCCTGAGCGTCCAGTTCCGCGGCATGGGGGTGCCCGAGGAGGAGATCGTCGTCTCCGGCACCGTGCGCGAGCGCGACGGAGCGCGCGTCACGGTCGAGACGGAGGCCGTGCAGGCGGGCAACGGCATCGTCCGCAACGCCGAGGCGGATCTCGAGCTGAGGTGAAGCGCGTCGCGATCGCCCTGATCGCGCTGCTGCTGGGACTCGGGGCCTTGCCGGTGATCGGCGCCGCGGGCCGCATCTCCGAGCAGCCCACCTGCCGCGACGTCAACCGGGCGCGAGCCGAGGAGCCGTCGGGCGGTGGATGCTTCGAGGGCTCGACGATTCGCCGGGCCGGGGTGGCCGGGCTGCTCTACTGCGCGGCGGGCGCGGCGATCCTGGCCATGGTCATCGGCGCCGCCGCGGCGTTGCGCAACAGCCGCGGGACCCTGTTCGCGCTCGCGGCCCTGCTCCCCGTTGCTCTCTTCTTCGGCGCCTACGGCGTGGCGCGCCTCTAGCGGCCGGGCGCGGCCCGCTTCCTAGAATCAACTGATCGTGCTCACCGAACGGCAAGAGCGGATCCTCGGCATCGCGGTCGAGGCCTACCTGAAGAGCGGCATCCCAGTGGGATCCCGGGCGATCGCCGAGCGCGCCGACTTCGATTGGGGGGCATCGACGGTGCGCGCGGAGCTCGCCGAGCTCGAGCGGGAGGGGTACCTGGCCCAGCCGCACACCTCGGCCGGACGGGTGCCGACCGACGCCGGCTATCGCCGCTACGCCGACGACCTGCTCGAGGCCGGGGGCCGCTCGACGCCCCCGGAGGTGGTGGGGGCCGGGCTCTCGCAGGTACGCCGGGAGGTCGAGGAGGCGTTGCAGGAGACGACGGCCGCGCTCGCTCAGGCCAACGATCTGCTGGCGCTCGCCACCGCTCCGCCGGCCTCGACGGCGACGATCCACCGGATCGAGGTGCTGCGGCTGCAGCCCCGGGTCGTCGCCGTGGTCGCGATCGCCGACAACGGGGACGTGGCGAAGCGGGTCTTCACCTTCGAGCGGCCGGTCGACGTCGGCCTCGTCCAATGGGCCTCCTCGTTCCTCAACGAGCGGCTGACGGGCCTGGGGATCGGCTCCCACGCCGTCTCGACTCGGATCGCCGACCCCGAGCTCGGGGAGAGCGAGCGGGACTTCCTCGGGGAGATCGGCGGCGCCCTCTCCGAGCTCGGCGAAGCCTCGCCCCAGCAGCTCTACATGCAGGGCACCGGCCGGCTGCTCTCGCAGACCCATGCCGGGGACATCCCCCATCCCGACGGGGTGGTGCGGGCGCTCGAGGGCCGCGTGAGCGTGCTCTCGGTCCTGCGCTCGGCGCTGCGGGAGCGCTCGGTCTTCCTCTGTATCGGAGGGGAGAATCCCGAGCCGGCGCTGCGCTCGGTGAGCATGGTGAGCGCGAGCTATGGCCTCGGCTACCGCAACCTCGGCGCAGTCGGGGTGGTGGGCCCGCTGCGAATGGACTACGCCCGCGCGATCGATTCGGTCCGCGATGCGGCCGGGGAGCTCTCGCGGTTCTTCGCGACGGTCTACGAAGGCTGAGCCCGATGCCGCGCGATGCATACGAGGTCCTCGGGGTGGACCGGGGAGCCGGCGAGGGGGAGATCAAGAAGGCTTTCCGGCGCCTCGCTCGCGAGCTCCATCCCGACGTGAACACCGCCGACCCGCAGGCCGAGGAGAAGTTCAAGGAGGCCGCGGAGGCCTACGAGGTGCTCTCCGACCCGGAGCGGCGGCGGACCTATGACGCCTACGGCTACGAGGGCCTCCGCTCCGGGGGCTTCCACTCGCGCGCTGCCACCGGTGGCTTCGAGGACATCTTCGCCTCGTTCTTCGGCAGCTCCGACTCGATCTTCGGCGATGTCTTCGGCCGCGGCGGTCGGGGCGGGCCGGCAACGGGGGCCGACATCGCTGCCCGGATCCAGATCGACCTCGCCGACGTTCTCGAGGGCGTCAGCCGCGAGGTCGCCTTCCGCGCGGTGGTCCGCTGCGAGCGCTGCCATGGCAACGGGGCCGAGCCGGGAACGCCGATCCGGACCTGCGGAACCTGCGAGGGCGCCGGGCAGGTGCGCCAGGCGACCCGCACCCCGTTCGGGCAGATGGTCCGTGCCGCGGCTTGCCCCACGTGCGGGGGCGACGGGCGGGTGGCCGAGACGCCCTGCGAGGTCTGTGACGGCGCCGGGGTGAGCGAGGAGCGCAAGACCTACGAGGTCGAGGTTCCGGCGGGCATCGAGGGAGGGCAGCGGATCAGGATCGGCGGGGCCGGCCACGCGGGGGAGAGCGGCGCTCCCGCCGGGGACCTCTACGTCCAGGTGCTGGTCGCCGAGGATGAGCGCTTCCATCGCGAGGGCAGCGACCTCGTCACGGTGCTCGAGGTGCCGGCGACGACGGCGATGCTCGGGGCCAGCGTGGCGGTCGAGACCCTGACTGGGGAGGAGGACGTCGACGTTGCCGCGGGAACGCAGCACGGCGCGACGATCCGGCTTCGCGGGGAGGGGCTGCCCTCGCTGCGCAGCCCCTCGCGCCGGGGGGACCTCCACGTCGCGATCAAGGTCGTGACGCCGACCAACCTCAGCGATGAGCAGCGCGAGCTGGCCGAGCGGCTCGAGGCCACGCTCGAGTCGAGCAACCTCCCGGGTGGCGCTCGCGAGGGCCTCTTCGAGCGCGTCCGCCGCGCGTTCCGCTGAGCGTGGCCCGCCCTGATGCCGATCCCTCGGCGGCCGGTCGATGATCCGCCTGGCGGTCCGCTGCCGGCCGGAGCAGGCGGAGCGCGTGCTCGCCGAGCTGGTCGAGCTCGTCCCCGGCGGCGTCGAGGAGGAGCGCGGGGAGAGCTATGTCGAGTACGCGATCTACGGCCCTCCGGGCGAGCTGCCGGAGCTCCCGGACCTCGAGGCGGCCGCCGGCGAGGGGCTCGTCGAGATCGAGACGACCGAGATCCCCGACGACTGGGCCGATCGCTGGCGCGACTTCCACGAGCCTGTGGAGGTGGGAGGCGGGCGCCTGGTCGTGCGGCCCTCGTGGGAGGCAGCCGCGGGAGGCGGGGCGGAGGTGGACATCGTCGTCGATCCGGGCCGGGCCTTCGGCACCGGCGCCCACGCCACCACGCGAGGCTGCCTCGAGCTGCTCTTGTCGCTCGCCGATGCCGGCGAGGCGGGCGGCGCGCTCGTCGACTGGGGAACGGGCTCGGCGGTCCTGGCGATCGCCGCCGCCAAGCTGGGCTGGGAGCCCGTGAGCGGGTGCGATCACGAGGCCGCGGCGCTCGAGGCCGCGGCCGCCAACGCGAGGGCGAACGACGTCGCGGTCGAGCTCGCTCGGGTGAACCTGCGCGAGGAGCCGCCGCCCCTCGCCCCGACCGTCGTCGCGAACCTGACCGCCCCGCTGCTCGGCGTCCTGGCCCCGCGGGTGGCCGAGGCGGGAGCGCGGCGCCCCGATGCGATGGTCCTCAGCGGCCTGTTCCACCGCGAGGTCGAGGTCGTCTCAGAGGGCTTCGGGCGGGCTGGGCTCTCGGTTTCCGAGAGGTGTGAGATCGGCGACTGGAGCGCGTTGCTGCTCCGCTCTTGACGCCTGCGCGGGCGGAAACGAATCGGGATGACGGTGATCCTGCTCGGAATCTACCTTGTCTCCGACGGGCCGTGGGACGCGTCGGACTTCTTCGTCTCCTGGGGCTTCGTGGCGATCCTGCTGCTCTTCGGGTTGGTCCACGGCTACTTCGCCCCGAAGACGCGGCGAGCGGTGGAGCTCGCGGAGCGCGACCTCGGCGAGCAGCGGGGGGCCGAGCTGTCGGGCGAGTTCAACGACCTCAGCGCGCAGATCGCCAAGGTCGGGGCGGCGGCTGGGCTGTTGGTGGTGCTGACGAGCTACGTCATGACCGCCAAGCCCTTCCTCTGAGGACGCCGCGGACACGTCGCGGCTCGGCGTCCTCGTCGGCTCACGGCCCGGTGGCCGCATCGCCTCCTGCGTCCTTGACCCGCTCGGCCCGCGACGCCCTCCGGAGACCGCGGACGCTTCGCGGCTCGGCGTCCTCGTCGGCTCAGGCGCGGGGATAATCCGCCGGTGGCGCCCGACCGCTCGCAGCCGATCGCGATGTTCGACTCCGGCGTCGGCGGCCTCACCGTGCTTCACGAATGCCTCGTCTCGCTTCCGGCGGAGAGCTTCCTCTACCTGGGTGACAGCGCCCATTTCCCCTACGGGAGCAAGGGGCCCGAGGAGCTGCGCGGGCTGGTCGCACGCAACACCCGTTACCTGTTGGAGCGGGGGGCGAAGCTCCTGATCGTCGCCTGCAACTCGGCCACCTCCGCAGGTGCCGACACCGCCCGCGAGATCGCCGGCGAGCGCGGGGTCGAGGTCGTCACCGTGATCGACCCCGAGGCCGAGATCGCGGCGGCGATCACCGACAGTGGGAGGGTTGGGGTGCTCGCGACGCCCGCGACGGTCGCGGCCGGCGCCTACCACGAGGCCCTCGGCCGGCAGGGGCGAGAGCTCGAGGTCATCGAGGTCGCAGCGCCTGACCTGGCGCCGATCATCCAGCGCGGCTTCCCCTTCGACCAGTCGGTGGTGGACACGGTCCGCGGCTACTGCAGCCCGCTTCGGGAGGCCGGCATCGACACCCTGATCCTCGGCTGCACCCACTACCCGCTGGTCGCGCCGATGCTGCAGCGGATGCTGGGCCGCGACGTCCGCCTCGTGACCGCCGGTCACGCGATCGCCGCTACGGCGCAGCGCATCCTCGAGGCATCCGGGCTCGAAGCGGAGGGAGAGCAGGAGGGGGACTATCGCTTCCTCTGCACGGGCGACGCGGAGGCGTTCCGCCGGCTCGGTACCCGCTTCCTGCAGATGCCGCTGGGCGACGTGGAGGCGGTGTGAGATCGCCGTCGGGATAGGCCCTAACCTCCAGGCCGTGAGCGAATCGATCCTCGAGCGGGTCCAGGCCGACACGCGCGCCGCGATGAAGGCCGGCGAGCGGGAGCGGGTGGGCACCCTGCGGATGATCGCCTCCTCGCTGCAGCAGGACGCGAAGCTCGGCGACGGCGACGCGATCGCCGTACTGCAGCGCGAGCGCAAGAAGCGCGCCGAGGCCGCCGAGGCGTTCGCCGGCGCCGGGCGCGAGGAGCAGGCGGCGGCGGAGCGCTCCGAGGCCGAGCTGATCACGTCCTACCTGCCGGAGCAGATCTCCGACGCCGAGCTCGCGACGATCGTCGATGAGGCGATCGAGCGCGCCGGCGCGACCTCGGTCAAGGAGATGGGGAAGGTGATCGGGGTCGTGATGGCGCAGGTGAAGGGCCGCGCCGACGGAAAGCGGATCTCCTCCCTCGTTCGGGAGCGGCTTGGCTCGTAGGCAGCTGACGATCGACAACGAGATCGCCGCTGAGCTCGCGGGCTCCGGCGACTCGGTCCTGCGGCGGCTCGAGGACCGCCTCGACTGCGACGTGTACCTGCGCGGCAACGTGATCACCCTCGACGGCCCCGACGACTCCGTCAGCGCCGGCCAGGGCATGGTCGAGGAGCTGGTCGGCCTGGTCGAGCGGGGGCACGACCTCGAGCCGGGCACCGTCGATGCGGTCGGGGGAGCGACGGAGGCGGGAATCGAGCCCGAGGAGGTGCTCGGCGACGCCGTCTGGAGGCATCGCGGCGCCCGGATCGCGCCGCGGACCGTCAACCAGAAGCGCTACGTCGACTCGATCCGGCGCCACACCGTCACGTTCGGCATCGGCCCGGCCGGCACCGGCAAGACCTTCCTCGCGGTCGCGATGGCGGTGGCCGCGCTCGAGGGCCGCGACGTCAGCCGCGTCATCCTCACCCGGCCCGCCGTCGAGGCGGGGGAGAGGCTGGGCTTCCTGCCGGGCGACATCCAGGCGAAGGTGGATCCCTACCTGCGGCCGCTGTTCGACGCGCTCTACGACATGCTCGACCCCGACCGCGTCAACGAGTACTTCGAGCGGGGGATCATCGAGGTCGCGCCGCTCGCTTTCATGCGGGGCCGGGCGCAGCCCCTTTCGAGCAACGTCCTCACACCGTCGGGGTTTCAGCCCATCGGTAGCCTGCGGGTCGGCGATCTCGTCATCGGATCGGATGGCCGGCCGACCGCGGTCCTTGGGGTATACCCACAGGGCCGCAAGGATGTGTTCCGGCTGCGGGCGCAGGATGGCGCCTCGACTCTCTGCTGCGCCGAGCACCTGTGGTCGGTCCTGACTCCGGACGACCGTCGGCGAGGTAAGCCTGCCCGCATCTTGGAGACGCGCGAGATGATCGGTCGGGTGCGCGCGGCGCATCAGCGTCGCTTCGAGCTGCCGCTCCTGAGCGCGCCGGTCGAGCTTGAGCCTCGCGCCGTGCCGATGGACCCGTACGCACTCGGCCTCCTCCTGGGCGATGGATGTCTCACCGCTTCGACGACCCCATCCTTCACCACGGGGGACCCCGAGCTGGCGGTGGCGCTCGAGAATGCCCTGGAAGGGATCGAGGTGCGCCCGAAGGGCGGTCTGGACTACGTCCTTCGCAATATCGCTGGACACCGGGGCGGGGTAATCGTCACCAACCCCGTCACCGGCATGCTGCGCGAGCTCGGTCTCGCCGGCACCCGGTCGAGCACGAAGTTCGTGCCGGGGGCTTACCTCCGCAACAGCTCCTACGTGCGCCTCGCCGTGCTCCAGGGCCTCCTCGACAGCGACGGGGGTCCCGTCACGCAACGCGGCCGCACCTGCCGGATTCAGTACACGACCTGCTCGGAGCGGCTGCGCGATGACGTCGTGTTCCTCGTTCGTTCACTCGGAGGAGTCGCCTACAGCCATCGGCGCGAAGCGGCGGGCCGAGCTCCCGGCTTGGCTCAAGGCCGCCTCGTGTACCACCGATCGGACGCCTTCATCGTCGATATCCGACTTCCCCGCGGTATCGAGCCATTCCGCCTGAGGCGCAAGAGGGAGCGCTATCGAAGCGAGGGTGGGGGTCGGCCGATGCGGTTGGTGGACGCGATCGATCCGGTCGGGGAGGCCGAAACCGTCTGCATCCAGGTCGCGGCGGCCGACTCGCTCTACGTCACCGATGACTTCTTAGTGACTCACAACACCCTGAATGACTCGTTCGTGATCCTCGACGAGGCCCAGAACACCAGCCCCGAGCAGATGAAGATGTTCCTGACCCGGCTCGGCTTCGGCTCGCGGATGGTGGTCACCGGCGACGTCACCCAGATCGACCTGCCCTCCAACCAGCGCTCGGGGCTCGTCGTGGTCGGCGAGATCCTCTCGGCGGTGCAGGACATCGAGTTCGTCCGCTTCGGCGGCTCCGACGTGGTCCGCCACGAGCTCGTCCAGCGGATCGTCGCCGCCTATGGGGCCTACGCCGATCGCGGCGAGCGCGGTCGCGCCTCGGGCTCCCCGGACCCGGGCGGGTGAGCGTCGAGCTCGACGACGTTCCGGCCGAGCTGCGCCCGGCGGTCGCGACGACCCTCGCGGCGGTGGGGATCGAGGACGGCCACCTCGCTGTCGAGCTCGTCGACGAGGACCGGATCCGCGAGCTCAATCGCGACCATCGCGGCAGGGACGAGCCCACCGACGTCCTCTCCTTCCCCGTGGACGAAACCGGGGCGGGCCCGGGACCGCGCGAGCTCGGTGACGTGCTGATCTGCCCGGCGCACACCGCCGACCTGAGCGAGGCGGCGGTCCACGGCGTCCTGCATCTCTGCGGCCACGACCACGAGAGGGACGACGGCGAGATGCTGGCGTTGCAGGGGCGGGTGCTCGAAGAGCTGCGCGAGGGAGCGGAGCGGTGAGCGGGCCGGGGATCCAGGCGGCGATCCGGGAGGCGCGGCCCGAGGAGGCCGATGCGGTCATGGCGATGTTCGAGTGGCTGTTCGCCGCGCCGGGCCGGCCCCCGCCCGGCTGGGACCCCGGGACCGCCGCCCCGCGGCTCCTCGAAGCGATCGAGGCGCCCGACTCGACCGTGCTGGTCGCCGATGACGGTGGCGAGCTCGTCGGCCTCTGCACCGCTTACCTCGAGCTCCGCTCGATTCGCTTCGGCCAGCGCTGCTGGGTCGAGGACCTCGCCGTCGATCCCCGCCGCCGCTCGCAGGGGATCGGCGAGCGGCTGCTGCAGAGCGCCCGGGATTGGGCGCGGGAGCGGGGCGCGACGCACCTGGAGCTCGACACGGGCCGCGACCGGACCGACGCCCAGCGCTTCTACGAGCGGCAGGCCCCGGCCTGGGACGGGATCAACTACGCCTGGTGGCTGGCCGGGCCGTCCGGATGAGCCCGGCAGATCCGACCCGCTCGGGCTTCATCGGCCTCGCCGGCCGCCCCAACGTCGGCAAGTCGACGCTGGCCAATGCGCTCGTCGGGTCGAAGGTGGCGATCGTCTCCGACCGACCCCAGACGACGCGGCGCGCGGTGCGCGGGGTCGCGACGGCGCCCGACGGCTCCTGGCAGATGGTCCTCGTCGACCTGCCGGGGGTCCAGAAGCCGCGCGACGTGCTGACGCAGCGGATGCAGCGGCGCGTCGAGCGAGAGCTCGCCGATGCCGATGCGGTCCTCTTCGTCCTCAACGGCGAGCAGGGGATCGGCGTCGGCGACCGCTTCATCGCCTCGACCCTGCTCGGGGCGCGGCCGCACGGCCCGGTGATCTGCGCCGTCAACAAGATCGACCGGCTCAAGCGCCACGAGCTGATCGAGGCGCTCGCCGGCGCCGGCGAGCTCGAGATCGTCGACGAGGTCTTCCCGATCAGCGCCCGCCGGGGCACCGGCCTCGAGGAGCTGCGCGAGCGGCTCACCGAGCTGATGCCCGAGGGCCCGCTGATGTACCCGAGCGGGGAGCATCACGATCAGGCGAGCGAGGTTCATCTGGCGGAGCTGATCCGCGAGCAGCTCCTGCGCCGGACGCGGGAGGAGCTTCCGCACGCGATCGAGGTCGAGGTCTCCACGCCGGAGCGGCGCGAGGACGGCCTCGTCGAGATCCACGCCGACGTCTGGGCCGAGACCGACTCCCAGAAGGCCATCCTGATCGGCAAGGGGGGGAGGATGGTCCGCGAGGTCGGGACGGCCGCCCGGCGCGAGCTCGAGCGGGAGCTGGGGGCGAGCGTCTTCCTCGATCTCAAGGTCCGGGTTCGCCCGCGCTGGCGGCGCGACGACGCGCTCCTCGATCGGCTCGGGATCGACTGAGGCCGCTCTCGCCCGGGCGGCCGAGCGAATCACGTCTGCGAGGATGGGCCGGGTACTCGAGACGCCCTGGAGGCCCCTTGACTCGTCGACGCCGCACCCTGTCCCTGTGACGGCTGCGCTTGGGCTGCTCCTCGCGCTCGTCGCCGCTCCGGGGGCATCCGCGTCCAGGTACGTCGCGATCGACGGCGCTCCCGCCCCCGGGCCGAAGCGCTACGACCAGGTCTTCGTCGACAAGCGCCAACGGCGCCCTCTTCCCGCCAGACGCCAGCGACGATCCGCAATTGCCTCGGAGAGTCCCTCGTGACCATGGTAATGTGACCATGGTCATGCAGACGATCAGCGCCAGTCAGTTCAAGGCCAAGTGCCTCGCATTGCTCGACGACGTCGCGGAGTCGGGATCCGAGATCACCGTGACCAAGCGCGGGCGGCCGGTCGCCAAGGTCGTGCCGGTGGAGGCCCCGGACAACTCACTGCGGGGGAGCGTCACCTACTTGGTCGATGAGGAGGAGTTGCTCCAGCCGATCGACGTCGCGTGGGAGGCGGCTGCCGACTGATCCGTCGCCGTCCGTTTCCGTGGTCCTGCTCGACACTCACACTTGGATCTGGTGGGTCGATGCGCCCCGCTTCCTCAGCGAGCGGGCCGCTGTCGCCATCGACCGAGCGGAAGGCGTCGGCGTCTCGCCGATCTCGTGCTGGGAGCTCGCAACGCTCGTCGCGAAGGAGAGGATCCGGCTGGATCGCGACGTCGCCACGTGGGTCAGACGCGCCCTCTCGGAGCCAGGAGCCGTGATCGCCCCCCTCGAGCCGCGAATCGCGGTCGACGCCGCGCTGCTCGACGCGCGAGCTTTCCCGGCGGATCCGGCCGACCGGATGATCTACGCGACGGCACGCAGCATCGGGGCCACGCTGATCACCAAGGACCGGCGACTCCGAGAATTCGATCCGCGCGGCACGCTGTGGTAGCGGGCCTAGACTCATCTCCTTGACCGACCAGATCGCCTTCGACGAGCGCGGCCTCGCTCCCTGCGTGGTCCAGGATGCCTCCACCGGGGAGGTGCTGACCGTGGCCTACCTCAACGCCGAGGCGCTCGAGCGCACGATCGAGAGCGGCGAGATGCATTTCTGGAGCCGCTCCCGCGACGAGCTCTGGCATAAAGGGGAGACCTCCGGCAACGTCCAGCGGGTGCGCGAGCTGCGCTACGACTGCGACGCCGACGCGGTCCTGGCGCTGGTCGAGCCCGCCGGCCCCGCCTGCCACACCGGGGAGCGGACCTGCTTCCACCGGGCGCTCGGGGGCGAGCGCGCGCTCGTCGAGCACGAGGCGCTGCCGGAGCTCGAGCGCACCCTCGCCGAGCGCCAGGCCGAGCGGCCCGAGGGCTCCTACACCGCCGAGCTGCTCGCCGATCCCCAGCGCATCGGCGAGAAGGTGCGCGAGGAGGCCGACGAGGTCGCCCGCGCCGTCGCCGGCGAGTCGGACGAGCGCGTGGCCGAGGAGGCCGCCGACGTCCTCTACCACCTCGAGGTGGCGCTGCTCTCGCGCGATATGCCGCTCGCGCGCGCGCTCGCGGTGCTGCTCGAGAGGCGGCGTTGACGCCCGCCGGCGCGGCTGCTCCGCTCGCCCCCGAGCTCGAGGCGGCGCGCGAGCTCGGGACGCAGGGCACGGTCGTCCCGATCGTCCACACCTACGTCGAGGACTCCGAGACGCCCGTCTCCGCCTTCCTCAAGCTGCGCGGGGAGGGTCCTGCGTTTCTGCTGGAGTCAGCCGAGCAGGGCGGGCGGCTGGGTCGCTACTCGTTCCTCGGCTTCAGCCCCCGGCTGGTGATCCGCTGGATCGATGGCGAGCTGCTCGAATGGGAGGACGACGCCGCCTCCGACCCGCTCGCCGCGCCGACGAGGCGCAGCCTGGCGCCGGATCCCTATGCCGCCGTCGCCGAGCGGATCGGCGCCTTCGAGCTGGCCGGCGGCGATGAGCTGCCCTTCCCCGGCGCGGCGGTCGGCCTCTTCGGCTACGACCTCGTCCGCACGGTGGAGCCGCTGGGTGAGCCAAATCCCGACCCGCTCGGTTTGCCCGACCTCGCGCTCATGGTCCCCGAGCTGATCGTCGCCTTCGACCACCATCGCCACGAGGTGTCGATCATCGCCCTCGCCTTCTCCGGCGAGCACGACTTCGACGGCTCCTACGCCCGCGCCGTCGAGCTCATCGACCGCACCCGCGAGCGCCTGCGCCGCGAGATCCCGCGGGTCGAGGGAGCCCCGGCCCCCGGGCCCGTCCCGGAGTTCGAGTCGAATCTCACCCGCGAGCAGTTCGAGGCCAACGTGGCCCGGATCGTCGACTACGTCTACGCCGGCGACGCCTACCAGGTGGTGCCCTCGCAGCGCTTCAGCGCCCCCTGCCCGGTCGAGGCGTTCTCGATCTACCGCGGCCTGCGGGCCGTCAACCCCTCGCCCTACATGTACTTCCTGGACTTCGGGGACTTCGAGATCGCCGGCGCCTCCCCCGAGCCGCTGGTCAAGGTCACGGGCTCGAAGGTCGAGACGCGGCCGATCGCCGGCACCTACCCGCGGGGGGACAGCGAGGAGGAGGACCGCGCCAACGCCGAGGCGCTGCTCGCCGACCCCAAGGAGCGGGCCGAGCACGTGATGCTGGTCGACCTCGGGCGCAACGACCTCGGCCGGGTCAGCGAGTACGGCAGCGTCCGGGTCGACGAGCTGATGGCGGTCGAGACCTACTCGCACGTGCTCCACATCGTCTCGCGGGTCTCGGGGCGGCTGCGGGAGGGGCTGGGAGCGATGGACGTCCTGCGCTCGGCCTTGCCGGCGGGCACGCTCTCGGGCGCGCCGAAGGTGCGGGCGATGCAGATCATCGACGAGCTCGAGCCGCACAAGCGCTGCTCCTACGGTGGCGCGATCGGCTATCTCGACTTCCGCGGCGACCTGGACACCGCGATCCACATCCGCACGGTCGTCGTCAAGGGCGGCTTCGCGCACGTGCAGGCCGGCGGGGGGACGGTCGCCGACGCCAAGCCCGACTACGAGTACCGCGAGTCGCTGCAGAAGGCGAAGGCGATATTCCGCGCCATCGAGGTGGCGGTCGCGCACCCGGACTGGGGATGAGCGAGGGGCGAGCAGCGAGCAGCGAGCAGCGGTCCGGGGGCCGATGCTGATGCGCGTCCTCGTTATCGACAACTACGACTCCTTCACCTACAACCTCGTCCAGTACCTGGGCGAGCTGGGAGCCGCGATCGAAGTCGTGCGCAACGACCGTGCGAGCGTGGACGAGCTGCTCGAGCGCGGGCCCGATCGGCTCGTGATCTCCCCGGGGCCCTGCACCCCCGCCGCCGCCGGGATCTCGCTCGAGGCCGCGCGGCGCTTCCCCGAGCGCGGGATCGCCACCCTCGGCGTCTGCCTCGGCCACCAGTCTCTCGTCGAGGCGTTCGGCGGAAGGGTGCTGCAGGGCCATCCCTGCCACGGCAAGGAGGCCCTGATCGAGCACGACGGCCGAACGATCTTCGCCGGGTTGCCGGACCCGCTCGCGGTCGGGCGCTACCACTCGCTGATCGCCGCCGAGGATCTGCCCGACTCCCTCGAGCTGAGCGCCAGCTTCGAGGGAATCGTGATGGCCGTCCGCCACCGCGAGCTGCCCGTCGAGGGGGTCCAGTTTCACCCCGAGTCCGTGCTCACCCCCGACGGCAAGGCGATGCTCGCGAACTTCCTCGGCCGCGGCACGGGCGCGGGTGCCTGAGAGACTGCGGCGGGCCGCGACGATGCCGAACGAGATCCTCACCCGCGCGATCGACGCCGCCTGCTCCGGCGAGCACCTGAGCGCCGATCACGCCTCCACGGTCCTCGCCGAGATCATGGAGGGCCGCTCGAGCGACGTGCAGACCGCCGCCTTCCTGATCGCGCTGCGAGCGAAGGGGGAGACCGTGCCCGAGCTCGTCGGGCTGGCCCGCACGATGCGCTCGCTCGCCACGCCGGTGCAGGCGGGTCGCGGCGACCTCGTCGACACGGCGGGAACCGGCGGCGGGCCCTCCACCTTCAACGTCTCCACGACTGCCGCCCTGATCGCCGCGGGGGCCGGCTGCGCGGTCGCCAAGCACGGCAACCGCTCGAGCACCTCGCGCTCAGGCTCTGCCGACATGCTCGAGGCGCTCGGAGTGCGGATCGAGCTGACGCCAGAGGAGGTCGGCGCTTCGATCCGGGAGGTCGGCTTCGGGTTCATGTTCGCCCCCGCCCACCACGCCGCGATGCGGCACGTCGTGCCGACCCGCAAGGAGCTCGGGGTGAGGACGATCTTCAACTTCCTGGGGCCGCTCACCAACCCGGCCGGGGCCACCCGCCAGCTCCTCGGGGTCTCCGACCGCCGCTACCAGGAGACGATCGCGGAGGCCCTCGCCGGGCTCGGCTGCGAGCACGCGCTCGTCGTCGCCGGCGACGACGGCCTCGACGAGCTGACCATCGCCGATCGCACCCGCGTGATCGAGGTCCGCGACGGTGGCACCCGCGAGTGGTTCGTCGAGCCCGCGGACGTGGGCCTCGAGCGCGGCTCGCTCGTCGACGCGGCCGGGGGAGAGCCCGCCGACAACGCGCGGACCGCGCGCGCCGTCCTCGACGGGGAGCCGGGCGCGCCGCGTGATCTGGCGCTCCTCAACGCCGGAGCCGCCATCTACGTCGGGGGCGGGGCCGAAGACCTGCCTGGGGGGGTCGTCGCGGGAGCCGAAGCCGTCGACTCGGGCGCGGCCCGTCGGGTCCTCGATCGACTCCTCGATGCGTGACCGGTAGCCTCCGCAACCGGTGAGCAGGCTGGATCAGCTCGTCGAGGCGGCGCGGGACGGCGTGCGCAGGCGCAGCGCCGAGGTGAGCGGGGATGAGCTCCGACGGCGGCTGGGCACCCTCAGCGGGTCGCGTCCCTTCAAGGAGGCGCTCGTGCGCCCCGGCCTCTCCGTCATCGCGGAGTTCAAGCGCGGCTCGCCCTCGGCCGGCGCGATCCACCCCGACGCCGACGTCGCCTCCGTGGTCGGCGCCTACGAGCGGGGGGGAGCGGCGGCGATTTCAGTCCTCACCGACGAGCAGCACTTCGGCGGCTCGCTCGCCGACCTCGAGCAGGCTCGCGCGGCCTCCGGCCTGCCGATCCTGCGCAAGGACTTCATCGTCGACCCCTACCAGCTCTGGGAGGCGGTGCTCGCGGGTGCCGACGCCGTCCTGCTGATCGTCGCCGCCCTCGCCGACGACGATCTCGCGCTGCTCTGGGACG
>JAABUS010005593.1_pt1 | contig 16294 bp, 25 predicted proteins | sample 5560161 | NCBI WGS metagenome assembly JAABUS01 (sample SAMN10711885, study PRJNA513376) | rock metagenome | isolation source: Antarctica rocks | place: Antarctica: Victoria Land, Trio Nunatak nord | collected 2016-01-04
TTCTTGGGTAGATATATCTGGGGCTGGCGGCTTGGGGACTTCATTTCAGCAAGGTTGGCTTCAGATGATGATTATGTTTGCAAGGCTGATACCCTCTCACGCTCGCTAAGCGGTGTATTATTGCATGGGCTTTGACATGTTCGTTTGGAAGATAGCCGTAGATATATAGGGAACTACGAAGACTTGAACGAGAGAAGCCATGCCCACGCGAGTGATTGGAGGATGAGTACTTGCTCCGTACTGACTTCTACAACCTGAACCAGGGCTTTTCAACCTTGTATTCTTGATTCCGAAGGTCTAAAAGCCGATAACACCTTTGCTCATGATAGGCCAGGGACAAAGACAGTGAGATATAAAACGTACGCACTCCTTATGCGGACATTCGGAGTATTTCGTATACGAGGCCTAGGATTCCACATTGACTCACCTCCGTAAGCCAGACCAACGTATCATGTGAGGTCCTGAACCCTAAAAAAGGTACGGAATATCGTTGATTGCGAAACCTGTATCGTTTTTTAGGATTTGCCGAGAGCCCCACCAAAATTAGTGGAAAATCTCCAAAAGTGCAAAATAAGAAAACAGAAATTGTAAAATCAACCCCACTGCCTTCTCTCATGCCGTAGCATTAGGAATTGAAGTTATATTCACCTTAAGGCTAGCCCTATCACTGCTGCCACTGCTGTCAGCCCCAGTATGCCGCCGTCGCTCTCTTCAGCGATGCGAAGTCATATTCATATTCATTTCGATCGTTCAGACTTCACTGTCTTTATATCTAAAGTCATCGAAGTCAGCTTGACTCAGATCAGAAAGATGAGAAGAGCATACATCATCATCGACATCGTCACTGCTTTCATAGGCGAAAGATCTTTCAAGCTGAGCGACTATCATGCAGAGCAACTCATTGAATATCTGCATCAACGTCTCACTGTCTATCAGAACGAAATGATTTGATTTCTGTTTGATGAATTTAATATCATCATCGACGTCAGCAACGTATGCAGACTGCTAGTCAAACGAAAATGAAGCAAGAAGCTCGTCAAATGTACAATAACTCAGCGAAGTGAAATCTTGAGAAAGAAGTGAAAGCTTCATCTGACTGACTGAACAGCAGATCAGCTGATGTTTCTGAATGAAAGTGCTGCATGCAAGCGAACAGATAAAGATTAAGATCAACGCTTGAAACTTCTATGTTGATTCACTGACTAAATGATCAAAAGTATGACTGATCTTCTATTAAAGTTTCTTTACACATCAGTCAAATGCTCAAGCGATCAAAGAGATGAAGCATACTGTTGACATACATGATAGAGAAATATATGACATGAAAGATGCATCACAACTTCATAATCAAAGTTATCTTTTTGAACTTCATGAGAATCAGAGTTCTTTCTCAATGCACTTCAAATGACTCTGAATCTCATTTCATTGTAATCATGAATAATGCTCAAATTCATCAATCTATCAAACTAAATCAGCTTTGTATAAAGTTTGAAGTACTGCTGATTAAGCTGTCATTGTACTCATCTGATTTTAATCTCATAGAAATCTTCTTTGCAGTGTTGAAAATTCGAATTAAGAAAAACATCGAGCTGATTCAATATTACACAGAGTTCAGAAATGAATTTAACGAGTTTCTACGTGATGCAGTGAAATCACAGCAATCACAAATAGAAGATGATTCAGACAATCTGTTTCAACTTGCTGACATAAACTATAATTTATAAATGTATATAAACTGCTAGAAAAACAGACATTTAAGCTCAGAAGTAGTAATTATTTTCTGAGACTTCTTCATAAACATCATTGTCATATATTAAATCATCAAAGTATTTCTTCTGCTTCTTTTTCTGCTTCTTTTTCTGCTTCTTCTTCTGCTTTTTCTTCTGCTTTTGCTTTTGTTTTTGCTTCTGCTTCTGCTTTTGTCTCTGCTTCTGAATCTGATTTTGAGTCTGATTCTGAGACTTTATCTGTGACTGTGACATAGACATAGTTCTAATTGTTAATTCAACATGTAAAGATCTTTGCAGTCTTCAGATATCATATTTGCTGACATTACAAGCTAATTGTATATTAATGTCAGACTGTATATACATGTTCTTTCAATGAGCTTCAGACTTGTTCTTTCAAAATTACAGTGTTTGCAAATTGTAATCTTAAGCATTCAGCTTGATGTATGCAGTCATGAACATTTCTCTTCTCTTCTTCTTCTGTAAGATATGTCATTGAACATACTTCAGTAAATCATCATCTTTGACAGAACTGCTAGATTGCATAGTCAATGATTGTTCAGATGAAAATGACTTTCTCAGCTTGTTCAATTTCTTCAGCTTGTTCAACTTTCTCAACTTCATATTTTGATTGATCTTATTCATTTTCTTCTTCTTCTTTTGCTTCTTTATCTTCTGCTCTTGTTGCTGTTGCTTCTGCTGTTGTTTTAATTCTTTTAATGTCATCAAATTTATCAGATGATCAAAGTCAGAGTTGAAAGAAGTTAAAGCTTTCAAAGAAAAAGAGAGCTTAATCATTATTTTTGCAGCAACTCTTTTACTCTTTGCAGCAGTTGATTAAGCTATTTCAATTATGTTCTTTGAAGATGTGTCAATAGTGATCATGTCATCATTTTGATTTATGACTGCAGATTAATCAAACATCTGAGCAGAATTTAAAGATACATGCTGATTGATAAAAGTGATTCAACACTGATTTTTCTTGTTCTTACATGTTTTATCATGACATAAAAGCTTCTTCATAAGCATCTTGACTCAATTGTGTTCAGAATCTTGTAAGTCTTCTCTTTCAACTTTCTTCTTCTTTAGTTTAATCATCTGAATCGCTGACATCTTCATGACAGTAGAAATTAACTCTACAGAAATCTCATCACTCTGAGTTCTTTCATATTAATATATTAAATGTATGCTCAGATTCTTCTTGTCAGCATTAAATTTGACATGAATGATGAAAGCTACTTCTTGTCACATATTTGACAGAGTGAGATAAGTCACAAATCTCTTCTTCTTCTTCATGTTGATTCAGATAACAGAGATGATGACAGAGACTTTAAAGCAAGTCAGATCTTTGTCATCTGCTTAACTCTTTGCATGTGTCTTTTGTTTGAAGCTTAAGAGCTCAAGATTTAAATCACTATTGAGATTATCATTGATACATTGCAAGACTTCATCGTGTATGCTTGAGATTTCATAAAGAAGTTGACAGTTCATTGAATATGAAATTGTTTCTGAGACAGAAGACTCTGAGACAAAAGACTTTGAAGCAGCAAGCTTTAAGACAGAAGACTCTGAGAATACTATGATGAGAACGATGATGACAACGACGACAATGATGACAACAGCTTTGAAAGCTTTGCTTTCTCGTTTCTTCTTCAACTTCTGAACTGACTGAGAGATTGATCGAGAAACTGACGAAGAGATTGACGAAGAGACTGATGAAGAAGCTTCGCTATCTGATCAAGTATTTGAATCAATCTCTATAACTGACGAAGTCTTTGAATGCAGCTGATATCATTGATGAACTACATCAGAAGTCTGAGTCTCGTCATATGAAGCTCGCACATTACGATAGAACTTCTGAGTCTCTGAATCGTCTGAACTGATCAATCGTGAAAATCGTTCAAAAGAGGAGAACGACGACGATGATGACGACGAAGGCGGCGGCGATGAGATCACAATCACGGCGACAGCAGCAGCAGCAAGGGTAGAAAGGGCACTTCTATCAGTCTCTGGAACTTCAGGTGATTCAGATGATCTAAGAGTCAAGCTGAGCTTGCTGAGTGACTTGGATGCCGCTCTTTTCCTGGAACGAGTGACAGCAGGAGAAGCAGTAGCAGAAGGAGAACCAGTGGGCCTTCTGGGCCTTCTGGGAGCCATGGCAGATGGGTATAACTTCAATTCCTAATGCTACGGCATGGGGGGGGACAGTGAGGTTGATTTTACAATTTCTGTTTTCTTATTTTGCACTTTTGGAGATTTTCCACTAATTTTGGTGGGGCTCTCGGCAAATCCTAAAAAACGATACAGGTTTCGCAATCAACGATACAAGCAATTAAGCTTTCCGGACTAGATCTCTATGACGGTTACTCGGATGATGGTTTTTCTTAAACCCGAAACCCCGAGATATAATGGCTACCTTACCTTACCCCCAATAATATACACTTTACACGCTTACCGATCAATCATTACTGGGAATTTATTCCCTCTTCCCCGTCGCAGCCACTTCTTCTCATTCTCTAGGTGTTTCGTTGTATACAGCTCGCCGTGTGTCTGTTAATTATCTGGAGTTTACGCTATTACGAACCTCGAAGAAGAACCGTCTCAGGCGCAAAAGATGGAAGCAGTGGCGGAGGCTGGCCCTGGCGCAGATGGGAACCCACATGTCGCAAATGTCAACTCAGAGAATGCAAACCTCAACAATGAGAAGCAGGCCAATGGCATACCCACCCCACCGTCAAATTCGTCCGATGTCGTTGCGGAGCCGAGGAAGGATGAACCACAGGCGCCACCGCGAAGTAAATTGAAGATCGTGCTTATTATGGCATCACTTTGCGTGAGTTATCTACATCCTGACCATCCGAGACGGATAGCAGAATTCTCATAGATTCTCGGCAGATTGCTGTCTTCCTTGCCGCCATTGACACTGTAAGTCCACCGTCATGTTTGCACCGATGAATTCCTTATTGATCAAGGCAGACTATCGTCACTACCGCCCTACCTACAATAACCGCCCATTTCGCAGCCTCACAAGCCGACTATACATGGATTGGATCAGCCTACCTTCTGGCAGCAGCAGCATCAACGCCAACATGGGGGAAATTCAGCGATATCTGGGGTCGAAAGCCCATCATATTATTGGCCAATATCGTTTTTTTTGCTGGATCTTTGATAGCTGCTCTGAGTATCAGTATCAAGATGTTGATTGCTGCGAGAGTTATTCAAGGAATCGGCGGTGGTGGCTTGATCATATTGGCCAATATCTGCATCAGTGATTTGTTTAGTATGAGGTGCGTATCTCTTGACCTTTTCTCCTATTCAGAACATAATGGACGTTTGTTGATATGTTTTACAGAGAGCGTGGCAAGTACTTTGGCGTGATTGGGGGGGTTTGGGGAATTGCGAGCGCTCTCGGCCCAGTATTGGGCGGTGTTTTCACAGAAAAGGTCTCGTGGCGATGGTGCTTTTACATCAACCGTATGCATCCTCTTTATTTCCTGACTTAGCATTCTTTGGCTAATATGTTACTCATAGTCCCCTTTGACGCCCTTGCATTCGTTATCATATTGTTCTTCCTTGATATTGAAACACCCAAAACAGCTCTATTAGCCGGCCTCAAAGCCATCGACTGGCTTGGATCTGTTCTCATAGTCGGCGGGACTGTCATGTTCCTCCTAGGCCTCGAATATGGCGGTGTCAACTACCCCTGGAAATCCGCCCCCGTAATCTGTCTCCTAATATTCGGCATTGTCACCATTGGCCTCTTCTTCCTTAACGAATGGAAGCTCGCCGCATACCCTATCATGCCCCTCCGTCTTTTCAAATACCGCTCCAACATTGCTGCTCTCATGGTCTGTGCTTGTCATGGAACTGTCTTCATCTCCGGGGCTTACTTCCTCCCTCTCTACTTCCAAGCCGTCTTCAGCGCCACCCCGATCTTGTCAGGAGTCTACCTCTTCCCCTTCATCATCACCCTCTCTTTAACCTCCATGGTCGTCGGCATTTTCATCAAAAAGACAGGACAGTACCTCCCGCCCATCTGGTTCGGCATGTTCTTCATGACCCTCGGCTTCGGCCTCTTCATCGACCTCCCTAACCACGAAACCTGGGCTCGCGTCATCATCTTCCAACTCATCGCCGGCATTGGTGTCGGCCCTAATTTCCAAGCCCCGCTCATTGCTCTTCAAACCCTCGTCGAACCAAAAGATATTGCCACCGCAACCGCCACCTTTGGCTTCATCCGCAACCTCTCCACCTCCATCTCCGTTGTCATTGGCGGCGTCATCTTCCAAAATGGCATGGCCAAACGCGAAGCCACCCTACGCGCCGCCCTCGGCCCACAAATCTCACAAGCACTCGGTGGCGGAAGCGCGGGCGCTGCCACCGGTGTCGTCGCGCAGCTTCCTCCACAACAAAAGGCTGTGGCCACCGCCGCATACACTTCCAGCTTGATGACCATGTGGATCTTTTACGTTTGCATTGCGGCGCTAGGTCTGGCGGTCAGTCTAGCAATCGGCCGGCAGACGCTCAGCAAGAACCACGAGGTGCAGAAGACTGGGTTGGCGGAACAGGAGAAGGCGCGCATGGAGCGCAAAAGCGAGGACAGACTGAAGAGAGAGAGTAAGCGGATGAGTGGGCAGCAAGTGTCGAATGGGAACGCAATTCCAGGCCCCAGTGGAGAAAAGGTTAAAGGACCAGGTGATGAGGTATAAAAAGGACCGGGCTGTGGATAGTGGCGATTTGCTGTTTGCATTTCTCTTCTCAATTCATCGATACTCTACTCGGGCATAGCTAGCAAGGTAACATATGAGCGGCACAATGTCGGTATGGAAGCATTTGGGACGGGGCGAAAAATTGGGGGTTGAAAATTTCCAACGGAGATGACTGGTTCTGTAAAGTAGGCCGGCTCTATACATGGGCTGGCTTTGTCGGCCATACACGATGGCCACACACAAACAATCGATTGACCTCATCATGATTTCTACCGAAAACCCCCCAGCCTCACTGATTCGCACAAGAATAACCCAAACCGCGCAAGATATCCCCAACATCTGGAACTCCGCCGAGGAAACCCCCCCTAAAACCAAGCACGTCCCCTTTCGATTCATTCAACCCCCCCACCTCCACCCCAACAACCAAGTGACTTCTATTCCCACTGGGCCGCGGTGTACAGGAAGGGGGGTTTTGCAGCAGCGAAAATCAGTGCCTTTAATGAATGATCTGTCGCTTTTTTTTCTTCTTTTTTTTTGGGGCCTGCTGGAATCCTGGTGTTTTCTTTTCCCTATCTATCATATGTTATAAATGAGCATCTCTCCCCCCTCTCTCCGCAACCCCCGTATCTACGTACAGTACATAGATACCCATGCTTTTGCAAAAATTCTATTTTCCAGCAACCAGCCAGCATTCGATAAGTAAAAGCGATGTATATATATATGCCAGTAAACTCGGTAACTCTCGGTAGGTTGATGGCTGGGGGGTGCAGGATCGGGGGGGTGGAGAATGGGTGGGGTGGGGTTGGAGAAAGGGGAGGGGGGTTGGAGAAAGGAAGGAAGGATGAGAGAGGATAGATGATGGTATCAGTGCTTTAATAGCTACTACTGTAGTAACGATAGTAATACCCCGCCCGAGGCTTCCATTCAATTCTCATATCTTTCCTGAATTCATTTCTCTCTTTTGTTTAGATTGATCTTCTAGCATCAGACTCGAGAGCTATGTAGAACGGTCGCTTAGGAACCATAAGGTAAGTAGGTAGCTTTTGCTTGTCCTGGGAAGGAAAAAAAGAGGTGGGAAGGTTGTGGGATGTGAGAAAGGTGCTTTGAGGAGAATGATCGGTGTTTGATATGTTGCGTTAAGAAAAGTAGGTCACAGCAGCTCGGTTGGGAAATCTTTGAAGCGTGTAGTAAGGGTATCAAGGTTCCTTTGGAAATCCAACTGCCTACGACTTAATCTTTTTACCTGCGCCTTGGCTAAATGCAGAAAGCCACCCGAATCCAAACCTCTGTACATTCTCCAAATCCTGCAGTTACATACACAACCTCATCGCTGCCGCAATATCTCTATTATCCAATTCAGCCAAACCCCTCTTCCCAATCCAAGAGGAAAAAAAGAGGGGGAAACTTACCAGTCAAGAACTCCTCAAAACTCAGCGTAATAAATCCATCCCGGTCGTCGTCATACCTCTTAAATACATCCGTCATCCGCTTCAGTATAATACAGCTTTGCACGAACAGATCGAAACTCATTTCGTTCCTGCCTCCCTTGTCATAGGTTCTGTACAGCAGTGACACAAAGGTGCCGCTGAGGCGGTAGCCAAAGGCGACGAGGGCTTTGGTGTATTCGTCGATGCTGATGGTGCCAGAGTGGTCTTCGTCGAAGCGGTCGAAGAGTTGGCGCCAGGCGGCTAGGAAACCCCAGAGACCGCTTTGAGGGGGAAATGTCAGTGGATGTTGTGGTTGTTGGACTTAACAAAAGGGGCAAATACCAAAACTCATCAAACCCAATCGTCCCACTCTTATCTACATCAAACATCCTGATCATCATCTTGACCGTATGCGGGTCAAAATGGGTATAATCCCCATTCACCAGCGCATTCCCCAATTCTCTTTCCCCAAGCTGCCCTGTCCCGGTCTTATCCACTGCTTTAAAGAGTGGAAACAAGGAAGCGTCGGAGCCGTTTTGAGGGCCTGGGGCGGGCGTTGGGGGAGGACGGGAGAGAGGAGGGGAGCGCCCATGATGTCGTTGGGGAGGAGGACCGAAGCCGTAGTTTTGCGGTGGAGGAGAGCCGTAGCTATTGGGTGGTGGGGACGCGACGCCGTAGTTATAGTTTGAAGAGGGGCCGTTACTGGGAGGGAGGTTTAGGGATTGAGGGTGTAATTGCTGAGGGGTGGGGGGTTGCGGCTTATTCTGATAAGTGTTTCGAGGTGGAGGGTTCTGGTATAGATTCTGAGACGAGGGGTTCTGGTACGAATTTGGCTGCGGAGAATTGTAGGCTTGTGGGCTTGATTGAGGCTTGGTTTGGTAGGCAGTCTGAGCACTGTAGGGTTGCGTTGTATTGACAGCCGGAGGTGGGCGAGGGGCAGATGTTCGCCGCTGCTGCTGGGAGGAGAGGATCTGTGCCGCCTAGACACATCTTTAGCATCGAACGTCGCTCGGGTGCTTATAGACCCGGAAATATACCTGTTCTGGCTCAGCATGCCTGGAACACCTCGTCAGTACTCTTCCTCGATCGAGTTGGGACTGATGATATGGAGGGATTTGTACTTACGCCGGAAGTGCATCTGGGTTGTAGCCGCTGTTGTATGCCATACTTTTCAATTCCTCGAGGACAGAATTGCTCTGGTTATATAATGATCAATAATCATACGAGGCTTTACGAATTGTTGCTTTCTGAGAGCAACAGAGGAGATGGTCGCCCCCACCACGCTTCGTTGTCCAGCGGCTGAAGTGAGTGGCTGAAGTGAGTCAAGGCGGGCGTTTTTGTTTGCTTCATGGTCTAGTCATCCGCTTCATTCTTCCTCCTCTCCCAAATTTTTCTATCTTCCTCCCTCGATTTCATGCTGTACGTGCCGTCTAGAAGCTTACTAAGTGTTCGCTTGTATCGATCCTTCGTCGAATAAGGCAATCACGGCAATGTAAATTGGTTAGGGTGAGCCGTTCAGGCTTCATCATATCTATATCACAAACTATCGGGTTCGACATCCTTTAGCATCAGAAAAAGCTCATGGGTTCATTACTGTCGCAGCTATGTTTCCATTTCAGGTCTGCTCTTGACTTCGCTCTCAAATGCTTGCAGAGGCCTGCGCTTCCTTTCGTTAACATTTGCCTGTGTGCAAATTCTACTCTGAACATTCTGTCGCAGCCGGCTTTAAACTATCAGCATATCTGATAGGCTCAGATATTTGATAGGCTCATACATTTCTCCATGTCGATAGATAAATGAACATTGATGTGAGAGTAGCTGATTATAATTCGTGACTTCCACTTTAGTTGTCCCACCTTATTTTAAAAGAGAAACATTCCACCTTTCTCTTCTATAGTCTTCGAACATCTCAGAATTTCGTCCGTCATTTACCATTAAGGCAATCATGTATTCCTCGACCAGCCTTGTCGACAAATATTCTTCGACCAAGCGAGATCCGTACCTGGGATTGACCATTCTCACTGCCGCCTGCGCTCTCACACATCTTGTATGGCCGTGCTTTAACCAATTGTCCACCCTTGGGAGCGGAGGATCGGCCTTGATGTGGATTGGAGCGCAAACGCCAAACTGGACCAGTGGGCTTTAATCACTGGCCATTCTGGTCTGGACTGCGAGGCCCAGTTACAAAGATTTCTTTTCCTACCGCCAGGAAAGATACAGCACCGCGCTCATCAGAACATCTCCATACTATGCACGAGAGCGCCGCTTCTGCATTCAAGTCATCTATAGCGCATATGGCTGCAGTCGCTACTGCAAGAGACATCATGTGGACCTGGTATTCGTTATATAACTATCACTGGACCACAGTCGAGCCTATCCACCAAGGGAACGAATCAACATTGAGGCCGTCATATGTGTTCTTGTGGTGCTTGCCATGACTGTCTGTACGTATCTTGGCTTGATTGTCGTGTGGTTTCCCTCTGCCGGAGTATTGCAATACCTATACGAAGCCCTTATCAGTGAGAAAGATGAGAACATCAAGCCAAATTTGAGAGGATGGCTGGTGAAAGAGAATTTCTCCGAACATTGGCCAATGTAGAAGATTTGGAATAGGATGAGAGGCTATTAGTCCATGGTTATATCTCCGAATGGGTCAAGCTCCAACTACTGGGGACAAAAGCGGCTGTGGTGCAGAACACGTTGGATGCTAAAGATCAGGAGATCGATACATACAGAGCGGACGCAAAGAACTGAAAGGATATGTTAGAGGAGGCCCGCGGGTCAGCCGACAATTGCGAGATCGGCTCCAAAGAGTAAGCCAAAACCACTACTAGGTATTTGGCGTATTTGCTAGCGACAGCATTCTTTCTTTCGTCTTGATGGTTTTTTGTTCGTGGCTGTGAGGTTTGGGGTTGGCATTTGTGGATTTTGTTGTTCAGCGTCTAAAACTCGAGGTCCATTACGGGAGTGTATCTCCATTGCGTTGAACTACTATTCATTCTTACTGCGGCAATGCAGAGAGGCACTGCTATCCTGCTTGTGAGCGTCTCAAAGTTGGTATCTTCTTTCTGAGGACAGATCCAGCCAACGAAAATAGGAACGTCGATCATGAACTTTATCGAATCTATCTTCTCCGGCTAGATCGTAGCGTTCATATGCAATCTGCAGTTTGCAGCGCCATATACTTGTGAAGCCAACATTGTTGTAATTGATGGCAATATCATTCATCGTAAGAGAGTAAGGAAAGTATCCCACCCTGATCAGTTCAGAAGGCACCAGCACCACCAAGTGAAAGTGTTGTCCGTTTACTCACCCTCGATCCTCACTGCACAAGAAGGCTACGACTCGGGCGACATCATGTGGCATAGCATAATGCCCAGAAGTTTGATGTTCGCCGCAGCCTCGAGAACGAAGTCAGCAGACATATTGTTGACCACACCTCAAATTATAGCTTACTCCATCGATTTCCTTGTCGGTCATGGATGCCTCGCCTGATATGTACTTCCGCACTGCTTCGATATACATGTCTGTTTTGGTGCCTCCTGGAGCAATGGCGTTCACGGCCATGCGTACTTGACCAAAGCCTGGGCATAATTGGTGTTAGCATTGACAAAGGAACATGCCAGATCCGCTGATGCCCCTGTCAAGAAGGCCCACCAACCGCAAGACAGCGAGCAAACGCCTCCAGAGCCGCCTTGCTGCCCGGATAGGGAGTGTGCTCAGGAACGCCCTTTGCCTAGGCGCTGATACTGCTGATACTGCTCATAAGTACCAAGCGTTCCCCAATAGACATATGCTTGTACGCTTCCTGCGCAACGAGCAGCTGCCCACGGGTGTTCACCCCGTCCAACCGACAGCATCTCGTCCATGGCAATCAAATTTTCAATCCATCGCCCCGTCGCAGGCTGCGATTTGTTCTTAATGCCGTCGCTCTCGTGAACCGCCGACTCACGTTGCATATCATGCTTTTTGAAGAACTGAGCGGCAATAGATTGGAAATTTAGCCGGAAATTTTCTGCGGCTCTTCCTCTCCGGAACAATAGTAGATGAACAATCGGGAGAATGCATAACGGTGTAGAAGACAGAGAAAGCGAAAGTCAGAGATACATGAACCAAAAGCGAGAGCTCGCAGTCGCAGGCTAAGATAGTATATCTAGATGCTACGAAGTGCAAGAGGTTTGTGTACATCCAGTAGCCTTAAAAACACAGATACAAGCCAAGGCATGAGCAGAGCCTCCCGTACTATCTGCGACTTTTGGTGGAGTACCTTATGTGTCCAGCTGTGAAAGTCGTCGCATCGACGACCCAACTGTAGGCGCGAGAATGCCGAGCCCTACGAGCTGCAGACTGACGTCTTGAAGGGCCCAGGCTCTCCAGCGGCCGAATATTCTCACCCATTGTCCTGCCCTCCGAAGCCACCCACCAAGGGCCACCATCATGGCTAACTCCTCAAACCCTCCCAATGAGCGTTTCTGGCTCTTCGGCTATGGGTGCGCCGTGTCCCCCTCTCAATAGCCCCCAATTCTGACCAGACCCCCCATTTTCTGTAGAAGCCTCATCTGGAAGCCCCCGCCCCATTTCGGTATCCTTCCCTTCCTATAGACTGCTGTTGTGCAACCGCGGCGGCTGACTCATGTTCTGAGAAGGTCAGATCGCCGCGAGCCGGGTTATATAGAAGGCTATGTGCGGCGGTTTTGGCAGGCGAGGTTTGTCGAATGGCTTTGGGAGAACGTGGGCAATTGTTTCTGATGGGTTTGGGTGAGGCAGCGAGGACCACCGTGGAACGCCCGAAGCTCCGGGGCGTGTTGTGACGCTCATTGAACGGGGCTTTTGGGAAAGTTTGGGTGATGAGGTGTGAGCTCTCTCTCGAGCGTCTGCTTCAGTGGGTAACGGCGGTATGACCTGACGACGTGCCATTTTCACAGTACCATATCTCGCCCTCTAGAGTTTCGGGTGCCGCCTACCATATTCCTTCAGCCTATGTTGCGGACGTGAGGGCCTATCTCGACATCCGCGAGGTCAATGGCTATAGCATCCAGTATACTAGCTTTCACCCTGCCAACCCTTCGCAACCGGCGATACAGTGTCTGGTCTACATTGGTTTGCCGAACAACCCGCAATTCGTGGGAGTGCAGGAGCCAGACCAGTTGGCGAAGCATATCTGGAGGAGTAGAGGGCCGAGTGGGGAGAACAGCGAGTATTTGTTCATGCTAGAAGTGGCCTTAGAGGGGCTAGGGAAGGAAAGTGGGGACAAGCATGTGAAGGATTTGGCTAGAAGGATCAGGGCTTTGGCAGCGAGGGAGTCGAAGGGCAAGGCTTCTGTGGGCACTGGCGACGCTGACGCAGAGGTAGCGGAAATCGCTGTTGAAAGTGAGATGCTGAGGGTCACAAATGGCGCGGTCAGTCACGAACAAGAAGAGACCGAGAGAGCCAACACAATAAAGAGCTCTTGATCTAATTCTCGAATATCTGACTGAAGTAACTTTGTGGATCGGACGCTATCTCAAGGGGCTGGCTCAAACGCTATCTTCGGACGTGGGTGGAATCCTTTGTCCTTGCTTGGTCGGTGAAGAGCTGCAAGCTTGAGCCAGGAAGGTCATAACAAGGAGACAGTGCAGTAGGTGCTTTTATGGAGGATATTGGTGTGCTTAGGAGAAAAGGAGCAAGGATGGAGCGGGTATGACAAGTAAAGAAATATCCTCCACGCCTGCGTCTATGCATGAGATCGCCAAGGTAGACAGCGACTTCCCGGGTCTGACATCAGAAATGGTCGGGCCTGCAGGCCCATGGTGTAAACCCAAGAGATGTTAATACATCCTCGAAGTGAAATCAGGAAACTGCAGTTGCCAACCCATTTTCGTACATCGTCTTTCATCCACCGCTGTCCATCAAAGGTATCTGCTTTTACTGTCTGTCATGCCGTCCCTTGGTGTAGGTGCGTACAGATGCAGGCTATGTCGGATGGTCGTAATATGACAGTCTACCAGCGGCCACCGCCGCCGCCACCGCCTTGCTGGCTGTCATAACCACTTCCGCCGCCGTAGGATTGACCGCCTCCGGAGTAGTGTTGACCTCCGCCGCCGCCGTTGTAGCCTGCAAAGCATGTTATGATAAGACAAGAGCACGTAAAGGGAGTGGATTCTTACCTCCACCGCCGCCGGAGCGACCCTGATCGTAACCACCGCCTCCGCCTAAACAAATCAGCACATGTAAGCTCAGAGATACAACCATGCATACCATAACTACCACCGCCTCCACCATACCCTCCACCACCACGACCGCCACCATATCCTCCGCCTCCGCGGCCTCCACCGTAGCTACCTCCACCGCCACCGCCGCCGCCGCCACGCTCAGAAGCCTTATCAACACGGATGGTACGACCATCGAATCTTATCAATTAGCCTTTGTGCATTTGTCGTGTTAGTGGGTTTTAGTGTTGGACTCACTCGACGTTATTCATGGCGGAAATTGCGGCGTCGGCGTCAGAGTCTTGACCGTAGCGGACGAAACCGAAACCACGGCTACGACCAGTGTCGCGATCTTTCACAACAATCTGTGATATGAATATTGAGATATTGCTGTAGCGCGGGCGACTCGAACAAACTTACTGCTTCTTCCACTTGGCCAAACTCTTCAAACTTGGCACGCAGAGCGCTATCGTCGGTGTGCCATGCAAGGCCACTGCTCTCTAGTTAACGTCTGAGAGAAGAAGCGAACACGAAGGTCAACGACTCACCCAATAAATAGCTTGGACATGGTGGATTGTCGGTTGGTTCAGTTTTATCGGACTATCATATCACTCAATCTCAAATCTCTCACACCAAACACGCGCTCGTCGGCTTGAGAGTAAGAACAGGTACGCAGCAGAACACAGAACACGGAAACATCGATGTGATACATGTCTCGCGGACGGGAGCAAGGAATGGTGGGCAGATCAGATTCAGAGTCATTGGAAGAGCAGCGGACGAACATCTCAAGGTTTTTCGGTGTTGCTGTCGTTAGTAGTATGTCGGATGAGGGAGCGCAGCAAAGGTTGCGCTTGAGAGTCTGATCGGGAAAAGATCAAGATGGATTTGGGTTGTCTGAATGGATTGTTGTTGTTGTAGAAAAGTGGGAGGTGAGGGAAGTTTTTCAGGTTGATGTGCCCCTCAGTGATAGCGCTTCCGGCTAAGCCTATATCAGCGCTAGTGCAGTGACCCTGAATCCTTTCACTTCTCCAATCTTCACTCGAAAACATTTCACTCCCTTCCAGTAATTAATTACCTTGTATGGGAAAAGGAGTGATGGCGTTTAAAATACCTTATGTATAGGAAGTGCTATTGAGTGAGCGTTCTATGTGACTGTTATGGGCATATATATGACCAGCCCAGGCATTGATTTTACATGGCATCGTCGATGAGGAAGGCGGCGGCATTAATGTAGAAACAAATTGGTGATCGAGGTTCAACGATGGGGAATGCCTAAGATTGTGGCGTTTCTGGGACTTCGATTTTACTCGTCCTACGGAGTATAAGGTTACTCTTCTACCGAGGCAATGCTCTGGGTCGCCATGCGCTTCTCAGACCAAGGGTGAGTGAGTGACAGTACGGAGTACTCCGTGGTATTTCCTATTTCCTGTTAGCCAACACCATCCACACAAAAGCTATGATAGAATACAGTATAATCTAAATCCGAGTGCCTTTGCGGAGGGAAAATGAGTCCCGGCGTGCTCAGCCTCTCGATGACACGACTTGCAACGAGTTTCAGAACAGAGTACGGAGTACATACGTGCAATGGCGTGGGCTAAACGGTGTTCGCTCTGGGAACAATTATCCACCTATCCTATCGTTATCAGGCCGTCCCCGATTATGCAACCCAGAGCTGTCCTCGCTATGGCTGAACACTCCCCCACCGTCCACCTCTTGTGTAACGTGGTCGGCGAACTTGGTTGCCGATAACGAAGCAGCCGTTAGATGCCAATCGGGTTCTCTTAAATGAGCTGAAAGGGTGTACCGGTAGGTTTGAGTTTCGCTAGAATAACGAATTTCTACTGTCGCCCTTGACTTTTATTTCCTAAACCGATTCGACCTGCTTCAACCTGTCGACAACCTTGAGAACGACCTTAAGCACTTGCATTCGCTTGGTGTACATCTTCGAAAACACTCCATAGGTTGTCCCATCGGGTTACTGTAGCCGAAATTCCAGCAGTTGTGGCTTTTACCCGTGTTCGATGGCTACTTTTGGAAGCCAAGCAGAGTGAGGGCCACGATGGCAATATGTGTAAAATAATCCAATGAAGGCCCCCAAACCAGCCATACTCGTATAAACGGGGTTTCCGCGCAAACGGGGTTTCTGCGCACGCTAACTAAAACTATTTATATTAGTGCCATTTTTAGCACGCTAAACCCGATACTATCTGTTGCTAACCTTTCTAGGTTAGAGTGCGCAGAAA
>JAABUS010005595.1_pt1 | contig 16292 bp, 10 predicted proteins | sample 5560161 | NCBI WGS metagenome assembly JAABUS01 (sample SAMN10711885, study PRJNA513376) | rock metagenome | isolation source: Antarctica rocks | place: Antarctica: Victoria Land, Trio Nunatak nord | collected 2016-01-04
TGCTGGCCCGCGAGCAGCGGTACGCCGATGCGGTCCGCGACGTCGACGCAGCGCTGGCCGGACCGGCGACCGACCCGGAACGGCACCATCGGGAGCGTCGACGGGACGTCTTCCGCCGGCTCGCCGACCCGGTAGAGCGGGAGCACTGACCGCGCCCGCGCCGAACCGGACGATTGCCACCCTGGACAGCCGAATCCTGACCTCGCCCGGCCACAGTCGCCCACGAGGGCGGCAGCTGTCCGGTCAGCGCGCGCGGGCCGGACCGACCTCGACGACCAGGGTCCCGCGGTCGCTGCGATACCTGCGGCGCGCGTTTCCGTCCCGGACGGTGGCAGGCAGCTCGGCCCGCACCTCCACCCCGGCGTCCTCACCGTCGGGCCCCTGGAGCACGACCTCGTAGCTGCCCGAGGGCAGTCCGTCCGCGTCTCCCCACCGGTCGTTCACCAGTGCGAAGGTGACCACCCAGGTCGGGCCGTCCACCACCACCTCACCCTCGATCTCACCCTCGATCGAACGGTCTTCCGGCGACGCCTGGGTCGAGTCATGGGTCGCCACCGCCGACCGGTAGTGCTCGCGCCGAAGGACCGCTGTGACCGGCATGTACACGCAGTAGTGCCCGGACAACACCAGCCGGCTGCCGGTGTCGCGTACCAGCGTCAGGGTGGGAGCCGGCTGGGGCGGCTCGACGACACGCGGGCGGCCGGGGACGTCCGCGCCGATCCCGTGCAGGATCGCGGCCAGCACCCGCTCGCTCGACCGTCCGTCACTGAACCGGATGAACCTGATCACCAGGCGTCGGCTTGCCGTCACCTTGGCCGCCCGGGTCGCCGGATCGTTCGTGGCAGCACCGAGCATGCCGACCAGGGCCGGCCAGGACCGGGCGTACGTGCCGGCGATGGTCGGGTAGTGGTCGTAGAGACCGCGGGCGGCGACGTACGCCGCGGCGTCCGGGGCGAGAAAGTGGATCGGTCGAGCCAGCAGCGCGAAGTCGACCGCGATCGAGGAGAAGTCGGTCACCAGCTGGTCGACCGCGGGCAGGATGGTGGTGACGTCGACCAGATCGACCGGGGTGAGCAACCGGATCCGGTCAGACCGCTGCACCCCTGCGGCGTAGTCGCCGCTGCCGTGCGGATGGGAGCGGATCAGCAGCGTTGCGCCGATCCGCTCGAGCAGGTCGATGATCACCGGCCAGTCGGCCGGGCTCGGGATCGCCGGGTCGGCGGCACCATCGCGCCAGGTCGGTGCGTACAAGATGACCAGGCCCGCTGGCAGGCCTGGCACGGCGACGGCGAGCCTGGCGCATGCCCGGGCGTCGCGGTCCGGGGTGAAGGCCAGGCAGTCGTCGCGCGGGTCACCGGTGACGAGGACCTTGGCGCGGCCGACGCCGAAGGCGCTGCGCAGCCGGGCAGCGACCCGCTCGCTCGCCGCCGGGAACAGCGCGATGCGGCTGGTCTGGCGGCGGTACGCCGTGGCCAGCATCCGCTGCACCGAGTGCGGGGTGGACATTCCGGGCAGCTGCAGGCTGACCGGCGAGTCCAGCTGGATCCGCTTGAGCGGGACGCCGTGCCACAGCTGCACGACGTACGCGCCGTTGGCGGCGTAGCGGTTGACGTCACCGAAGCCGTGCGTGAACACGATCACCTCGGCCCGGGCCGTCGCCAGTAGTCCGCCGAGGCTGGACCTGCGCCGGTGCCGGAGCCCGACGACGGCCGCGGCGGCGTCCTCGGAGCCGGAGCCGGTCAGCCAGGTGATGTCGACCTCGGGGTGTTCGCGCTGCACCAGCTGCGCCAGTGCCAGCGCGCCCTCCCCGACGCCGGATCCGCAGCCGAACACCCAGCTGCCACGAGTGCGCGGGACGACCCGGGTCAGGAGTTGCCCGAGGACCAGCAGCGGCAAAGTGGCGACGCGGCTGACGTTGCCACGGTCGAACCGGAAGGCCACTAGAGCGCCGGCCTGCGGGCGGGAGGTGGCATGGGGCATCGACCTCCGCCGGTTGTAACCAGTCAATCCGTGACGACACGTTCACACGATTGTGCGAAGAGGGAGCCTACCAGCGCGCTATCCCATGCCTGGCGACCGCGCGCGAGCGGGCGCGAATTTCCACCCGCCGGTACATTGACTGCCATGCCCGGGCATGACGACGACATCGACTGGCTCTACGACCGCGCGCAGTCCAGGCGCCCGGCCGATGCCGAGCACACCCGGGAGATGTCCGCCGAGGAGCTGGCAGAGCTGGATGCGCCGGCCACCGCGCGCCAGGGCTCCCGGCTTCGTTCCCCGGCCCCCACCCAACGGGTCAGCGCCGCGCCGCCGGACGCCCGGCCCCGACCTGCAGCACCACCGCTGCCCCACAGTGGCCGACGCACGGCCACCGCAGCTCGTGATCGCGGCGGAGCGGGGTTCCCTGGCGGGCCGGGGGGTTACGGACCCGGCGGGACCGGTTCGGGGGTTCCCGACGGTCGGCGGAAGAAGCGGCGCCCGGTCCGCACCACCCTCTCGGTGATCGTTCTGGTGATCGTCGCCGTGCTGGTCTGGCTGGTCGCCGTACCGCTGGTCTCGTTCAGCCAGGTGACCAAGGTCGACGACTCGGTCTCGGGCAGACGACCGGCCGGCAGGGTCGGAACCACCTATCTCCTGGTGGGCTCGGACTCCCGCCAGGGGATGAGTGCGGCGGAGAAGAAGAAGCTGGGCACCGGCAGCGTCGGCGGGCAGCGCACCGACACGATCATGCTGTTGTACGCACCGCCGAGCGCCAAGCCGGCCCTGATCTCGTTGCCGCGTGACTCCTACCTCCCGATCCCCGGGCACGGGAGCAACAAGATCAACGCGGCGTACTCACTCGGCGGCGCTCCGCTGCTGGTTCAGACCGTCGAGCAGAACACCGGGCTGCGGATCGACCACTACGTGGAGATCGGGTTCTCCGGCTTCGTCGGGATGGTCGACGCGGTCGGCGGCGTCGACCTGTGCCTGCCGAAGGCGATCAAGGACAAGAACTCCCACATCAACCTGAAGGCCGGCTGCCAGACGCTGAACGGCACCAATGCACTGGGCTACGTGCGGATGCGGTACGCCGACCCGCTCGGTGATCTCGGCCGGGTGCGACGGCAACGTCAGGTGGTGGCTGCCATCGCGAAGAAAGCGGCGTCGCCTGCGACGATCATCAACCCGGTCCGGTACTGGAAGCTGAGCCATGCCGGGGCCGACGCGGTCGCGGTCGGGACCGATACCTCGATCACCGCCATGCCGACGCTGGGGCTGGCCCTGATGAGCATCGCCAAGAACGACGGGCTCACCCTCACCGTCCCGGTCGCGAACACGAGCCTGTCGACGCCGGCAGGCTCTGCGGTGCAGTGGGACGACGCCAAGTCCAAGGAGATGTTCGCCGACATCGGCCGCGGAGACACCGGCGCGCTGAAGAAGTTCGTTCAGAAGTCCTAGTGACCGAGGCGGTGCCAGACAAGCGCGTCGACTGGGCCGAGCTCTTCTTCGACCTGGTGTTCGTGGTCGCGGTGACCCGGGTGGCGACGATCGTCGAGGAAGATCATTCCGCGCTGGGCATGGTCCGCGCGCTGGTCGTGTTCGTGCCGATCTACTGGACCTGGGTCGGCGCCGCCGTCCTGACCAACGCACAAGACGTCAGCCGGGTGGGAGTGCGGCTGAAGCTGTTCGGTGTCGCGCTGTGCGGCATCTTCATGGCGCTCGCCTTGGAGCACGCCTACCAGAACACCGCCGTCATCTTCGCCGGCGCCTACTGGCTGGGCCGGATCGTGCTCGGGAGCACGATCCTGCGTGCCGTCCTGCGTGGGCACCCTCTGCCGTTCAACCCGTACGCGGTGAGCATGGCCGTCACCGGCCCGCTGCTGGTGACCGGCAGCCTGCTCGAACCGCCGCTGCAGCTGGCGGTCTGGGGCCTCGCCGCGCTGCTGGACCTGGCGACGCCGACGCTGGTCCGGTCACGGATGTCCGGCATGCACTTCGACGCTGCGCACCTGTCCGAACGGTTCGGCCTGTTCGTGCTGATCGCGCTCGGCGAGTCCATCGTGGCCGTCGGCACCTCGACCGATCTTGATCATCTCGGGGTCGCGGAGTTGGCGGCCGTCACTGCGGCTTTCGTTCTCAGCTGCGGACTGTGGTGGGTGTACTTCCAGTTTGCCGCCGACGCCGTCCGGCACGCGTTGGCCACTGCGAAGGTGCAGCTCGACATCACCCGGCTGGTGCTGTCCTACGGCCACCTGATCTTCATCGCGGCGATCATCGTGGTCTCGGTCGGCATGCACGACTCGGTGGCACACCCGACAGACCGGCTCGGCTGGTCGGTCGGTGTCCTGCTGTTCGGCGGTGTCGCGGCGTACCTGGCAAACTTCGGTTTCACCCGGTGGGCGATGTTCCGGCTGGTGTCGTACACCAGGCTGACGACGGCTCTGGTCGTGCTCGCGCTGCTCCCGCTGGCACAGGCACTTCCGGCCCTGGCTTCGATCGGTCTGCTGGCTGTCCCACTGGTGCTCCTCAACGTGTACGAATGGCTGCACAACAACAAGATTGGCTGGCGGGCCAGACGCCCCGAGGTCGCCGAGTAGGGGCGAGAACCAAGATCAACTAGGCTCCAGCCATGGAGCTGCCCGCGCAACTCGCTGATCCGGATCGTCGCGGCCCGGGCCGGTACCTGTGGTGGTTGGTCCGGTGTCAGAAGCGGCGGGTCGCGGCCGGCGCCTTCTTCGGCTCGGCCTGGATGGTGGGCCTCACCATCCCGCCCTACCTGATCTCCCACGCCATCGACGACGGGCTCCAGGTCGGGCACTTCTCGACCCTGCTGGCGTGGGTGGCGGCCCTGCTCGGCATCGGGGCGATCAACGCCGGCTCGGCGATGATGCGACATCGGCTGATGTCCTGGATCCGGATGGACGCAAGCTTTCGGACGATCCGCGCCGTCGTCGACCAGGTCAACCGATTGGGGGCGAGCCTGTCGCGGCGGACGTCGGCCGGTGAGGTGGTGACGATCGGCCTGGGCGATGTCCGGACCATCAGCGCGGCCCTGACCATCACCGGACCGGGCGTCGGCGCGGTGGTCGCCTACGTCGTGGTCGGGGTGTGGTTGCTGAACGTCTCCGGCGTGCTGGCTGCCATCGTGCTGATCGGCGTCCCGATGATCGTGCTCGCCGTCGGCCCGCTGCTGCGCCGTCTGCGTGGCGTGCAGACCACCTACCGCGAGGACCAGAGCGCACTCACTGCCCGACTGGTCGACGTGATCGAGGGTCTGCCGGTGCTCAACGCGCTCGGTGGCAAACGCCGGTACGCCGACCGGTACCGGTCGGACTCCACCCGGCTGCGCGACCAGGGCTATCGGGTCAGCGCAGTCGTCAGCTGGATCGAGGCGCTCGGCGTCGGACTGCCCGCCCTGTTCCTGGCGGCCGTGACCTGGCTGGCTGCCCGGATGGCGATCCACGGCACCATCACCGTCGGCGAGATGGTGGCTGTCTACGGCTACGTCGCCATGATGGTCGTGCCGGTGTCGCAATTCATCGAGGGCGGTTACCAACTCACCCACGCACTGGTCTCGGCTCGCCGGGTGATCCGCTTCCTCAGCACCGAGCCGTTGTTCGCCGAAGCTGCCGGTCCCACGACCCCGGTGGCCGCCGCGCCGTCGATGCAAGCCACCTTGCACGACCCTGCGTCCGGCGTACGGATCGCTCCCGGTGAGCTGACTGTGCTGGTGAGCGGCCGACCGGCGGAGACGGCGGCCGTGATCGAGCGGTTGGGTCGCTACGTCGCCTCGGACGCCACCTGGGGCGACCTGCCGCTGGCCGACGTCGACCTCGCCGAGGTCCGGGAGCGGATCCTGGTGGCCGACAACGACGCCGACCTGTTCGCCGGCACGTTGCGTGCCGTCGTGTCCGGTCGCGGCGAGCACAGCGATGCGACCATCGCCCACGCCCTGCGTGCGTCGGCGGCCGAGGACGTCCTGCACGGACTCGATCGAGGCCTGGCCGCACCGGTCGCCGCGCACGGACGCAGCCTGTCGGGCGGCCAACGCCAGCGCGTCAGGCTGGCCAGGGTGCTGATCGCCGACCCGGAGGTGCTGCTGGCGGTGGACCCGACCTCGGCGCTGGACGCGAGCACCGAGGCGATCGTGGCCGTCAGGGTCAAGACGGTCCGTCGCGGCCGGACCACCGTCATCACCAGCTCGTCGCCACTGGTGCTGTCCCAGGCGCACACCGTCCAGGTCCTGGTGGACGGCCGAGTGGTCGCGACCGGCACCCACCTGTCGCTGCTGAACCAGCGCACCGACTACCGGGCCATCGTGCGCCGCGACGACGACGAGGCGGGCGTGGCATGACCACTGTCGACTCTCCCCAACCGGCCCACATACCGGTCGCCGACAGTGCCCAGGTGTGCCGATCCGCGGCCGGCTTGATCACACCGGACCTGCGCAGCTTCGTCGGGATGATCTTGCTCAACGCGCTGGCGGCGGTCACCGGCCTGGTCAGCCCGTGGCTGCTGGGCCGGATCGTCAACGAGGTACAGGGCAGCGCGCGGCTGAGTGTCGTCGACGAGCTGGCGGCCACGATCGTGGCCTTCGCAGTGGCCCAGCTCGTCTTGACCCGGTTCGCCGAATACGTCTCCACCCGGTTCGGCGAACGCATCCAGGCCCGGGTCCGCGAGCAGTTCCTGGACCGAGCCCTGTCGCTGCCGGTTTCGGTGGTCGAACGGGCGGGCACCGGCGACCTCGCCGCCCGCGGCACCGGGGACGTCACAATCATCGGCACCACGCTGCGCAGTGCAGCGCCCGTTCTGATCGTCGCCACCCTGCAGGCGCTCGTCATCGCGGTTGCCGTCTTCGTGGTCAACCCGTTGCTCGGTGCGTGCGGGCTGGTCGGATTGGTCGGTGTCGGCTTCATCTCCCGCTGGTACCTGCGTCGGGCGCGCCCCGCCTACTTGGCCGAGGGTGCCACCACCTCGGCGCTCGCGGAGATGTTGTCGGCCAACGCGACTGGGGCGCGGACCATCGAGGCCCTCGGCCTGCAGCAGCGCCGTCGGGCGGTCTGCGACCAGGCGATCGACGACAACCGCGCGGCGCAGCTGCGGACGTTGTTCCTGCGCAACGTGCTGTTTCCGAGCGTCGACCTGTCCTACGTCATCCCGGTCGTCCTGGTGCTGCTGGTCGGCGGCCTGCTGCTCGACCATGGCCTGGTCAGCCTTGGTGCCGTCGTGACCAGCGCCCTGTATCTGCGCCAGCTGTCGCAACCGTTGGACACGATCATGATGTGGTTGGAACAGCTGCAGCAAAGCGCGGCGTCGTTCGCCCGGGTCGAGGGGCTGGCCGGCATCGTGCGCCCGACCGGCTCCGCGTCTGGTGCGCCGGCTACTCCTGATGGCGATCGGATCGAGATCGTCGGCGTCCGCTACGCGTACGGCGACAACAGCGGAGCTCGGGGTCCAGACGTCGTGACCGGGGTCGATCTGAGCGTGCAGCCAGGTGAACGGCTCGCCCTGGTCGGTCCGTCCGGTGCCGGCAAAACGACGCTCGGCAAGCTGATCGCCGGGATCGACCGCCCGCGCACCGGAGCGGTCACGGTCGGCGGCGTCCCGGTCGCCGACCTGGATCCGGAGCAGCTGCGACGTCAGGTCGTCCTGGTCACCCAGGAGCAGCACCTGTTCCTCGGTACGGTCCGGGACAACCTTCAGCTCGCGTCACCACAGGCCGACGACACGGAGCTCGCCTCGGCGTTGGCGACGGTCGGCGCGGACTGGGCCGACGACCTGCCCGATGGGTTGGACACCGAGCTGGGTGGCCAAGGCTTCCGGATCGATGCGGCCCAGGTCCAGCAGCTCGCGCTCGCCCGAGTGATTTTGGCAGATCCGCACACCCTGATCCTCGACGAGGCGACCGCGTTGCTCGATCCGCGCACGGCCCGTCGCACCGAGCGGGCACTGAGCGCCGTGCTGGTAGGTCGCACCGTGATCGCCATCGCGCACCGGCTGCACACGGCTCACGACGCCAGCCGGGTGGCGGTGATGGACCAGGGTCGTCTGACTGAGATCGGTACCCACGCCGAGCTCGTCAGCCGCGGTGGGTCCTACGCGGCACTGTGGCACTCCTGGCACGGCGACCCTCCCCAGTGACCGATCGTCTGCACGGCTGAACTGCTTGATGAATACTGCACGTTGAGCGGTGCGACACCTGGAAGAGAATTTGGACTATGCGCGTCTGCGTCCTGTCCGACACCCACGGTCCGCGGTTCTGGAAGCGGTGCCCGCCGGGCCTGGTCGCGCACCTGCGCGGCGCCGACCTGATCCTGCATGCCGGCGACGTGTGCACGGCCGTGGTCCTCCAGGAGCTGTCCCAGTACGCTCCGGTCGAGGTGGTGATGGGCAACAACGATCAGCCGGACGTCGCAGCCTGGGGTGCTGCCGAGACCCGCGAGCTCGTGGTCGACGGCCTCAAGGTGGCGATGATCCACGACAGTGGCCCGAAGGCAGGGCGGGTTGGCCGGCTGCGCAACCGGTTCCGGTACGCCGACCTGGTGGTCTTCGGACACTCCCACATCCCGGTCGACCGGGCCGAGGACGGGCTGCGCGTCTTCAACCCGGGTTCGCCAACCGACCAGCGCCGCCAGCCGCACGGTACTGTCGGCGAGCTGATCATCGCCGACGGCACCCTCGTCCATGCGACGATCACCGAGCTGTGAGACGCGCTGGCTAGCTGGTGATGCCGGCGAGCAGCTGGCGGGCCATCACGATGCGCTGGACCTGGTTGGTGCCCTCGTAGATCTGGGTGATCTTGGCATCGCGCATCATCCGCTCGACCGGGTAGTCGTGGGTGTAGCCGTAGCCACCGAGCAGCTGGACCGCGTCGGTGGTGATCTCCATCGCGACGTCGGAGGCGAAGCACTTCGCTGCGGCGCCGAAGTAGGTCAGGTCCGGGTCGGTCCGCTCGGACTTCGCCGCGGCAACGTAGGTCAGTTGGCGGGCCGCCTCGAGCTTCATCCCCATGTCGGCGAGCATGAACTGCAGGCCCTGGAACTCCGCGATCGCCTTGCCGAACTGCCTGCGTTCCTTGACGTACCCCAACGCGTAGTCCAAGGCACCCTGGGCGATCCCGACTGCCTGCGCGGCGATGGTCACCCGGGTGTGGTCGAGGGTCTTCATCGCTGTGCCGAAGCCGGTGCCCTCGGCACCGATCATCCGGCTGGCAGGTATGCGTACGTTGTCGAAGTAGACCTCACGGGTCGGCGACGCCTTGATCCCGAGCTTCTTCTCCGGCGCACCGAAGGTGACGCCCTGGTCCTGCTTGGACACCACGAAGGCGGAGATCCCCTTGCTCCGGGCATCGGGGTCGGTCACCGCGAACACGGTGTAGAACGTCGAGACGCCGGCGTTGGTGATCCACCGCTTGACCCCGTTGATCAGGTAGTCATCGCCGTCGCGGACTGCCCGGGTGCTCATCGACGCAGCGTCTGAGCCGGCCTCGGGCTCGGAGAGGCAGTAGGAGAACATCGCCTCCCCCGATGCGACCGGCGGCAAGAACTCCGACTTGATCTGCGTCGACCCCGACAACAGCAGCGGGACGGTGCCGAGCTTGTTGACCGCCGGGATGAGGGACGTGGACGCGCAGGCGCGGGCCACCTCCTCGATCACGATCACCGTGGCGAGCGCGTCCGCGCCGACACCCCCGTACTGCTCGGGAATGTGCGGCGCGTGGAAGTCGGCCTTGCGCAGCGCGTCGAACGACGCCTGCGGGAACTCGGCCGCCTCGTCGGCCGCCGCCGCGTTCGGTGCCACCTTCTCGTCGCAGATCTCGCGGACGGCCGCGCGGAACGCCTCGTGCTCCTCGGTAGTGGTGTAGATGTCGGTGAAGTCACTCACCGGCCCACAGTAGCGCGCGACCTACTCGTCAGTAACACGCTGTGCGGCCGAACCAGCCTCAGCTCTGCCCGAGACGGTTTGAGCCGGACCGGATCGGGGTGTATATTCCATGTGGAATAGTCGCCACGGACCATTCCGCGCCGATCATCTGCCGGACCTGGGAGGACGGATGACGCCCGATCAACTCTCACCCCTGTCGCTGGCCGCGCTGGGGATCTTCGGGGAAGGCCCGACGCACCCGTACGAGGTGTATCGGCTGATGCTCAGCCGCCGCGAGGACCGGGTGGTGAAACTGCGACCAGGGACCCTGTACCACGCGATCGCCAAGCTGGAGCAAGCCGGGCAGGTCGACGTGGTCGGCACCGACCGGGACGGAAACCGACCGGAGCGGACCACGTACAAGATCACCGCGAAGGGCCGAGCGACCCTCACCGGCACGGTCCGACACATGCTGGAACGGCCGATCTACGAATTCCCGCAGTTCCCGGTCGCCCTCGGCGAAGCGCACGCGCTGCCGGTCGAGGTGGCCCGCCAGGCGGTCGTCGATCGCCGCTCGCTGCTGGCCACCGAGCTCGCCGCCCAGGACACCGGCGTCCAGACCATCCAGGCCAAACAGCTTCCCAGGATCTACTGGCTGGACGTGTCATACCAGCGTGCCATGGTGGTGGCTGAGCTCGCCTGGCTCGACCAGCTGCTGTCCGACCTCGACACCGGAGTCGTCGACTGGACCGACCGCACCGTCGACCACCACTCGGTCGACGTCGACTGCTTTCACGTACCCACATCGCTTCATCCAGAGCTTCCGCCTCGAAAGGCATGACCGATATGACTCAGACTCAGACCCACCCGACGCACCCGCAGCCTGCACCGGCTAGGCCGTGGCCAGCGCTGTGGGCCCTGGTGATCGGCTTCTTCATGATCTTGATCGATACCACGATCGTGAGCGTCGCCACCCCAACCATCATGGGCAAGCTCAACGCCGACGTGAACAACGTCGTCTGGGTGACCAGCGCCTACCTGCTGGCCTATGCCGTGCCGTTGTTGATCACCGGCCGGATGGGTGACCGGTACGGCCCCAAGAACCTCTACCTGGCCGGGTTGACGCTCTTCACCCTCGCCTCGTTGTGGTGCGGGCTGTCCGGCACCGGCGTTCTCACCATCCACGACGGCATCACCACGTTGATCATCGCGCGGGTGGTCCAGGGCCTGGGCGCTTCACTGATGACCCCACAGACCATGTCGGTGATCACCCGGACGTTCCCGCCGGAACGTCGCGGCACCGCGATGGCGTTGTGGGGATCGGTTGCCGGCGTGGCGATCCTGGTCGGCCCGATCCTCGGCGGTGTCCTGGTGGACTCACTCGGCTGGGAGTGGATCTTCTTCGTCAACGTCCCGATCGGCGTGATCGCGTTCGTGGCGGCCTTCATCCTGGTGCCCAGGCTGGAGACGCATGCGCACAGGTTCGACATCCTCGGCGTGATCCTCAGCGGGATCGCCATGTTCCTGCTGGTGTTCGGGATCCAGGAGGGTGAGACCTACCACTGGGGCACGATCACAGGCCCGATCACGGTCTGGGGTCTGATCATCGCCGGCATCGTGGTGATGGCCGCGTTCGTGCTGTGGCAGCACCTCAACTCCGGCGAACCGCTGTTGCCCTTGCGGCTGTTCACCGATCGCAACTTCACCCTGGCCAACATCGGTATCACCGCCATGGGCTTCGCCGTCACCTGCATGGCCTTCCCGATGATGCTGTTCGCCCAGTCCGCCCGCGGCCTGACCCCAACCCATGCGGCACTGTTGTTGACGCCGATGGCGGTCATCTCCGCCGGGCTGGCGCCGGTCGTCGGGAAGGCGATGTTCAAGGTCAACCCCAAGTGGTTCACCATCGCCGGCTTCTTGCTGCTGTCGGTCGCACTGGTGGTCTACTGGTCGATGATGACGCCGGGCCACTCCATCCTCTGGCTGCTCGTCCCGTCCGCGATCATGGGCGTGGCCAACGCCGGCATCTGGGGTCCGATGTCGGTGACCGCCACCCGCAACCTCAGCCCGCGCGATGCGGGTGCCGGTTCCGGTGTCTACAACACGACCCGCCAGATCGGTTCCGTCCTGGGCAGCGCCGCCATCTCGGCCCTGATCCAGGCCCGGTTGGTCGCCAACATGCCCACCGGCGGCGGTACGGCTCCGCGCCAGGCCTCGTTCGGCGGCGGGCGGCTACCGGCGTTCCTGGAAGAGGGGTTTTCTCGTGCGATGGGCCAGACCCTGCTGCTGCCGGCCGCCGTTGCCGTCATCGGCGTGGTGGCTGCGCTCTTCTTCGCCAAGCCGATCGTGAAGGCTGCCTGGCCCAGGCCGGCTGCCGCCCCGGTTCGGGAGGCTGCAGCGGCGTCGACGACGACCGTCGAAGCCGACCAGCCGGAGACCCCGCGACCCACCGCGGAGCCGGTTCCCGCCGACCTGCGCTGACCCGGTAGGGATTGCGGGTACGGACCGTCCTCGGACGAGACCGGTGTGCCCGGCCTGGTCGGACTCAGTAGCGTGAACACCATGTCCGACCAGACCCTTGCTGACCCCGTCTCGACCACCAGCTCTCCGCCCGCGCCCTACCTGTGCGACCCGGCCCCGGGTGCCAACCGGCTGGCGCCGCGAGCCCGGCTGGTGTCATCCGCGGCACAGGTGAGCCTTGACGGCGACTGGAAGTTCCGGCTCGGCACCGGCCTGGCCGACCTGACCGAGGGTTTCGAGGCCGCCGACTTCGACGACACCGGCTGGGACGTCCTCGCCGTGCCGTCCTGCTGGCAGATGGTCGGCCGTCCGGACGTCCCGAAGTACGGCAACCCGGCCTACACCAACGTCAACTTCCCGTTCCCGCTCGACCCGCCGTACGTCCCTGACCAGAACCCCACCGGTGAGTACCGGCGGACGTTCAGCGTCCCCGACGGCGAACCCGCCGGCCGCTGGCTGATCCGGTTCGACGGCGTGGACTCGTCGTTCGCGCTGTGGTGCAACGGCGTGCTCGTCGGCAACGGCACCGGCAGCCGGCTGCCCACCGAGTTCGACCTGACCCGGCTGATCCGCCCGGGCACCAACACCATCGCGGTCCGGGTGCACCAGTGGTCGGCCGCCAGCTACCTGGAGGACCAGGACATGTGGTGGGTCTCCGGCATCTTCCGCGCGGTCACCCTGCTGCACCGGCCCGACGGCGGGATCGACGACGTCTTCGTGCACGCGGACTTCGACCATGAACGCGGCGTCGGCATCCTCCGGGTCGAGGGTCCGGCCGGCGCCACCTTGACCGTCCCCGAGCTCGGCCTGTCCGACGTCGACCCGGCCGGACCGCACGAGGTAACCGTCGACCCGTGGACCGCGGAGACACCGAGGCTCTACGACGCGACCTTGTCCAACGCCGCCGAGTCGGTCGAGCTGCGGATCGGCTTCCGCACCGTCACCATCGACGGCGACGTGCTGCTGGTCAACGGCGCCCCGATCGTGTTCAGCGGGGTCAACCGGCACGAGTGGGACCCGGTCACCGGGCGGGCGCTGTCCGACGAGGTCATCCTGGCCGACATCTTGATCATGAAGCAGCACAACATCAACGCCGTGCGCACCTCGCACTACGCCCCGGACCCGCGTTTCCTGGACCTGTGTGACAGGTACGGCCTGTGGGTGATCGACGAGTGTGATCTGGAGACGCACGGGTTCGGTCCGAACGGCTGGCGCCGGAACCCGTCCGACGAACCTGAGTGGGGCCCCGCACTGCTCGACCGGATGCAGCGAATGGTCGAGCGCGACAAGAACCACGCCAGCATCATCGGCTGGTCGCTGGGCAACGAGTCGCACACCGGGTCGAACCTCGCCGCCATGTCCCGGTGGGCCAAGGACCGCGACCCGAGCCGGTTCATCCACTACGAGGGCAACGCAGAGTGCGACTACGTCGACGTGTACAGCCGGATGTATGCCTCGGTCGACTACCTGGACCAGGTGGGCCGGCACGCCGAGGCCCCGACCGACGATCCCGCGCACGACGCCCATCGGCGGTCGATCCCGTTCGTGCTGTGCGAGTACGCCCACGCGATGGGCAACGGCCCGGGTGGCTTCACCGAGTACCAGCAGCTGTTCGAGGCCTACCCGAGACTGATCGGTGGGTTCGTCTGGGAGTGGATCGACCACGGGGTCATCGCCCGCGATCCCCTGTCCGGCAAGCAGTTCTACGGCTACGGCGGTGACTTCGGCGAGCCGATCCACGACGGCAACTTCATCGCAGACGGGCTGCTGCTGCCGGATCGGACCCCGTCGCCCGGCCTGCTCGAGTTCAAGAAGGTGATCGAACCGGTACGGATCGCGATCGACGCCACCGCCGGCACGGCGGCCATCCGGAGCATGTACGCCTTCGCCGACACCGCGCACCTCGGCTTCCGCTGGGTCGCCGAGGACGACGGCGTCGAGGTCGCCAGCGGTGTCGCGGACCTTCCGGTCGTCGCCGCGGGCCAACGCGCCGAGATGGCGCTGCCCAGCGTTGATCATGACCTGGCCGGTGCCGAGCGGTGGCTGCGGATCGAGGCCGTGCTGGCCAAGGACACCGCCTGGGCACGAGCTGGTCATCTTGTTGCCTGGGGTGAGGCTCAGGTTGGTGGTACGCCAGCCAGCAGGACCCGGTCTGGTATTCCCGCCCAGACCAGCGATCGGGCGGCCGACGCCGGTGCCGGTGCCGGTGCGCAGGCGACCGGCTGGCTGCCTGGACCGGTCACGATCGGCGACGCCGAGTTCGGCCGGGACGGTGCGCTGTTCTCCCTGTTCGGCCAGCCGGTCAGCCTGCGGCCCGACTTCTGGCGCGCCACCACCGACAACGACGAGCTGTCGCACGGTGGTGGCGGTGACCCAGGTGCACCCAAGGGTGAGGCCCGTGCCTGGCACAACCTCGGCCTGCACCGGCTCGAGCACCGGCTCGCCGCGGTCAGCCAGGTCGGCGACGGCCTGCAAATGGTCATCCGCAGCGGCGGCGCCGCGACCGACCAGATGGTCGACACCACCTTGGCGTGGGCACCGGTCGATCAAGGCGGGCGTCCGGGCCTCAGCCTGACCGTACGGTTTGCCCTCGTCGGCCCGAGGACCTTCGCGCTGCCCCGGCTCGGGCTGCGGCTCGGTCTCCCGGCCGACTGGGACCGGCTGAGCTGGTTCGGGCTCGGACCGCAGGAGTCCTATGCGGACAGTGATGCCGGTGTGTGGACCAGCGCGTTCAGTTCGTCGATCCTCGAGCTCCAGACCAGCTACACCCGACCGCAGGAGAACGGTCAGCGCAGTGCCGTCCGGTCCGCAACGGTTGGCGGCGGCTCCGACGGCCTCACGATCAGCGCCCGGCCGGCCGTCAACCTGACCTACCGGCCGTGGACGACAGAAGCTCTGGATGCCGCGAAGCACCCGTGCGACCTGGTGGAGGATCCCGACCACAACTGGTTGCAGCTGGACTGGGCCCAGCACGGGGTGGGCTCGGGCGCATGTGGACCCGGCGTGCTCCCCCAGCACCGGTTGGACCCGGGCCAGATCATCGAGCCCGGTTTCACGGTGATCTTCAGCCCGCCGGCCTGACCGAGGTTGCTGGCAGCTGCTACCGTCGGCTGACTTGCGTCAGCCGGCGGGGTTCAGAGCAGCACCGTCCAGGTGCCGTACGAACGAACGTGGACCGACCTGAAAAACGGGACCAGCTGGCCAACCTGGTCACCGGCTTGGACCAGATCCCCGACGCTGACATGTTCCCACCGACTCCACGCGGTCAGCAGGCCTACTTCGAGGGCTGCGTCGCATCCTGCTCTGCGTGCCCGCGCACCGAGGAGCCGGCTTCTTCGCCTGGAACCGGAGTGGCTGCCCGGCATTGGCTGGGAACCCGGAGCCGGTAACCCAACGACAACATGACGATGTTCGACCATCGGGGACGTGGGCTCCCCTCGCTTTCCGCGTTCGGTCCGCCGTCGTTATACCGTCCTGGTCAGGCTGGCTGCCGGCTGACGACGACCCGCCCAGGCCTGACCGGCAGGTGACCCTCGGGTTGGCTGGAACCAGCGGATCAGCGAGGATCCAACCGTGCAGATCGACGAGCCGGCCAAGCAGCCCCGAATCGACCCCGACTCGAGGTCCCGGCCGCTGAAGTTCCAGGCCGCTGAAGTTCCAGGCCCTGGCCGAGGAGCTGCGCCGGGGTATTTTGGCCGGCAGCTGGCCGGTCGGGAGCAAGCTGCCGACCGAGCACGAGCTGGCCGGCCGGACCGGGCTGTCGCTGACCACGGTCCGCCGCGCCTTCGACGAGCTCGTGCAGCGCGGCCTGGTGGTCCGCCGTCAAGGAGCCGGCAGCTTCGCCGCCGCCAACAGCGAGCCAAAGTCCCGGACGGGGACGAACATCGGCGTGCTCATCCCCGACACCCAGCAGTACTACCCGCGGGTGC
>JAABUS010005596.1_pt1 | contig 16291 bp, 10 predicted proteins | sample 5560161 | NCBI WGS metagenome assembly JAABUS01 (sample SAMN10711885, study PRJNA513376) | rock metagenome | isolation source: Antarctica rocks | place: Antarctica: Victoria Land, Trio Nunatak nord | collected 2016-01-04
AGGGGGAGATGGCTTTGAGGAAGACGCTTGGTGAGAGGGCAACTGAAGAGAAGGTTATGCAATCTTGTGAGGGGAGGGATGCGCCAGTGGGGAAGAAGAAGGTGGGGAGGATGGAAGCGAGGGAAGAGCGGGGCGAGGGGTGGGGGGCGCGGTATGAGGAGATTAAGGCGATGGTGGAGCTGGAGAAGGAAGCGGAGAGGGGGGTCTGGAGGTGATGATCTGGGGAGTTGGAAAGAGATAGAGGAATTTTGAAAGAACGACGGAGATTGGGAACGCGCCTCTTTGTTGAAGAACGGGGTGGAGTGAGGTTGAGAGCGGATCTGTAGTAGATGTCCAATCAGTGATCCTCTGCTCACGAGTTGGCAGAGTCAAGTTTTCTGGAATAGTGTCGATTGGTATAGGATACCAGGTCAAGGATGCTGCTGGCGGTATTTCCAAGGTGTCTTTTTCCAGTGGTTTCAGTGGCAGCCAATGGATGTTAAAATATCCGTCGACCAGCTTTACGAGGTGATTCCAGCGCCGGAAGGGACTGTGGCAGTTTTCCCGGAAATGGATTTATGATCCTCGTGTAATCAATCGGAACGGTCCATGGATTCTCATCGACAAAGGTCAACAAAAGCTTCGTGGTTTCATGCTCAATAATTTGCCCGTCAAGACAAGTTTCCATATGCAGGATTCATGGCTGTCAAGGCCGCAACATCTGGATTGATATATCATCGAGTCACGCAAGAAAGATCCGCAGACATTGTGAGGTGAGGACTTTGGCATTGCGAGCTTGGGTGCAACAAGAATATAGTGTCTTTAGGAAATAGGGTGTCGGAGCTGTTACAGTGTGGTAAACAAATCCAACGTCCGTACGACATTTTCTATTATAGTTCAGTGCGAAGAAGGATTCTTACCGAGTTTCAGAGCCGCTGCGAGTTTGCTCGAGGGAGCCGATGCTGGCTTCTAGAGTCAAAGCTTGATGTGGAAATGTGCAGGTCTTTCGTTGGTGAGCCCGATGCGTGCCATGCGTTCTGTTGATGAGGTGCACCTTGAAGGGCTGATAAGAAGCAATATTTTCTTTAGTAAGTAGGTTCGGTAACGAAGAAGGAGAGCAGGTAGAAGTAGTACGCTTTCCGATAGCGTTAGGAGCAATGTACTTGTGAGGCAGGGTTGTGGTAAAGAGAGTTCGTTGCGAGATATCCATCTAGTCTCGCATCGTAGGCTGTGTTACATGTGGGCTAAGCCGCATTATAGGCAAGATCGTCGGCTCGTGCACCATCTGAACATTGGAATGGTGAAGATACCGGGTTACTAAAGAGAAAATCCAACTCACAGTCCAGGGCCTGCACGCAAACCACATATGTGCTAGCCCGCTTAGTTCCCGCCGTAATGGAGCAGATCGAGACTCGTCTTGATCTGCCAGAGCATCTTCTTCTCCTCTTCTCACCGATCTGTAGCCATCATACTGAAGCCCTCCAACGGCCTTATGTCACCCCTCGCCAGCGCCGGCATCAAAATTGCAAACACCAAATCCGCATTCATAGCCAACGCCCCATTCCACCCTACCTTGTCCACCTCTCCAGCCGTCCACGCCGCTTCCCATACTGGAACGATCCCTTCCCTCCTCTCTTCACCAAAGATCTCTAACACATTCTCGTCGGCACTGATGAACACGCCCCACTGCTACCCTTCCTTCACTTTCTCTTCTCTAACCGCTCTAGCATAGTACGCCAACAGTCCCGCTTGTTCTGCGCCTGCAAGCGCGTCTTCGTCATCAATGTACTGGATGCTGAAATTTTTTACGATTTCCGGCGAAGCGACACAAGCGAGCGCACGTGCGGCCAGGGTGGAGAAGCGCGTCTTGAAGGTGAGCCAGGCGGCGGGGTCGGCGTAGGCTGTGCGTAGAACGGGAAGGCCCCAGGAGGGGTAGTCCTTTTCGCGGATGAGGATCATCCAATCGGCGCGCTCCCAGGGAAGGACGTAGAGTTTGCGGTTGACTTGCGCAGGTCGGGGGCCTCTTCGAGTGGAGGCAAGGCTATCGTAGATGGTGGTTGTTTCCTTCGGTGTTCCAAGTTCCTTGGCTTTGGCGTCTCGCAGCAGGCGGTATGCGATGTTTCCCGCCTTGTGCTCGTCCTTGTCCGCCACTGCGTTGCTTGCACTGTTCAATAGTTTCTTTTGGTCGTCTGTCAGTGCAAGGTATGCCCGTGTGCATTCACCCTTTTCAGCGCGTGTGCGATCTACGGGGCCATCGACAAGGACTTGAGCTTCTTCTAGGGAAAGGGTTGATGGGGTGGCGAGGGCCTTAGCTACGAGGGCCGAGAACGGGAGAGTAGTTTTGGCAATGTAGGCGGAGTTCTCCGTGTTTGGATCAGGACGGCGGAGGATGAGGTTGCGTTCCGAGGTGGAGATGGATGAGGGGGAGGAAAGGGCGCGGATGCAAATGCCTTGGAAGGGGAAGGCGGAGGTCTGGGTAGCGGTGATCATCTTGATAACCTTGTGGTATCATGGTTGACGGCTGTAGATTTGATGCGAAGTAGAACGCTAAAATTGAAGGTAATTTGCGGAAAGATTCTGAGGCAACAGTGAGGCAACGATCGGATAGTCGGTAGCAAGTAACGGGTATGATTTCCCTTGCCAGCAGCACATCGTGGAGCATGAAGAACATCTTGTGAAATAATTTGGCCCTCTTCAATTCGTTCGATTACAACAGCCCAAATTTGGTTTGTTTTTTTCTTATTACAAGGTTACATGACTTTCTTCAATTTTAGACTGGGCGGCAAATTGTTTCACCAACCTTCCAAGCTAAGATAGGCGCTCGAAGCGCCGCGAAGACAACCTAATACTCGTACGAAACTTTAGAGCTAATCTCTGGGCTTTGAGACTCTCAAAGACGAACCTTTGTGGAACTTCTGATCTAACGTGGTTGAGATTGGAGAGATGCCAGCAACCCTATTCTTGGCGAGGGGTGCAACACCAAAGAAAGGCAAGATCGAAACTACAGAACCACGGTAGATTTCTGTAGGAGTGGTAATACGACATCCTCGTACCTCTACCAAGGCAGCTATTACCCTTAGAATCCTTACTATTAGCAACATCTTAACGGGATGGATGACATCAGTCGGAGGTAAAACCAAACTTAATTATTCAATTTTGGAGAATCTTGTCGTTCGCTTCACATTATGTAGGTCGAGAAACAAGGGGGGAAGCTGCTTCTAGGAGATCGTCTTGAAGACGGCGCAAGTGTAGCCTCCAAGCAATGTGCGCAGTTGAATTTGCTGCTCTACCATGACAACTTTCTCTAAGCCTCGTTTTATGAAATAGCATTGCGAAATAGAAGAAAGCCAGGTGATAGACAATTTGCGTAAAATCATGAGATAAATACTGCACGATTACCAAACTCAGTCCTGAATACACAAGTTGGCAAGCTTAGATGCAGACAGATGATACATATGAACGATGCAGACTCGAACGCTTTGAATGTAAGCATCACATTCAATAGCCACCGTTCCTCTGTTGCTTCCATAGCCAAAGTTTCGCTAAGGCGCCAAAACAAATCGGCCATTGAATGTTGCAACTTCAATATCTCGGAAGGCAATCGTCTCACATTCGACGATCCATCATAACGTCTTATTCTTCCTCCTTCGAATAAAGGCCTTACAAATCAGTTTCGGCAGATCCATGAGTTCAATGAATATCCTACCTTCTCATAGAGAGTCAAGCAAGAGGTGGAAGCCATCCTTCAACCGCCTCATACGAGCCTCACTAAGCGTCCCGTCAGCCAAAGCATAGCAGACCGACGCAGCCATGAAGCCAATATCTTCTTCCTCTGTCCTGATCGGATCTTTCTGTGGCTCTCTGGTCGCTGATGCTTTGGACCGTGCCTTCGTGTTCGCCGCAGTCTTTGTTTCTTCTACGAGGTGTTTCGGTTGAGGTTGGTATTCCTTTTGTGTGCAGCCCTGGACTTCGCTAGCATTGAGGCTCGTAAGGCTCTTCTGCGTTGCGGCCTTCTTCATAGCCATTATGCGCTCCTTGTGAGTACTATAACCTATCGGGTGAGCTGGGGGCTCTCCCATGTCGCATGTGATGGTTTTCCTTGAAAATATGGCTTTCTGCTCCTTTGGCTTGCGACCGCAGCCTGGCAGCTTGGCAAGTATACCACGTGCAAATCGGCAATTTGCTTTGATGGAATTGCAAGGCTTGCTTGACGCGCCTTTGCCGCCTCTAATTCTTGTATCCGAGCTGTGCTCGACTGTCATCGGCAAAGATGTCGAAGTATTAGCAGTATAAGGTCTGTCGGTTGGTTTCTGAACGTCAGATTCCGCTTTGACTCTTGGCCCTATAAATGTGTGCTTTGGTGAAGCTGTTGTGCGAGGAGCAGAAACGGTGGCGGTGTCTTCCCCAGAACCGTCACTGATTATACAGGCCATCGTCACTTGTTCATCTTGGGTAGAGGCATCCGTCAACTTGGTGACTTGACTATTCTTATCAGTCGTGGCTAAGCTCAGCGCTGGTCCATTTGAAGAAGATCGACTTGAAGGTGAAATTTGAGAGCGAACTTTGCCGTTTGGCCTTCTATCAAAATCTTGAATGATGAAGCAATGAGCTTGAGGTTGCGTGTCTCTAGCTCGACTATTGGACTGAAAACGGGCTGACGCTTTATGCATGAGGAGTCCGATCTTCGACCACTGCTTTTGTGTCCACTGAGATTTTCGTTTTTCCGACGCTCCTTGAGGGTAAGGAGGTGAAGCTTTCTTCTGTTGCTGACAACCTCCCTTCCCTACTACAATCGGTGAAGGAGTAATGTCCATGTCTATTCCATCATCCGTACCGTTGTATCGTAGAATCCAAGCCATCTCTCGTAGATCGCTGTCTTCATATTCAACATCTTCATCTTTCGGCGGACTGGCTCTTGTGACTTCGAGCACTTGGTCAGAAGTACATTCTGATTTCTGATGGTAAGACTTGTGGGTTGTCATTTCTGCGATCTTGTCGAAAATTTTGATGATAGCACCATCCGTCGAGAGCGGGTTGATTGCTGCGGCACCCAAACTTCCAATGAGCAAAGATTTTCCCGTGGCCTCTGAACGATTACCGACGGCAGAGTGGTGGTGAGCGCAGTTATTTGCCGTACTTTTTGCAATACTACCCTGATGTGTCAAAAGAGATTTGCTCATGAATTGCGCGTACAATGTACGATAATGAGAAAGCTCGTTCGGCGGGTGTTCCGGCTGCCCATACTCGTGGTACAATTTTCCGTTTTCTACATCGAAATTGTAGAAGAAGGGATCCCAGTCATGAGTAAGCCACTTTGGATAGCTCTCACATCCAAGGTAGCGGGGCTCTGCAGCAACACCATCCCAGTCTATGAGCCCGCACACTGTGCCATCTTCCTCAACCAGCACGTTTTGGAGGTCGAAGTCGGGGTGTGTGAGTACAAAAGGGGCTTTGACATAATCTTCCGGTAACCATTCAATGAACAGGACAAGCATGCGATAAAGACCTATCCCAAACCCCTCAGAAGATGGTCGGTGGCGGTCGACCACGTACCGCAAATAGTCTCGGAGGTCAGGGAAAGGACCAATGTCACAGAAGGGGAGGTCAACGCTAGGTTCGTCATCGTAAAGATCGTTATGCATCGTCGCGGCATCGTACACTCTTGCCGGACCTAGCCCATAGATATTGCCTTGGGCGTCGAAGGATAGCAAGCCAGACTGGTTGTATGTGAATCGAGTGAGCTGAGCCATGGATGTTGCGAGTGTCTCGAGCGTGCGGATCCTGAAAGCTTCTAGATCCTCCTTGTTCTCGAAAGCCTTGTCGTTAAGCCATCTTTCATAGAGTGGTCTACCTTTCACGTAATCCATAAGGATAAAGGGGCAACCTAACGGGTTCTGCATGCTCTGATCGAAAGCATGCACCATGGGAATCGGCATGGAGGTATTCTTCGTCAACATCCGCATCGTAAGGGCTTCTGATTCGTGGGCTCAAGCTGCAGAATTATCCCAACGAGCCTCGCTGCCACCAGCGGCAGGCACCTTGAGGATCCACCGAGCACCGTCGGCGAACCGTATCGGAAAAAGGATGTTGTAGGCGCCATACAATGGTGGCGACTCGATCGTGACTTGACTGGTATCGCACACCTCATCGATATATTGCGGGGAATTCTGAGCATCCTGCAATAACCCAGATTTTCTAATGCTAGATGCATATTCTGGAAGAGCGTCCAGCCTTACACGTGCGAGCACAGGTGCAAATACCGCCATGTCACTGACTTCTTCTTCATCACCGCTGCTGTTCCTCCAGATCTTCTTGCATAGAGAGGAGATGACTGAGAACCTACTCCTCCATTCTTTAGCCCTTGCACACACACGGAGGCCTAGCTTGCTAAGTTTATCTTGGATGGCCATCCTAGACCTTTTTCACGTGAAGTTGCGTGGGCCGCGATCGCAGAGGTCGGGCGGCCGTCGTAAGGTGCTATGAGCTGTGCTGCTGACTGCTTCGTGCCTAGAGGCTGGGGAATCGACTGAAACAGGACGCTTGAGATTTCGAGAGAGAAACCCTTTGGCAAGAAAGGAGGTCGCTGAATTCACAAGAACACATAGCGGAGCCTCTAGGCCATGCTCAAGATAACGGGCGAGCAATATAGTCTGTGTGGTTGGTACGTTTTCCCAGGTGTGAGCTTCTCCAGCTACGTTGATGGCTGTTCATGGAACTATTAGCCTAAATGTTGGCTTGTGAGTCACGGCTGCGTGATCACGTTTGTGTTGCGAACTTCATCTGACAGCTGCAAGGCAGAAACAAGTTGACAAACAAAGTACCACTACGTTAGATTTCGCGCTTTTCTATGCCTATGCCACGGGCGAAACTTTGCTCTCAGGACTGAGGTAGCCTCACTGGTAAGACCTCCAATCTATAGTCTTTTTCGGAGGATGTCAACCTCCTTGTCTTCTTGCGTTCTCCAGTGCCAGTCAGTACAATTTATGGCTGCGGGGAATTGTTGATGATGCTGTGTCGAGAACTGGGAGCACAACTTGTTGTTTGCTGGGGGCCTATACTATATACTACCTTCCACACATTGAACTCATCACAACTCTTATAATCATACCACTTACTTTAACACTGCTACCCTTGACACATTAGCAACGTGATCAAGGTAGCAGATATATATTTATACTCGCCATGTCTCAAGCTTCAGCTTCGGCTTCCAATTTAGCTATTCTCTCAGGAACCCCTTCCTCGGCAGAGCCGGTTTTCAAGGTCATTATTTCTTTCCCAATAGACTTAGCAAGCACACAATATGGCTGCTTCCAAGAAGAGCATAACTTTCCCAATGAGCATGCAAGTTTCTTAATCGCTTGACGCAACCTGAAAATCTCTCTGACTTCAGGCTTCTGACTCTAGGCCAACAGCCAATCCGAACCATGAGCATTTCAAGCACGAGCGCGGTGGCACAAACCATACTTCGCTGAGAACTCACCACTGGCAAGTCCAAGATGCTTATCATGAGTAGCGGAACTAACGAACGTGCTTAGTGCAACCTGCAAGCAAGCCTTCAGCCAGGCGTGTGCTCGAAAGGGGCATATGAAAGAGTGCCAGGCTCACAACACATGGTTTCAAACCCACTGTTTCAAATGTACCAATGCGGAGAGATCACAAATACGCGCGGAACAGGACCATTGCCAACAACCCAAGAATGAGCTAGCCCAGGGCAAAGAGAAGCTTGAGAGCTTCTTGTCCAGAGTGTTCCAGCGCAAGAAAGACAAGAAGCGTGACCACGAATCTCAGTCACGACGTTCAAGTAAGATTTCAAAACAACAGGATCTCACTCTTCCTGTCGAACTTGAATCCTGGGCCCGTGACTGTTCGAGCCTCGCCATCGTTCTCGAAGACACCGTCGCCGCCAAGTCCAGTAGCGGCCGTAAGCCCACCCCAGCGACTCCATATGGTGAAACGACCCAGACGCGCCCCATCGCGGCACACTATGATCTCACTGGGGTTACGACCCAAAAGCGCACCACCCCAGCCACTGTTAATAGGTCTGCAAGCATATCGCCTTAATCTACCCAAGGCCTACAAGGTGCACCCTGTTTTCCACGTCAGTTTGCTAGAGCCGCAAAAGCCAAATACTCTTGAGGGGCGCGTAGAACCTCCACCTCCTCCAGTCGGAGTTGTCACGGAGGAAGGCGAGCATGTCGAATATGAGGTGGCGGAGGTCTTAAAGACGAAGCGTGAACGCGGAAAACTGAAGTACTATGTCCGGCCGTCAACCCTTTACGCTCATCGTGAAAGCAAATGCTGACGAGTGGAAGCTATGAAAGAGAACGACGAGAGCACTGCTCTATAAAATGGCCGCATCAGGTCAAGCGCTTGTGCGTGGCATCCGGAACGTCGGGGTTCAGAGCATGCACCTTGAGTTTTGCCGAATGTGGTTGGGCCTTTCGATCGAGAGCTGTTGGACTGTGTTGGGCTTGATATCGTGGGTGTCGAAGGACTTGGTGTCTGAAACAGGTTTAGCGATTAGGACAGATTAAAGTAGCCAGCATATCCATTTCAGTCACGTGCAGCTCAATTCGATAACGTTCCTGACAGACGGTAACAGGGGTGAACCTATCCTGACCTGGCCTTGAAAGTCAATGAAAACATTGCCTTAGTTCTCTTGCTGGAGTCCTCTTATGAAATTCGTAATCGATTACGCTGTACGCTTTGACAATCAGCCTATTGAACTATGGCGCGTTGTTGGTCGGATTGTCCATCGAATTCGATCAATAAGTAAGGTAGCTAGAGATGCCAAGCTTTTGACGAGCTTTTGCACATCTCATGCGGATCCAGACCCTTTTCGTTGACAATGGTAGCTCGATTCTTCGAATGCTCTAACTCATGAACGTAAGGCGCAATCCATCCCATGGCAGAGGCGGACAAGAACGGTAGGTTGCAATTGCGAGAGACTCCGATGAAAAAGCTAAAAAGCTGACGACCCCAGCTATCTCGACTTTACTACAACCGCCCATTGTCCGTACAGGCCTCGCACCGCACACTACGGGTTCCGGCGCCCAGAAAGCACCTTCAGCTCGGGATATCCCACCCGTCACTCTCAGCAACATCCCTCATGTCAGCAACGCGACATTCCAGCCATATCTTGCTCAAGCTGGATCCCTCTACGAAGCATTCCGACGTGCCAAGGACAGCAATGACGGTCCGCATGCAACTCGCAGGGCCAGAACCACGCCTAAGACAGACCAACGGGCTTCACTATCGGGACACAGGCGACCAGGAAGCTTTCCAACCCCTCCTAGTGTTGGACCTTTGTTGCCCGTGCCAAGCACACCTCTTGAGAGCCCGCAGCCTGCGAAGCGATCTAGCGGAAATGCTTCTCGCCGAAATCCCCTAGCACCCACTTCTTTATCTACCATCCCGAACGTATACTTCGAGGAGAACTTTCAGCTTGAGAACCCTAGGACCTTTGACATCGTCAGTGAGCGGTCCGAGATAATACGGCAGCCGGGTCCCAACGGAGCCGCTGTCCCACCAGGCCCTGGTGGTAGAAAAGCCCTTGCAACAAATGCAATACTACAGGAGAAGCTATCGTGGTATATGGACACGGTTGAAGTCCACCTCATATCTTCGATATCTACAGCTTCGACGTCGTTCTTCGCTGCGCTTGGCTCACTCAAAGAGCTACACACCGAAGCTTCGGCTTCGGTTGCGAAGATAAAGAATCTGAGGGAAGATCTGGCTTCCTTGGACAATAAAATGGCGATTGGAGGCCTCAAAGTCGTAGCTATGCGTCGGCGGAGAGAAAACGTCCGAAAACTAGGTGCTGCCATTCAACAATTACAGGACGTCGTTGAGGCTGTTGATTGCTGCGAGAAGCTGGTCGACAAGGGTGAAATCGAGTCTGCATTAGAATGCTTTGGAGAGGTCGAAAATTTGATCGCCGGCGAGCGGATCGATCTGGAACCAGCTGAATACCCTCAAAATGCGTATTCTGACGAAGCGCTGATTGACTTGCGAGGGATTGCTGCTCTTGAAGGTTCTGCGAATGATCTGGCATTACTACGAAGGCGGATGGGCAAAGGCTTTGAAGCAAGATTCTTCGAAGCGCTACTCGGCGATTTACGCCAGCACGTGGGGAATACACCTTCAAGCACGACCCTCCAGCGATGGGATAAAGCTTCTCAGCGAGCTCGAGGAGCTCACGCGCGCACGCCGTCGGTATATCCAACTTATTTACACCTAGACGATCTTTTGCGGCAGACACTGCGCTCGAATCTTGAAGGTCTCACCAAATCAGATTTTCTAATGCCAGCAACGACTGCATATCGAGAAGGAATGCTCAAAGAAATCAAGAACCTTATAAGACGAAGTCTGCCGAGTTCGAATGACGATGATGCCGAGTCTACAATGTCGGCTTCGACTCAAGGTGGCCGACATCTGACGCAGCAAGAACGATCGTCACTCCTGGCCCGCAACCTCCGCGCCCTTGACGCTGAGAACGCTGAGACTATGCTCAAGACTATCTATTCAAATGTGGGCGAGGCTTTAAGAAGATTAGGAACCCAAGTCAAGGTCCTCCTAGATCTGACTAGTGGAATTAAGAGCCCCCGAGCGTCGGCCAGAGTAGGCTCACCCTTGAGCCCACCAATGGTGAATATGGACAGTTACGTCAACGGCTCGACAGGGAATCTGCGTTCTCGGGCGGCAGTCCCTTCGGAAGACCTACAGCAAGCGCTGGATATGTCCAGCATTCTCGGCCAAGCTGTCGACATCGCTCAAACACAAATCACTAAAGTGCTCAAGGTCAGGACCGAGCAAAGTACCCACCTACCGCTGCCGGACTTTGTGAGATATTTCTATTTGAATAAGCTTTTTGCCGATGAGTGTGAGGCAGTGTCCGGACGAGGCGGCACCTCATTGAAGACTGTCGTCAATACCCACATCAAAGACTTCGTCTCGCAATTTGGCAACAATGAGAGACAGATACTTGTCCAAGGCATGGATGCCGATCGCTGGGACGCGAAAGACTTCACAGACTCGGACAATCAAGCGCTATCTCGGGTCCTGGAAGCAAGCACACGAGATGTGGAAGCATGGGCCAAGGCTTCGCAGCTTTGGCCGGACGCTCAAAACGCGGTGAACGGCACCAAACAACCCAGTGTGGAGGGCGCAAACGGTATCTCGGCCTCAAAAGACAAAGTCCGCAGCGCTAGCATCGATGAGCAGGACTACCTTTTGCCGGAGTCAGCCATCACGGTTCTCAGAGGCATCCAAAGCTTCGAGCAGCTCATCACTGGCATCCCTAGTATGACGTCAGAAGTCACTTCTGCGCTCCTCGAGTACCTCAAACTCTTCAATTCTCGGTCATCACAGTTGATTCTCGGCGCTGGTGCGACAAGAAGCGCCGGCTTGAAAAACATCACAACCAAGCATCTAGCACTAGCTTCGCAAGCACTGAGCTTCGTCGCCGCTCTAATACCTCATGTCCGAGAGTTCATTCGCCGGCACTCGCATAGCTCGGGCAACTTGATGATAGAATTCGACAAGGTCAAGCGACTCTACCAGGAACACCAAGCCGGCATCAACGACAAGCTCGTCGACATTATGAGCGGGAGGGCAGGTACACATGTGAACGCGATGAGAAACGTTGACTGGGATACCACTTTGAATGGGCAGGTTGCCAGCCCATACATGGAAACACTGGTCAAGGAGACGACGACGGTGCATAAGGTGCTCAGCAAGCACCTGCCGGACATGACGGTCCGAATGATCATGGACGTCGTGTTCAGCAGCTACCGCGAGCAGTGGGGTAAAGGGTTTGCGGAAGTGGAAGTCAAGACGGCGGCCGGAAAGCAGCGGATGCTGCGAGACGTCGAGTTCTTCCGTTCCCGAACCAGCAAGCTGGAGGGAGCCGGTCCGCTAGGGGATTTCCTGGTGCAGCTGGTCGAAAACAAGCCGGTTGCGGAGGTTCCAGAAAAGTCCTACGCGAATGCCTCTGAGCCGTCAAAGCAGTCCCCGCAAGATGCTGGCGCGGAAAACAGCTAAGACTCGCTCTGTACTGTATAGATTCGTTGTACAACGACTTTTCGAACGACTTTTCGAAATGACAGTCAGTCAGCGCAACCCTGTTGCAGACCCAGTGCGCGGTCTTGGTCTACGAATGCAGGGGAGAGGTATATGAAATATGCCGAACTATCTCATCCGTGGGACTTTGACATCACTCTCATTCAGTGACTACCTAATTCGGTCCCTGATTCTTGACCAAGGGGTATGATCAGATACATTCACTCACCGTTGTTGAGATAGACGAGCATGGTATATATGGGAACGGGAAAGAGCAGCATGATGGCATAAGCAAGGTGTTTTGTGGGGTATGGATGGCAAGATTATATCCATATATCAGCCCAAGGTCATGCATGTTGATTCAGGAACCAAAACTCGGATATTCAAATCTTGTACGGGAAACGCTGGCTATCCATCAAAGAATCACTTTGCCAGGTTTTGTCAGCGACGGCAATATCAGGCAACTCCCAGCTCCCAAACTTCCAAGTCGTGGAAACATCAATCCGTGAAGCTGTTTTCCATGAGAGCGGAGATTCCGGAGATTAGACGATAGCGCGAGGCCTGATCGCTGCAGCCGGAAGATGCGCGGCTCTTTTCGCCTAGACTTGCCTGCAAGCCCATCCGTGAAACGCCCTCGAGAAAGCTCGCAGCCTTCCCGCCATTGCCATTGAGGCTTCCTTTGGTCCTAAGTCTCGTTGCTGATGCGTGTCTGGTCTCTGCTTCACTGTCCCGGGGGGACCTTACTTCGGCTCGACTCTACCCCGTACGTCAAGCTGCAGTTTGCTTGGCAAGACTGTGGGGAAGCTTTCACGTGCCCGCCAGAGCTCCCATACCCTGTCCGACGCCCAGTCGACCATACAAACCTTACGCAGTAGTTGTTCCTTCATCCTTCACGACCCATCTACTTCACTGTCCCTCTCCCTCTTGGAGCCTCAGCGCTGCCATTGAGCGAGCATGTCCACTATACCTGGGGACATCGCCGCATCGCGTACCAATGGCGCCCTCGACGACTCCAAGCGGAATGTCAAAGACCACATACTCTTTGAGGTCTCGACTGAGGCTGCCAATCGAGGTATGCATCGTGCCTTACATCTTCTTGTATATAGAACAGGCTCACTCGACTAGTCGGAGGTATCTACTCCGTGATTAAGTCAAAGGCCCCGGTCACCACCGCCGAATATGGAGACCGCTACACCCTCATCGGCCCTCTCAATAGGGCTTCGGTATGTCATAGCTTTGCAAGGCACACCATGCACACACTGATATCGCTGCAGGCCGCCGTCGAAGTGGAACCCTTGACTCCTACCAATCCTGAATTGGCCCAGACCATATCGGCCATGAAAGCTCGAGGTATTGAGATGGTATACGGCCGGTGGTTGATTGAAGGCGCACCTCGGATATTGCTCATCGACACAAAGACGGGTTACAGATGGTTAGACGAGTGGAAGTCCGATCTGTGGAATACTGCGGGCATTCCCACGCCACACGGCGACGACGAGACTAACGAAGCTGTGGTCTTTGGATATTTGGTCGCATGGTTTCTTGGAGAAGTATTGAATCTCCTACATCAAATGAGGTCAGTGCTGACCGGCTGCAGTTTGTATCTCACGAGCGAAGGAAGGCTGTCATAGTGCACTTCCACGAATGGCTTGCTGGTGTCGCTCTTCCACTCACGAAAAGGCGAAGAATAGACGTCACGACCATCTTCACGACTCACGCCACCCTTTTAGGCCGCTATCTCTGCGCCGGCTCAGTCGACTTCTACAACAACCTCCAATATTTTGACTGCGATGCCGAAGCCGGCCGCCGAGGCATTTATCACCGCTATTGCATCGAACGCGCTGCTGCGCATGCTGCTGACGTTTTCACCACCGTTTCCCATATTACCGCCTACGAGTCGGAACATCTGCTTAAGCGCAAACCTGACGGCGTGCTACCAAACGGCCTGAACGTTAAGAAATTCTCCGCAATGCACGAATTTCAAAACCTACATCAAGTAAATAAGGAGAAGATCCACGACTTTGTGCGCGGCCATTTCTATGGCTACAACGACTTTGAACCAGACAATACCCTCTACTTCTTTACCGCAGGACGCTATGAATATCGTAACAAAGGTGTTGACATGTTCATCGAAGCCCTCGCCCGCCTCAACCATCGCCTCAAAGCCTCCAACTCCAAAACGACCATCGTCGCCTTCATCATCATGCCCGCCAAAACGCATTCTCTCACCGTTGAAGCCCTCAAAGGCCAAGCAGTCATTAAATCCCTGCACGACACCACCTCTGTTATTGAGCGAGCAGTCGGCAAGCGCCTCTTCGACCGCGCGCTACAATGGCACGACGGCGACGACCTCCCCGAAGACAAAGACCTTCTTTCCGCTTCTGACCGCATTATGCTACGACGGCGTCTCTTCGCTATGAAACGCACCACTCTCCCGCCCATCGTCACACACAACATGCTCAACGACAGCGAAGACCCCGTCCTCAACCAGATCCGGCGTGTGCAACTCTTCAATCACCCCTCCGACCGCGTCAAAATCGTCTTCCACCCTGAATTCCTCAACTCCGCCAACCCCGTCCTATCGCTCGACTACGACGACTTCGTCCGCGGCACGCACATGGGCGTGTTCAGCTCGTACTATGAACCCTGGGGATACACCCCCGCCGAATGCACCGTCATGGGTGTTCCCTCCATCACGACCAATCTTTCGGGCTTCGGCTGCTACATGGAGGAATTGATAGAAAACGCCTCCGACTACGGCATCTACATCGTCGACCGCCGCACCCAGGGCATCGACGACAGCGTCAACCAGCTCACTTCCTTCTTGTTCGACTTCGCCTCTAAATCCAAACGCCAGCGCATCAACCAGCGTAACCGCACTGAGCGCCTGTCCGACCTCCTAGACTGGAAGCGCATGGGCATGGAGTACGTCAAAGCGCGGCAACTGGCGCTAAGGCGAGCGTATCCCAGCAGTTTCGACGACGTGCTGGACGAAGACGGGATCTTCGATGCCGTTGAGCCGAAGCTGAGCAGACCGCTGAGTGTGCCCGGCAGCCCACGCACGCGGAGCGGGATGATGACGCCGGGGGATTTTGCGAGTCTGCAGGAGGGCCGGGAGGGGCTGAGTACGGAGGATTATATTGCTTGGAAGTTGCCGCAAGTGCCCCCTTTTTCTCTTGCTACGACTTTTCTCTTCCAACAGCTGTTCCCGTGGCGATGAGTTGTTCTTGTTTGATTGGGTATGGAGAGGTGGATTGGAGAGCTAATTGGATGCACCCACACAGCGAAGAAGAAGATCCCTACGACTACGCCTTTCCCCTCACGCTCCGTAGCCCCGCGAGCAAATCCCCCACGTCGCACAGTCCCATGCAGGCGACCATCAATGGGGGCACGTTACGATAATCAGCTCTTCCCAAAACGGCGCCGTTGGAGTTAAAAGTCGGGAAAAAGAGAGTGAGAGAAGTAGAGAAAGAGGAAATGTGTACAAACAGCAGTAGCGCCGTCCAAACAGCAAGACGTACATACTCCACGGGTGAGGGCGAGAAGGGGTGGGGGGGGGGGATCAGAGGCGAGACAGTGGGGGAAGAGGGTAGTTGGAGTTTAACTTATCGCAAGCAAAGCGGTTGCACCAGCGGTTGTTACATTCCATCACATCTCAGCATAGGCAGTACAGTACCCCCTACCGAAGCATCTCGCATGTTGCCCTCCTTGAGCAAGGCCATACCGCGCCTCACGACAGCACATTCCCCCCCCATCCTCGCCCACCCTTTCTCCTTTCGGCTCCTTCCTTCTCCACCCCCTCTCCCCCACGCGCAACTAACTCCCTTTCCTTCTCCACCAGCGTCCTCCATAGCCCCCAACCCGCTCGTTCCAACCCCCGCCCACCTGCACTCCCATCCCCAGTCTGCCACAGCACCCAACAACACCATCCACGGCCCCAACGCGAAAACCCACTCACTCACGGCCTTGATCCTCCTTCCACCACCACGCGCTGCATCCTGCCTGTGAGTCACTATACAGCGGTTTCGGGAAGCTGCGTGGGGAAGGCGAGGAGCGGTTGGTTGGTGGGGAGGGTTGGTGGGGAGGGGGCAATCAATCGCGTCCGGAGCGCAGAGATCGAGAACTCTGCATTGGGTGATCGCATACAGTTGCAGGGTTTCAGTTTGGTTGTGCGATTGTGCGTGGGTTTGGGGGTAAGGGGCAAGTTTGGGTGGTGGAGGGGAAGGGGGAAGGGGGAGGGGAAGGGGAAGGG
>JAABUS010005597.1_pt1 | contig 16290 bp, 19 predicted proteins | sample 5560161 | NCBI WGS metagenome assembly JAABUS01 (sample SAMN10711885, study PRJNA513376) | rock metagenome | isolation source: Antarctica rocks | place: Antarctica: Victoria Land, Trio Nunatak nord | collected 2016-01-04
GCAAGTGGAAGTGCTGTCGCTCAACGGATAAAAGGTACTCCGGGGATAACAGGCTTATCGAGTCCAAGAGTCCACATCGACGACTCGGTTTGGCACCTCGATGTCGGCTCGTCGCATCCTGGGGCTGGAGTAGGTCCCAAGGGTTGGGCTGTTCGCCCATTAAAGCGGTACGCGAGCTGGGTTCAGAACGTCGTGAGACAGTTCGGTCCCTATCTGCCGTGGGCGTTGGAGAGTTGAGAGGATTCGCCCCTAGTACGAGAGGACCGGGGTGAACGGACCTCTGGTGTATCTGTTGTCCTGCCAAGGGCACCGCAGGTTAGCTACGTCCGGACCGGATAACCGCTGAAGGCATCTAAGCGGGAAGCCGACCTCGAGATGAGCTCTCCCACCACCTTGAGTGGGTAAGACCCCTGGTAGACCACCAGGTTGATAGGCCGGATCTGGAAGTGCGGTAACGCGCGAAGGAGACCGGTACTAATGGGTCGAGGGCTTGACGGTTTTCTTTCTTGGTTTTTGCAGTTGTTGGACGGCTGTGCAGCTTTCAGGGCCCGCCGAGCGAGCCCTCGCCCCAGGGCGAGGCGGTTTCGCCAGTTCGGTGGCAGTGGCGTGGGGGAAACACCTCTTCCCATTCCGAACAGAGAAGTTAAGCCCCACAGCGCCGATGGTACTTGCCTCGCAAGGGGCCGGGAGAGTAGGTCGCCGCCGGTTTATTGTCACAGAGAGCCGCCCTCGGGCGGCTCTCTGTCGTTGTCGACCCCTTCGCCGCCCCAGTAGTCCGCCGAAGCGCTTCATCCGACCTCGACGGCGAAGACGTCGACGTTGATGCCGAGCCAGCGGTCGAGAGTGCCCGAGCGGCGCGACATGCCGAGTCGGCGCACGACGGCCTGCGACCGGGTGTTGCCCGGATTGACGAAGGCGATCATCTCGTTCACGTTCAGATGGGCGGCACCCGCGGCCAGCGCCAACCGGCCCCCCTCGGTAGCGAAGCCGCGACCCCAGGCCCAGCGCGCCAGGCGCCAGCCGACCTCGGTCGCAGCCAGCAGCTCCGGCTCCCAGCCTGGGCCCGGCCGGCAGGCTCCCGCGAACCCGGCCAGGCGCCCGGAGGCGTCGACGGCGGCCCACAGGCCGAAGTCGAAGGTGTCCCAGTGGTCGGCGATCCGGCGGGAGGCCTCCGCGGCCGCATCCCGGCGCTGGCGGCCGCCGAGAAAGCGCATGACCGCCGGATCGGCGCACAGCTCGGCGAACGCGTCCGTATGGCGGTCGGCGTCCCAGCGCTCATAGCGCCCGACCTCGCCCTCCAGGATCTGCGGGTACGGCACCCCTTCATGGTGGCGTAGGCTCCGGCGGGTTCGAGCTGGGAGCCATGGTGGTCGGTCCGGAGCTCGGTCCGGTGGCGTGGCCTCTGCGTCGCGGCCATCACCTGGGCGCCGGACGTTGCCGTGAAGTCCGGAGCGCTCATCTCTGAGCGTCGTCGCCGGCGTGGGCATCGCCTGGCCGCAGAGCAGAGCCGGCAACGACGCCGGGCCGCTGAGGGCGGGCCCGGAGTCGAGGGAAACCTGGCGCCGCCCCGTTCGGCCCACCCGTCCTCCCAGAACGGATGCCGGCGGGGCATCCCACGGTCAGCGCGGGTGCGCGGCTGCTGAGGACAGCGGCGCGGTGCAGACCGGGGCGCGAGCCGGAACCGCCCCGGCGCGACGCGGGCGCGAAGGACGAACGAGGGCCCGCCGATGGGGGTGTTCGCGCACGGGAGGGACGGGCGGCGCGGACGGCTCGGAGAGCGGTCCGGCGAGAGTGGCCTCGCCCAGGGTGGCGAACTCGAGCGCCGAACCAAAGGCGCCCCGCATGAGCTCGCGCATCGAACGGCGGGTCGTGCTGTCGATCGTCGTTGGAGGGAACATGTGTTCGTGAACCTACGGGCGCGGTCGGACGGAACGGGTGTTCTGCAAGCGTTCTTGCAACGTACCCGTCTTTGCCCTGCAAAACACGGGTTTGGCAACGCTGCGGACCATCGCCGCCACTTAGCGGGGACGTCTCGGCCTGCCGGTCCCGCGGACGCGTCTGTCGGCGACGGCGCGCCCCCAAGGCGGCCGCGATCAAGCCGCGGTGGAGCCCGTCAGGCCGAGGTCATCCGCCCGCGCCTCGAGCGCGGCGATCACGAAGGCGACGTGCTCGTCGAAGTCCACGCCCAGCTCCTCGGCCCCGTTGCGCACGTCGTCGCGGCTGACCGCGGCCGCGAAGGCGGGGGTCTTGAGCTTCTTCTTGACCGACTTGGGCGTCATCCCCCGGATCCCGTCCGGCCGCACGTACGCGCAGGCGGCGATGAAGCCCGTCAGCTCGTCCACCGCGAACAGCGTCTTCTCCATCATCGATTCCCGGGAAACGCCGAGAAAGTCGGCGTGCGAGGCGATCGCCCGGATCCACTCCGGCGGCGCATCGCGCTCCTCGAGCAGCTTCATCACCTCACGCGGGTGGCCCGTCTCGAGGTCCGGGTGGCGCTCATAGTCGAGGTCGTGCAGCAGCCCGACCGTGCCCCACTCGTCCGGTTCGGAGCCGAAGCGCTCCGCGTAGGCGCGCATCGCGGCTTCGACGGACAGCATGTGGCGCCGCAGCGAGTCCGACGCCGTCCATTCACATAAGAGGGACCACGCCTCGTCGCGCGAAAGAGGCGTCGACATGGCTGTTACCCTAGCCCGCCCGCTGTCCGCCCCGCCGCGGAATCAGCCACCCTCCATGGAGAAGTTCGTCATCGAAGGCGGCGTCCCGTTGTCCGGCACGCTGGTGCCCGCCGGAAACAAGAACGCCGCGCTGCCCCTGCTCGCCTGCGCCCTCCTGACCGAGGGCGAGGTCGTTCTGAGCAACGTGCCGCGGATCCGCGACACGCAGGCGATGGTGGACCTCCTCTCCAGGCTCGGCGTGGCCGTCGACTGGACCAGCGCCAACACCATCCGCCTCAACGCCGGCCCGGTGCGCACGACCGAGGTCGACGCCGACCTCGCCGAGCGCATCCGCGCGTCGTTTCTGATCGCCGGCCCGCTGCTGGCGCGCTTCGGCTCCGCTCACATGCCACCGCCCGGCGGCGACGTGATCGGTCGCCGCCGCCTCGATCCGCACCTCGACGCCTTCATCGCGCTCGGCGCGACGGTCGAGCACGGCCCGCACGCGATTCACATCCAAGCCCCGGACGCGGGCCTGGCGGCCGTGGACTTCTTCATGGACGAGCCGTCGGTGATGGGCACGGAGAACGCGCTCATGGCCGCGGCGCTGACGCCCGGCACGACGATCATCCGCAACGCCGCCTGCGAGCCGCACGTGCAGGACCTCGCGCGCATGCTCGTGCGCATGGGCGCCGCGATCGAAGGCATATCCTCCAATGTCCTCACCGTCCACGGCGTCGCCCGCTTGGGCGGCTGCGAGCATGCCGTCTCGCCAGACCACATCGAGATCGCCTCCTTCATGGCGCTCGCGGGCGTCACCGGCGGCGAGCTGCGCATCCGCGATACCGACCCCGACGACCTGCGCATGATCCGGCTCGTCTTCTCGCGACTTGGCCTTCAGTCCGACCTCGAGGGCGCCGACGTGGTCGTTCCCGGCGGCCAGAAGCTGGTGATGAGCCGCGACCACGGCGGCTACCAGATCAAGATCGAGGACGGACCGTGGCCGGCGTTTCCCGCCGACCTCACGTCAATCGCCGTCGCGATCGCCACCCAGTCCGAGGGCGTGGTGCTGATCTTCGAGAAGATGTTCGAGAACCGGCTGGTCTTCACGGACAAGCTGGTCGCGATGGGCGCCAACGTCATCCTCTGCGACCCGCACCGCGCGGTGATCAGCGGTGCCACGCGGCTGCGCGGCGCCAAGCTCGTCTCGCCCGACATCCGGGCCGGCATGGCGTTGCTGATCGCCGCCCTGTGCGCCGAGGGCGAGAGCGAGATCGGCTCGATCACCCAGATCGACCGCGGCTACGAGCGCATCGACGAGCGTCTGCGCGGCCTCGGGGCTCGGATCGAGCGGGTGGTCGCGTAGCACTGCGCCTTGGCGCGCCCAATGGGGCTATGACCCCCATTCGGCGCGTTGTCCGCCGCCGACGTGTGGCGCCCGCACGGATACGCCTTCCACCACGGCCGGAGGAGTCGCTGGATGCAGGACGCCCGCCTCCGCGCGCCGCAGGCCATTCGGAGGCATTGCAACGACGTCCTCTCCCTGACATCGGGTAGATCGGGCTCGTGCCGACCTTCGTTCCAGGGGTTGAACCCGCCCGGGGTCTCTACGAGGAAGTGGTCCGACCAGCGCTGGGACCCGGGCCTCACGCCGCCGCTTTCGTCGGGCGGGGCTCGGACGTCCTTGGGTTCGACACCGCTCGCTCGCTGGATCGCCCCGAGGTGTCGCTGTTCCACAGCCGTCCGTTCCGTGTCCTCGAGTCCAGTCGCTTCGTCGACGCCAGCCTCGAGCGCGTGGACGATGTCCTGAGCTACGCCGAGCGTGCCCGCCGGTTCGTCGCGGTATACGGGTAACGGCGCAACCACTCGATCCCGAGACTGGATCGACTCGGCTGCGGCATACGCAGGAGCATCCGGATCATGGCGCGACCCTAATACGGTCTGGCCCGTGACGCACTCCATCCCCAGCGGCACCCGGGACGTGCTGCCCGACGAGATGCGCGAGCTGCGCGCGATCACCGACGCGCTGCGCGGCGTCTTCGACGACGCGGGCTACGGCGAGGTCTACACGCCCGCGCTCGAGCACGAGGAGGTGCTGCGGACGGGCGATGCCGCGGCCGCGCGCCCGGCGTACCGCCTGTTCGACGAGATGGGGCAGGTGCTGGTGCTGCGCTCGGACATGACGATCCCGCTCGCGCGCGTGGTCGCGACGCGCTATGCGGACATCGAGCCACCGCTGCGCCTGTGTTACCTGCAGCGCGCCTACCGATCCGTGCGCCCGCAGCGCGGCGAGGCGCGCGAGCAGCTGCAGGCCGGGATCGAGCTGGTGGGCGCCGCCGGCGCCGAGGGAACCGCCGAGGCCATGCTGATCCTCTGCCGCGCGCTGGACGCGACCGGCCTGCGGGGCTACCGGATCGGCCTGGGCAGCGCGGGGCTGTTCCCGGCGCTGCTCGACGAGTCCGGGGTGGATGCCGCCACGCGGGAGCGCCTGCTGAACGAGCTGCTGACCCGGGACTTCGCCGGCCTGGCCCGCGAAGTGGAGGCTGCGGGCGCCGACGAGCGCCTGCTGACCGTGCCGCAGCTGCGCGGCGGCCCCGAGGTGCTCGACCAGGCGGGCGAGGCGGGGGAGGGGCTGCGGGAGCTCTACGACGCGTTGCCGGCCGACGTCCAGGCGCGCGTGATCTTCGATCTCGGCCTGCTGCGCCGCGAGCTCGGCTATTACACCGGGGCGATCTTCGAGGTGCTCGACCCCGCCATCGGCCTGCCGCTCGGCGGCGGCGGCCGCTACGACGACCTGCTCGGGCGCTTCGGCCGGGCCCTGCCCGCCGTGGGCTGGGCGGTCGAGGTCGAGCGCGTGCACGCCGCCCTGATCGGCGAGCGGAGCGAAGCCGGATGAGCGAGCTGACCATCGCGGTCCCCCGCGGGGCCCTGTTCGGCGAGACGCTCGACGTCCTCGACGCCGTGGGCATCTCCACCGCCGCCGTGCGCGGCAACGACCGCAAGCTGCTCTTCGAGGAGGAGGGCCTGGTGACGATGCGGCCCTCCGACGTCGCCACCTACGTGGAGGCGGGCGCGGCCGACGTCGGCATCACCGGCAAGGACGTCCTGCGCGAGCAGTCCGAGCGCGAGGTGGTGGAGCTGCTCGACCTGGGCTTCGGGACGACGACGATGGTGTTCGCGACCGAGGCCGGGCCCGATCCCGCGGCGGAGGCGCTGCGCCGGCTCGGCGTCATGCGCATCGCGACCAAGTACCCGCGCACCGCCGCGCGCTTCTTCGCGCACACCGGCCGCCAGGTCGAGATCGTCGAGGTGAAGGGATCGGTCGAGCTGGCGCCCCTCACCGGGCTCGTCGAGGGGATCGTGGACCTGACCCAGACCGGAACGACGCTGAGCGAGAACGGGCTTGTCGTCCGCGAGGAGATCTACACCTCGAGCGCCCGGCTGATCGCGAACCCAGTCGCCTACCGGACCAAGGCGGCCGCGATCGACGCTCTGCTGGAGCGCATCCGTCGCAGCGACCGGCTTCGCTTGTCCGAACCGGGGCTTCGCACTGCCCGTTGAGCGGCTCCCGCCCGACGCCGCCGCCCTGCGCGCGCGGGTGCCGGCGGGCGCGTCGGTCGCCGAGGTGGTGCGGGACATCGTGGCCGACGTGCGCGAGCGCGGCGACGCGGCGGTGGCGGAGATCGAGGCGCGCTTCGGCGGGCGCGCCCGCCGGGTGCCCGGCAGCGAGTTGCGAGCGGCGCTGGACGCGCTGTCCCCAGAAGTGCGCGCCGCCCTCGAGCTCGCGCGCGACAACGTGAGCGCGGTGGCGCGTGCGTCGCTGTCCGGCGACCGCGACGTCCACCTGCCGCACGGCCAGACCGTCCGCGTGCGCGAGGTCCCCGTCCGCCGCGCCGGCGTCTACGCGCCGGGCGGCCAGGCCCCGTATCCGTCTTCCGTGATCATGGGCGCGGCGACCGCGCGCGCCGCCGGGGTCGATGAGGTCGTGGTGTGCGCCGCGCACCCGGTGATGTTCGCGGCGGCCGCGCTGTGCGGCGCCGACGAGGTGCACGCGATGGGCGGCGCCCAGGCCGTTGCGGCGCTCGCCTACGGCACCGAGACCGTCGCGCCCGTCGACGTGATCGTCGGCCCGGGCCTCCTCTACGCCCAGGAGGCCAAGCGCCAGGTGTTCGGGCAGGTCGGCATCGACGGCTTCGCGGGCCCGAGCGACCTGGTCGTGATCGCCACCGAGGCGCCGGAGGCGGTGCGGCTCGACGTCCTCGCGCAGGCCGAGCACGGCGTGGGATGCGTGGTCGCCGTCGTGTCCCCGGACGCGCAGCTGCTCGACGCGGTGGACGGCGACGCAGGCGAGGCGCTGCTCGCGTTGATCGAGGTCGCAGACCTCGAGGAGGCGCTGGCCTTCGCGGAGGCGTTCGCCCCCGAGCACCTGCAGCTGGTCGGCGCGGACGCCGAGGCGCTCGCGTCGCGCGTGCGCACGGCGGGTTGCGTCTTCGTTGGCGCCACCGCGGGCACCGCGTTCGGCGACTATCTGGTGGGCTCGAACCATGTCCTGCCCACGGAGGGCGCGGCGCGCTTTGCCTCCGGCCTCAATGTGCGCCACTTCGTGCGATCCATGGCCGAGGTCCGGCTTCCCGCCGCCGCCGCGGCGAAGCTGGCCGCCCCGGGCGCTGCGATCGCCCGCGCGGAGGGCTTCACCGCGCACGCCGCCTCGATGGAAGCCAGAATGCAGGCGCGATGACCCGCACCGCAGAAATCCAGCGCAAGACCGGCGAGACCCACGTTCGCCTGACCCTCGCCCTCGACGGGTCGGGTGCCGGGACGCGCACCACCGGGATCGGGTTCCTCGACCACATGCTCGACCTGGTCGCGCGCCACGGGGCACTCGACCTCGACGTGCAGGTCGCCGGCGATCTGCAGACGGGCTCGCACCACACCGTGGAGGACACGGGCATCGTGCTCGGCCAGGCGCTCGACCGCGCGCTGGGCGACCGCTCCGGCATCCGCCGTTACGGGCACGCCGTGATCCCGATGGACGAGGCGCGCGCCGCCGTGGCGATGGACGTCAGCGGCCGGCCGCTGTGCGCGTGGTCCGGTCTCCTCCTCCCGCCCGGCGAGATCGCCGGCTTCGAGCACGAGGCCGCCGAGGAGTTCTTTCGCGCCGTCGCGTCCAGCGCACGGCTGACGCTGCACGTGGACGTCCAGGCCGGCGCCAACGCCCACCACATGATCGAGGCGTGCTTCAAGGCGTTCGCCCGCGCGCTGCGGGTCGCCGTGAGCGTTGACCCCGACGAGCGCGGGATCCCGTCTACCAAGGGAGTCCTGTGATCGCCGTCGTCGACTACGGGATGGGCAACCGGCGCAGCGTCGAGAAGGCGCTCCAGCACGTCGGCGCGGAGGCCGTCGTCACGGGCGATCACGAAAGGATCCGTGCGGCGGAGCGCATCGTCGTCCCGGGTGTCGGCGCCTTCCCGCGCGCGATGGAGAACCTGCGCGACCTCGGCCTGGACGAGGTGATGCGCGAGCGCGCTGCCGCCGGGGTCCCGGTGCTCGGCATCTGCCTCGGCATGCAGCTGCTCTTCGACGCCTCCTCCGAGCACGGGGGCGCGCTCGGCCTCGGCCTCCTGTCCGGTGACGTCGCCTACCTGGACACGGCCGGCGAGCGGCTGCCGCACATCGGCTGGAACCTGGTGAAGGTGCGGCGCCCTGCCCGCCTGACCGAGGGCCTCGGCGACGGCGCGGCGTTCTACCACGTGCATTCGCTGACCTGCGTGCCGGCGGAGGAGAGCGACGTGGTCGGCACGGCCGAGTACGGGACGACGTTTTCCTCGATCGTCGAGCGCGACAACGTCTTCGGCGTCCAGTTTCACCCCGAGAAGTCCTCGCGCGACGGCCTGGCGCTGCTGGCGAACTTCGTGCGCGCGTGATCCTCTATCCCGCGATCGACATCCAGGGCGGGCGGGCGGTGCGGCTCGTGCAGGGCCGCTTCGAAGACGAGACCGTCTATCGCGACGACCCGCTCGAAGCCGCCCGGGACTGGGTCGCCGCGGGCGCCCAGCAGCTTCACGTGGTCGACCTCGACGGCGCGCGAGTCGGTGAGCCCAAGTCGCTCGGCCACCTGGAGCGCATCGCGAGGGAAACCCGGGTGCCCGTGCAATACGGGGGCGGGCTGCGCACGCTCGACGCCGTCCGCGCCGCCCTCGACGCGGGCGCCGAGCGGGCGATCCTCGGCACAGCGGCCTTTCGCGACGTCGACTTCCTCGACGCGGCCGTCCAGGAGTTCGGCGGGCGCATCGTCGTCTCGGTCGACGTCCGCGGCGGCAACGTCGCGACCGCCGGCTGGACGGAGACCACCGCGCTGCCCGCCGGCGAGGCGATCGTGGCCCTGCAGGATCGCGGCGTGCGCTCCTTCGTCTACACGGACGCCGACAAGGACGGCCTGCTCGGGGGTCCCGACCTCGATGCGGTGCGCGCGATCAGCCGGGCCGTGCGTGGGCGCTTCATCTACTCGGGCGGGATCGGGACCGCCGACCACCTGCGCGCGCTGAGCGGTCTGCGCCTGGTCAACCTCTCCGGCGTCATCTCCGGTAAGGCGCTCTACGAGGGCGCCTTCACCGTCGCCGAGGGCAAGGCGGCCCTGGCCGGCGCCTGAGCTCATGCACTACAAGCGCATCATCCCCTGCATGGACGTCGACGCCGGCCGAGTCGTCAAGGGCACCCGGTTCATCGACATCCGCGACGCCGGCGATCCCGTCGAGCTGGCCGCCTACTACGACGCCCATGGCGCCGACGAACTGGTGTTCCTGGACATCACGGCCACGGCGGACAAGCGCGCGACGGTGGTTGAGCTCGCGCGCCGGGCCGCCGACGAGGTCTTCGTGCCATTCACCATCGGTGGTGGCGTCCGGACGGTCGAAGACGCCCAGGCGGTGCTCGACGCGGGCGCGGACAAGGTCTCGGTCAACTCCGCCGCGGTGGCGCGGCCGGACCTGCTGGAGGAGATGGCGCGGACCTTCGGCGACCAGTGCGTGGTGCTGGCCGTGGACGCCCGCCGCCGCGAGGACGGGTCGTGGGAGGTGGTGGTGGCCGGCGGGCGCACGCCGACCGGGCGCGACGCCGTCGAGTGGGTGCGCGAGGGCGTCGGCCGCGGGGCCGGGGAGATCCTGCTCACCTCCATGGACCGCGACGGCACCCAGGACGGCTACGACCTCGAGCTCGTCTCCGCTGTCGCCGGCGCAGTCGAGGTGCCGGTCATCGCCTCGGGCGGCGTGGGGGAGCCGAGGCACATGGCGGACGGCTTCCAGGCCGGCGCGGACGCGGCGCTGGCCGCCTCGATCTTCCATGACGGCACCTACTCGATCGAGGCCGTGCGCGACGAGCTCGCGCAGGCCGGCGTCGCCATGCGGCCGCGCTAGAACAGGTTCTCAACGCTGCTTGCGCTTCTGCCCGTCGATCAGGTCCCGGAAGCTGTCCGGGATCTGGTCGTCGCGCGGCTTGGGCGGCTTGCTCGGCTTGCTCTCGCGGCCCTTGGACGGGAGGTCCTTGAGAGGCCGCCGGGAGGCGTTGGTGCGCTCCACGCAGCGCCGGAACGCCATCCGCCTCCGGCCGTTGCGCGTGAAGGCGCGCTTGGCCTGCCGCACGCAGTCGCGCCGCCGCTGAACGGCCCGCCGCGCTCGCTTGCGCTTCTTGGCCTGCGACAGCGGCTCGAGCGCGTACATCGCGCCGTAGCCGACCAGGAAGATCGTCTTGCGGTCGGTCACGACCGGGTTGTAGCCGCCACGGGGAAACTCGAAGACCTTGCGCCCGGTGCGGGCGCCGAGGCCGAACGTGCGGCGGCTCCCGAGGTCGGCGAAGTAGACGATGTCGCCCAGCAGGGTCGCGCCGCCGGAGATCCTCGATCCGCCGCTGAAGCGCCAGCGGACCGAGCCCGAGCGGGCGTCCAGGGCGTAGAAGGTCCCGTCGTAGGAGCCGGCGTAGACCGTCGGCTTGTCGCCCGGCGCGGCGCCGACGGCGGGCGAGGCGTAGACGAAGCCGTTGGTCTTGGTCCGCCAGGCCAGCTCCCCCGTGCGCGCGGAGAACGAGTAGACGTAGCTGTCGACGTTGCCGATGTAGACGCGGCCGTAGGCGACGGCCGGCGTCGAGTAGAAGCGGCCCGCGGCGAAGCCGAAGCTGGCGCCCTTCGTCTTGGCCTGCCAGACCTGCTTGCCGTCGGAGGCCCGGATCGCGTAGAGCTTCCCGGCGTAGTCGCCGAAGAACAGCTTGCCGTCCTTGAGCGCCAGGGCGCCCTTGACGGCGCCCGCTGCCTTGAAGGTCCAGCGCACCGCGCCGTCGCGCTCGCGCAGCGCGTAGACCGTCCCGTTCTCCGAGCCGAAGTACACCGCCCCGGCGGCCACCACGGGGGAGGATTCTGTTCGCGAGGGCAGCTCGCGCGCCCACAGCTGCCTCCCGGTCCTGGCGTCGAGGGCCACCGCTCGGCCGGTGCCCCGGCGCTCGAGCACGGTCAGATAGAGCCGGTCCCCGTCCAGGGCGGGGGAGGACGCCGCCAGGGAGCCCAGGGTGCGGCGCCAGCGGACCTTCCCGGTCTCCTTGTCGAGCGCCGCGACGCGGCCGTCGTCACCGAGGATGAACACCAGCTTGGCCGAGATCACCGGCGGGAACTCGAGCAGGACGCCGCCGTCGTAGAACCACTTGCGCTTGAAGGGGGGGCGCAGCGTGCGCGGAACGTCGACCTGGCGCCGCCGGTCCGCGCTGTAGCCGTACAGCGGCCACAGGAACGCCTTGTCCTTCCGGGCCTCGTCGTCGCCTCCGGCGGCGGGGGCCGGGGTGGTCTCGTCGGCGCGAAACTCCACGTCCGGGTTGGAGACGTCGCCCGGGCCGTGGGTGAGGACAAACACGGTGACCGCGGCCGCCAGAATCAGCGCGGCCGCACCGAGGCCGAGGAGGATCCGGCGCCGACGCTTGTTCGGCGCGGCGTCGAACGACATGGATGGGCGAGGATAGGGTCTGCCCATGACGGCTTGGACCGCGCGGGTGCTGCACGGCCTGCCTTCTCCGGTGCTCGACGCGCTGGTGGACGTCCCCGGCGTCTGGGTCGTCGGCGGCGCGGTGCGCGACGTGCTGCTGGGCCGCCGGCCGCGCGAGCTCGACCTGCTGGTGGAGGGGGACCCGGCCGACGTCGCCGCGCGCCTGGGCACGCCCACCGCGGTGCACGAGCGCTTCGGCACCCTGAAGGTCGCCGGGGCGGACGTCGCCCGCACGCGCAAGGAGCTCTATGCGAGGCCCGGAGCGCTCCCCGAAGTGGCCCTCGGTGCCACGGTGCCCGAGGATCTCAGCCGCCGCGACTTCACCGTCAACGCCCTCGCCGTCCGCCTCGTCGACGGCGAGGGCGCAGACTGGCCCGGGGCGCTGGAGGACCTCGAGGCGGGCGTGCTGCGGATCCTGCACCCGCATTCCTTCGAAGACGACCCCACGCGCCTGCTGCGCCTCGTCCGCTACGCGGCCCGCCTGGGCTTCGGCGTCGAGGCGGAGACCGACCGGCTCGCCGCCGCCGCGGTCGCCGGCGGGGCGCTCGAGACCGTGTCGGGCAGCCGCCTCGGCGCCGAGCTGCGCCTGGCCCTCCGAGAGCCGCTGCCCGGCGCGCTGGTCGCCCTGGAGCGCCACGACCTGGGCGCGCGAGCGGTCCACCCGGCCTTCGCGGCCGACGCCAGGCTTCTCGATGCGGTTCTCTCCGAGGTCCCGCCCGGCGCGATGCCGGGGCTCGCCGCGCTCGGCGCCTGCCTGCTCGAAGCCGGCGACGTCCCGGCTGCGCTGGACCGCCTCGCGTTTCCCGCTGCCGAGCGCGCCATCGTGACGGCGGCCGCGGCGGCCCGGCCGCTGGCCGCCGCCCTGGCTGCCGCGTCGGCTCCGTCCCAGGTCGCCGCCGCCGCGCGGCGCCAGCCCTCCGAGGCGCTGGCGGTCGCCGCGGCCCTCGGCGCCACTGAGTGCGTGCGCCGCTGGCTGTCGGAATGGCGCTACGTCCGCAGCGCCGTCACGGGGGAGGATCTGCTCGAAGCCGGCTTGCGCGGGCCGGACGTCGGGAAGGGACTGCAGGCGGCGCTCGCCGCCGCCCTGGACGGCCGGGCGGCGGACCGCGACGGGCAGCTCCAGGCCGCGCTGCGCGCCGTAGAGTGACGGCGTGATGACCTTTGTCCGCTACGGGCTGCCCGCGCTGTTCTTTCTCGCCGGGTTCGTCGTCCTGTTCACGGCCGACAAGGCCAACGCGCTGGAGGGCTGGGCCATGCTGACCGGGGCCGCCGTCGCGCTGCTGCTGCTCAACGTGCTCTTCCGTTTCGGCTTCGCCGGCGACAGGGACCGCGAGGACGAGGAAGCCGCCCGCCGACACCTGACCGAGCACGGCCACTGGCCCGACGAGCCGCCCAGGCGTTGACCGTGTTCCGCTGGGACGGCGACCACCTCGCCGCCGACCTGCCGGGGGGCCGGGTGCGCTTCACCTCCCGAGCCCTGGACCTGCGCACGCACTTCGACGCGTTCGGGCCGGTGCGCCACGGCCGCCAGGTCCACGGGGCGCGCGTCCTGCGCGACGCCGAGCCGGGCCTCCAGGCCGACGGTCAGGTCGTCACCGACGATCACGGGGCGCTCGTCCTGACGGCGGACTGCCTGCCGATCGCCCTCGTCGCCGGCGACGGCGTCGCCATGCTGCACGGAGGCTGGCGCGGCCTCGCCGGCGGGATAGTGGCGGAGGGCGTGCGCGTGCTCGGCGCCGCCGGACCGGTCGTCGCGGCGCTCGGGCCGAGTGCCCGCGGCTGCTGCTACGCGGTGGGGGAGGAGGTCCACGCCGCCTTCGCGGGCTACGACGCCCGCCGCGGGGAGCGCAACCTCGCGCTGGACGCCATCGCCACCGAGCAGTTGCGCGCCGCGGGCGTCGGCGTGGTCCACGACACCGGCGTGTGCACGATGTGCGACGGCCGCTTCTTCAGCCATCGCCGCGACCACGGCGTCACGGGCCGTCAGGGCGGGATCGCATGGCGGGCGTGACCGTCGAGGCCGGGCCGGTTCGCGCGGCGATCGCCGCCGCCTGCGACCGCGTCCGGCGCGACGCCGCCGCCGTGGAGCTGCTCGCCGCCGTCAAGTATCTCGACGTCGCCGATCTCGGCGCGCTCGCGGAAGCGGGGATCGACCTCGTCGGGGAGAATCGCGCTCAGGAGCTCGAAGCCAAGGCCCAGAACTGGCCCGCCCTGCGCTGGCACTTCATCGGCCAGCTGCAGAGCCGCAAGGTCCGCCAGATCCTCTCGTACGCTCAGCTCATCCACACCGTCGCCTCGGACTCCGCGCTCGAGCAGCTCGGTCGCCACGGGACCCCGGAGACCGAGGTGCTCGTCCAGGTCAACGTCGCGCGGGAGAAGGGCAAGGCCGGGATCGACCCCGCCGAGCTGGGCGCCTTCCTGGCGCGCTGCCCGGTGCGCTGCGTCGGCTTGATGACCATGCCGCCGGCCGCCGGGGACCCTGAGGCCAGCCGGCCGCACTTCAGCCGCCTGGCGTCGCTTGCCCGGGCCCACAGCCTGCGCCATCTCTCCATGGGCACATCTCAGGACTACGTCGTCGCGGTGGAGGAGGGCGCCACGATCGTTCGCGTGGGCTCGGCGCTGTACCACTAGAATTTGCAGGGAGAAGGCGTCCGACAGCGAAGCTCAACCTCGTCTATGGCCATACGCGACCTCATGCACCGCTCCGCCGTGTACTTCGGCCTCGCCGAGGACCGGTACGACGACGAAGCGCGCCACGACGCCCCGCCCCCCGCTGCGAGGGGAAATCCGGAAGCCGAGCTGGAGGACCGCTACCGCGAGCGGCCGAACGTGCGCCGGCTCACGAGCCGGCGACGGCGCGACGAGATCGACGACATCTTCGGCGACGCCGAGGAGGACCGGCGCACCAACGTGCTGCGGTCCGTCGGCAACGGCGTGGCCAGGAATCCCAACGGCGGCAGCAACGACGTCCGCGTTCACCTGGTGACGCCCAAGAACTTCAACGAGGTCCAGGACGTCGCGGACAAGTTCAAGGATCAGATCCCGGTGATCCTCAATCTCCAGGGCTGCGACGCCGACCTTCGCAAGCGCGTGCTCGACTTCGCCTCCGGGCTCACCTACGCGCTGGACGGCGGCATGCAGAAGATCGCCGAGCTGACCTTCCTCTTGACGCCGCGCAACGTGGAGGTCTCCGCCGAGGAGAAGGCGCGGCTGCTCGAAAAGGGCTTCTTCAACCAGTCGTAGAGTGCCCGCCATGCAGGTGGGCCTGATCGGTGCCGGCAACATGGGCTCCGCCCTCGCGCGAGGGTGGGGCGAGGCCGTGCTGGCCACGGACGGCGGCTCCGGCCGCGCGCGGGCGCTGGTCGACGAGCTGGGCGGAGAGGCGCTGCACTCCAACGCCGAGCTGGCCGAGCGGGCCGACCTCGTGGTGCTGGCGCACAAGCCCGGGCAGCTGGAGGCCGTGGCGGCCGAGGCCGCACCACATGCCAAGCGCGTGCTCTCGGTCGTGGGCCGAGCGACGCTCGAGCAGCTGCGGGCCGCCTATCCCGGTGCGCGCGTCACGCGGGTGGAGCCCAACACGCCGGTGGCGCGACGCGCGGGCGTTCTCGTCGTCCCGGAGGATCCGGAGAACGAGGACGCGGAGGTGATCGCGCAGCTCGAGCGGCTCGGCGCCGTCGTACGCGTACCCGAGGCGCTGATGGGCGTCGCCGGGGCGATCTCCGGCGTCGGGCCCGCCTACGTCGCCCTCGTCGCCGAGGCCTGGACCGACGCGGCCGTGCGGCGCGGCATGCCCGCGGGCGTAGCGGCGGAGCTGGTCACCGGCACGCTGGCGGGGACGGTCGAGCTGCTGCGCGACAGCGACACGCTGGCCGTGCGGCGCGGCGTGACCTCGCCGGGCGGGACCACCGCCCGCGGCCTCGCCGCCCTCGAGCGCGCCGGGCTGCGGCGCGCCTTCGCCGACGCGATGGACGCCGTGGTGGACTTCTGATGCCGTTCGTCCTCGCTGCCAGCGCACGCATCGAGATCGCGGACTTCGTCGCCGCGCTGTTCGGCATCTACTCCCTGATCATCGTCGCCTGGATCGTCCTGCAGCTGATCTTCTCCCTCGGGGTGTCGGTGCCCTACAACCGCGCAGTCAACGCGATCATGGACTTCCTGCGCGACACCGCCGAGCCCTACCTGCGCATCTTCCGCCGCCTGGGGCTGCGCTTCGGCCCGATCGACTTCAGCCCGATCGTCGCCCTCATCGTGCTCCAGCTGACCGGGGCGATCCTGGTTGGCGTCATCGAACCGGGGTGAGCCGGCCCGGGCTCCGCGCGGCCGCCACGACCGCGCTGGTCATCGGGCTCGACCAGGCCACAAAGGCCCTCGTCCGCGCGAACCTCGACCGCGGCGACAGCGACCCGATTCTCCCCGCGGTCGAGCTCGTCAACACCCGCAACCGCGGCATCGCCTTCGGACTGCTCGAAGGGGCCGAGGTGCTCGTGGCGGTGGTCACCGCGGTGGCCCTGCTCGCGCTGGTGGCCTTCTTCGTGCGCCACCGCGACCGGCGGCTGGCGTGGCTGCCGACGGGGCTGCTGCTGGGGGGCGCCCTCGGCAACGTCATCGACCGCGTC
>JAABUS010005598.1_pt1 | contig 16289 bp, 16 predicted proteins | sample 5560161 | NCBI WGS metagenome assembly JAABUS01 (sample SAMN10711885, study PRJNA513376) | rock metagenome | isolation source: Antarctica rocks | place: Antarctica: Victoria Land, Trio Nunatak nord | collected 2016-01-04
ATCACTCAACTCAGCGAGAAGTCATCTTCATTCAGTAAAATCATGAAATCATTTAATTCAGTCAAGTTTTCATCTTTTGATTCAATGAACATAGCAATGATAAAGATTGCAGCATATAAATCACTAGTCAAACAATCAAATGTGACTACTTTCATGATCATTATCACGAAAATTGATTGACTTCTAAAAACAGCTAAAAATAAACTTGAAGATGTAAATATAAAAAAGCTTTTACATGAAGAGATCTTGAAAGAAGTCAAAGCTAAGCTTTCTTTGAAATATCATGACTATCTAGATATGTTTGATCGAGCGATGACTGATCAACTACTCTCTCATCGCTTCTACAATCATAAAATAGAGTTGATCGATGAGAAAACATCTTCTTGAAGTCATCTCTATCATATGTCTGACTACAAGCTTCAAAAGATGAAGAATTATCTGATTGAACATTTGAATAAAAGCTTTATATCTTTTAGCTCGATCTCATATGCTTCGCTCATACTATTCATCAAAAAGAAAGACGATAGTCTGCGTTTCTGCGTTGATTATAAAAAGCTCAATGCTTTGATCAAACGAAATCACTACTTTCTACTCTTAATAGACGAAACTCTCGCTCATATTCAAGATAGCAAGTATTTGACTTGATTGAACATCATTGTCATCTTCAACAAACTGCATATGCATTCAAGCAGTGAAGAGTTGACTATCTTTATCATCTCTTTTGATTTCTACAAATATCACGTGATGTCTTTCAAATTAATCAACGACTCGACTTTCTATCAACATTATATGAACGACGTGCTATTTGACTATCTTCATCAGTTTTGTCAGATTTATCTAGATGACATTATCATCTACAGCAAAACACTGAAGAAACATAAGCAACACGTATGATTGATTCTACATAGACTACAAGAAACTGATCTTCAGATAAATATAAACAAATGTAAGTTTCATGTTCAGAAGATTTTCTTTCTGAAACTATTGCTATTCATTGAAGAACTAAAGATAAATCTCAGAAAAGTATAAGCAGTAGTTGAATGATTTACTTCTACAAATCTCATTCAGATGCAGTTCTTCATCAACTTCTGCAACTTCTATCAACGTTTTATAAAGAACTTTTCAAAGATTGTTCATTCTCTGATTCAACTAATTCAAAAAGAGATGATATTTGAATGAGATCAAGCTTGTCAAACAATCTTTGATCATATGAAGAAATGAATGACTGAAGCTTCTATTCTTCGTCATTTTAATCAGAATAGAAAGACTATTCTTGAAACAGACTCATTCAACTACGTCAATGATGATATACTTTCTCAGTATGATGATGAAGAAACATTGCATTCAATGATCTACTACAGCAAGAATCTGAGTTTCGCTGAGTGCAATTACAAGATTTATGACAAGAAACTACTAACAATCATTCAAGTTTTCAAGCATTGATGATCTGAGCTGAAATTGACTGAGCTATCTATCAAGATGTTCATTGATCATTAAGCTTTAATGTCATTAATGAAAGATAAAGAGCTAAGTAGATGTCAAATGCGCTGAGTACAAAAGCTCATCAACTTCAACTTCAAAATCATGTATCATTCAGACAAATAAAACATCAAAGTCGATGCATTGACTCATCAAGTTGATTCAGTTTCTAGAAGTTTCAAGAATGAATGATGTTGCTATCAATGAACTACAATTTTTACTTCAAATTGAATGAAAATTGCTGATTTAAAGAAGAACATCAATGAATCAATTTATAAACAGATTCTTGAGACTAATGAAATCAACGAGAATTGTATGCTACTTCGCGAAGCAATAGCAAGAGACGAGACACAATATGAAGATATCAAATTGAAGAATTGCTGAACTCAGAATGAAATCTTGTATCATGATAGTCAGCTATGAGTCTCGTTCAACGAGCTTCTACAAATGAATCTGATTTATGAGATACATGATCAGTCATCAGTTGATCATTCTGATATTCTTAGAACTGTGAAGATCATAAAGCGAAACTACTATTGATCATTCATGCGAAAAACGATAGATCGATATATTCGAAACTGCTATATCTGTCAACGCTCAAAGACATCTAGAAATAAATCAAACAACTTGCTTCAATCTTTATTGATATCTGAACAGCGATGACAAGACATAGCAATGAACTTCATTATTAATCTATCTGATTCAAGCGAGTACAACGTTATTCTGACAATCATTTGCAGATTGTCAAAAGAAAAACATTATATTTCTTGCATTACTGATGATGAAGATATCACTGTTGAAAAGACAGCTGAAATGCTAATTCAATGAATATATCAAACTCATGAACTATTAAGCTTCATAGTATCTGATCGAAGTTCACAATTCATCTCTATACTATGAAAGTCTCTTTGCAAACGACTGAGCATTTCTCTTCAATTGTTCATCATTTATCATTCTCAGACTGACAATCAAAGCGAACGAGTCAATCAGAACATCAAGCGATATTTTTGATTCTTCTGTTCATATATGCAGAATGACTGATTTAAGTGACTATTTATAATCAAGTTTGTCGATAATAACATCTTATTCTCAGTCATCTTCTTGACTCTCTTCTTCATGAACAAGAACTTTCATTCTCATATGAGCTTCGACTCTGACATCATTGAATATGAAAGCATTTGCAAACGCTTACAGATCAATCGAGTCAAGAATATATCTGAGCAAATGAACAAGACATTGATCTTCGCTTGTGAAGCTCTGATTAAAACATGAAAACAAATGATGAATCAAGCTAATAAGCATAGAAAGAAGATTAATTATAAAATCAAATCAAAGATGTTTCTGAATGAAAGAAACATCATTACAGCGAGATCTTTCAAGAAGCTAAATGACAAAATGCTTGATTCTTTCATCAATCTAGATCTTGTCGACTCTTCATATAAACTGAAATTATCAGAGTCTATGCATGTTCATGATGTATTTCATTCTGATCTGCTTCGTTCTGTCATCAACGATCTCTTGTCTGATCAAAAGAATGAACTCTCAGATTCAATAATGATAAACGATGAAGATGAATGAAAAATCGACGATATATTGAATTTTCGTTGATATCAAAGATGACTTCAGTATAAAATCAAATGAAATGACTATGACAATGATCTCAATTGATACAACACTGATGACGATGAATTTATGAATGCTCAGAAGATAGTTGATGATTTTCATATTCAATATTTGAACAAATCGCGCTAGAAACACTTTCAACTATTCAGTCAATCAGAATTTAATAAGTCTGAGTCTGTGAAATCATAATTGAGCAATCAATTGAATCGAGCAGAAAATACATTCATGTGAACATAAATCATCAAAGAAGAGAAGTAATGTCACAATTCTAGTCTTGTCAAACTCAATCTTCTAGTCTTGTCAGATTTATTCTCACTTCATCATCTTGATTAGTCTCTATTGAGTCTAGCGTTGACTGAGAAACACATATATGTAATCAGCTTCTTTTCTGTAGCTATCTTTCTTTCTTAGCATTTATCTTCTAGTTAAATGACATTCATATTGACTCACTTTATGCTGATCTTTAACAACAAGCATGATAGTTTTGAATGTATCATCGAATAGTAGCTTGATGATCTGATCAATAGTAGAAACGCTGAACTAAATCAATAATTCATTTATTGTCGAGATGAAAGATTGAAGATTGATCATGCACTTCTTGTAGTAATTTCGTATGCATGTTCTCAGAAACTCATAGTAGATCTTTTCTAAATAGAACGTCGTTAATGATTTTGCAGTTCTTCAGTTTAGTGATATGAAATTTGAGCTTGTTGTCATTCATAGCTTGTCTATATTTGCTGCAAAGCTCATCTGTTTGATTAATCATATATACTCATTGATAGAGATTTGCTTCTGATTCAACAGATAAAACATTGACTCTATCAGAGATCAGAATAGTCTGAAAATGATCTTCAAAACGCTAAGCTGATTCAGAAACGTTCACTAGAAACATTCTGATTAAAGCATCAACTTTAGTGTTTATTTTGCCTGATTTAAAGATGATTTGAAAGTTGAACTTCAATAGAATGTTCAGATAATTGACTTATCATCGACTCAACTGTTTGTTTTTCATGAAAATCTTCAAAGTTTGATGATCGATGAACATCTGAATGAGTAGTTCAGTGCATTTCAGCTTGAGTCGTCAATGTTCAAAGCATCGAATAATGACTAGCAATTTCTTGTTATAGATGTGATAATTGATTTCAGCGAAGATCATGCTTTTGCTATAGAAAGTCATCGAATGAAGAACTTTCTCATCATTGTACTGAGATAGTATTTCATCTTTTACATAGTTCGAAGCATTGATCTTCAGAATAGCTTATTGTTTGAGATCGAAGTGACGAAGTATTGAGACTGAGCTGACTTGTTTCTTGAGATTGTCAAAAGCTTAAACACAGATCTTGTTTCAAACAAAAGACGTGTTCTTTCTAGTCAACTGAGTGAATGATTTAACTAGCTTCAAGAAGTTCTTAATGAAACAATGATAGAAGTTAACAAATTTCACGAAGCTCTGAATTTCTTTTAGATTGATTGAAGTGATTCAGCTGACTATGACTGTCATCTTGCTGAAATTCATACGAAGATTTAGTTCTGATATGATGACTTCTAGAAAGACAGTCTCTTCTACATTGAATTCGCACTTTTGAATATTTATCTGCAGTTCAGCTTCACGTAGTTGACTCAATACTAGTTTGACGTGATCTCTATGTTTCTTTCTCATTTTGCTATAAATGAGAATGTCATCTAGATAGACTTGACAAAAGTCGTTCAGAAAGTTTCATAAAACGTCATTCATATATTGCTGAAAGAAGATCGATTCATTAATCAGTTTGAATGATAGCATCTTGTATTTATACGCTTCTAAAACAGTGATAAAAATGATGTAATTCTCATTATCAAAGTGCATTTGAAGTTTGTTGAATGCTGATATGATGTTCAATCTAGTCAGATGCTTGCAACTTACTATTTTATCAATGATCTCATTTATCAGCGATAGAGAATATTTATTTCTTTTGAAAATGACATTTAGCTTTTGATAATTCATGCAGAATTGAAAATCTTTATTTGCTTTAAGTGCAAAAAGAACAGAAAAGAAATAGAAAGTCTGACTAGAAGTGATGAATTTCTTCAACAGATTCTCATTTAAGTACTTCTTTACTTTCAGAAGTTTGACAGAGAACATTCAATAGATTCAACAGCAAGAGAGCGTTGAATCATTGATGAGTTTAATTTTATGATCATAGAAGCAATTCAAAGATAGCTTATTCAATTAAGCTCAATCAAAAACATCTAGAAAATCATGATATTCTAAAGACAGCTTGACTTTAATAGCTTTCAAATTCTGAGTAGTTTTCTCGACGAAAGAGATGTTCAGAGCGTTCAAATTGTACTGAGTGTTGTACGTAATTTCTCTATCGATATTCTTCATGAATAGAGCAAATACTTCAGTCTGATTCTTCTTTGAATGATTCAACAGTGTTTTGAACGAAGTGATGTTTATGCTTCAAATTGAGAATGACTTTTTCTGAATCATAGTTGAAACAGATTGTTTGAGCATTCTAGAAATCTTTGACTGAGAGATAAAAGTAGACGAAGTTGATTGCAATCAACTTGAGTGCTTTGAATTGAGAGAAATTGAAAAATTCGAAATGAGAGTATTTAATTGATTCGAAAAAATGATGACGTCGATTCACATATTCAGTAATATTTCATTTTTGTTCATTCAAGATTTTTCTAATATGACTTCATGATGATCAATGTCAACTATCAACATAGAAATAGTCAATTTCTTATGACTTTCAATAATGAGATTTGATAGAATTTTATGAGTGATAGTCTTTTTAAATATCTTTTCATCATATTCTTTTATTAACTTCTTTTTTGTCAGTGATATAAATTGAATTTTCAGCTCTTTACATACTCTGTTGACTAGATTGATATGTATGATCATATAGACAACTGAATCACTGTCTATCAAAGAGCAAAGATTGAATGATTTGTTCTGCAAGATGAGAAGAGCATTAACTAGAAATGACTTATCAAAGTAATTCTCTTTCGATAGAATTTCGTCTAGATTGCACAAAGATATAATCTTCACTTCAGTAACTGTTGAAAAAATGACTAGTTTTTTGACTTGAACTCTGATTCAGTATTGAGTTCAAAATGATTGTAGTTCTCGTCAACTGCATTGATCTTGATAGATCAATTCAAACATTCTCTGAAACTATGATTTGATTTGTGACATATGAAACAGATTTCGACTAGAACGTCTGCATTCTTGACGTTAGTCAAAACTGCGCTGCGCGACTTTGATCAGTCAGACTTTGAAGTTGAAGACTGAACAGCAATAGTTGCTCTAGAAATGATGATTTTTGAATCATCATGTTTGAGTAGTTTGTTCTTGATCTTTCAAACTGCTCTATGTTCATTGTTTAAGCGAATCAGATAGTTTCAAATATCTGATAGCTTGATGAGAGACTTCATCTGAGCTGTTCAAAAGATTCAAAGACAAGAGTTTATTTTATTCTTTAGATTAATGACTAGTACGTTCTTCTGATACTTTAAATAGATGTATAGTTGTTGAAACTGATTAAAGAAATTGCTGAATTTCTTTGATTCTTGAATCAGATTAATATATTTTCTACGATAGTTATCTTTCTTATCAAAGTCATGAAATGATTGAGCTAGTTTCTTGAGAAGTTTATTGACAGTCAGATAGAGATTGTCACAGTTGAGATTGCATCTGACTTGAGTGATTTCAACAACATCATCTGCTAGTTGAGAGTTTATGTAGTTCAGCTTGTAGAGTTCATTTGAAAAGATGTCGACGTTAATTGCTAACTTCTTTCATATGTCAAGAGATCAGTTCTTTCAAGTAAAGTTCTTTTCATCAGTGAACATTGAAGAGTCAAGTATTTTGTGATATTTAGATCGTTCGAAGTAGATGACAATCAAGAAAGCAGTGATGATTACATTGATTATGATAGCAGTGAAAGCTTGTAGTTTTGCTTTCAACTGTTGAATTTCGCTCTTGTCTCGTTGTTTCATCTCAATGAGATGATCTGTTTCTTTATTAAGAGCATAGATACATTTCTTTCATACTTTCATATCATTGTGTATGATGATTTCAGCGTTTAATTCGTTGAAAGCAATGAATGAAGAAGCGTGTTGTAAGTCAATGATAAAAGAGAAAGCTTGTGAACGTGTTTATTGCAAAAGATCAACGAAAGCTTTATCTTTATCAGATGTGTTCTTAAATGTCATAGTGAAGAAGATGAGAGTTTTTTGAAAGAGAATCAAATGAATGATGATGCTTGATGATTGAAAAAGAAAGACGTATATTTGTTCAACAAAGAAGATGTTTCTGAAAATGATTAATCTTGAAGCAATTCACGAAAATTCTTTATCGTAGATTCTATTAATCGATTTTGAATGAATGCATACTGAATGAGTGATAGATCTTCTAGCAATTCAATGATCATATATTTTCATTGATTCTATGAATTTTCTGATGTTGTTCTTGTCTTTCAAGATCAAATCATCAGATAAACAAATTTCTTTAGACTTGATTTGTCTGTACGAGTTGATTGAATGATTAATGAGATCAGTATCATGTGATTAATGAATTCTTAATATAATGTCAGAATCATGTTTAAATGATACAATCAATGAAGATCAGAATTGATAGTGCTTGATCTTTAGAAATAACTATAACTGAATATTAAGAATACAGAAGAAGATTGATACAAAAGCTTCTATTTATGTAATGTTCAAAGACTGTGCTAGACTCGAAAGAAATGTGTTTGTAACACAAAAAGAAGATAATGTAGATGAACAAGATGTTGATGAAAGAAAAGAGTGTTAAGAAAGAAAAAAAGTGTTGAGTCATATCTGAGTCAAATCTGAGTCAGATCTAGATCAGATCTTGACTAGATCATTAACTAGTTCTAATCATTACACAAAGTACTCGCTAGCATGCATTGCAAATTGATTAAAGCTTTAGTCTTGTTCAGTCTTATCAATCTTGATACGCTCATAACACATATGAATGTTCAAATCATTTAAAAAGTCTTTGCATCAAGCATGTTTAAGTCAGCAGTTCAAACATTTCTGCATGTAATTATTTTAAAGAGAAAAAGAGATAGCAAAGATCAACAATTGAAAGAACGCGCATTTAAAATCTTGCAAGCTATGATAATTTGATTCATCACAGAGAAATTTAATGACAATGAGAGTGATTCTGATGCAAGCATGTCATAAGCATTATTCAATGTTGATAAATTTGATTCTTTTAAAGTAATAAGAATTCTTACATTGAACATTTACAAAGACATAATGCAGAACTCAGTTTGAAAGAAACTTTAAAAAGAAGCAATCAATGCAGAACTTATGATGCTAGTCATTAATGAGATCTGACAAGAAGAAGTGTCGCTCAAAAAGATCAACATTATGACAAGCAAATGAGTTTTTAAGTCAAAGATGCACATTAATGATTTTCTTGATAAATTGAAGACAAGACTGATAGTCAGAAATTTCTTTTAAATTCATGAAGTTAATTATGAAAATACTTTCATGTCAATCATCAAGTTTGACACTCTGCGAGTTTTTCTAGTCATTGCAACAATGAAGAATCTCAAACTTCATTAAATTGATGTAAACAATGTGTTTACTGAATCATTTTTCAAAGAAATCATTTACATGTTTTCTTCATTAGAAGTGAAAGTCAGACTCAATTGTACTCTGAAAGTTCTTTGAAGTCTTTATGATCTTAAGCAAGCTGCACAAGATTGACATGATCACTGTGTAACAGCATTGTCTGAACTCAACTTCGCTCAATGCGCTGCAGACTTATGTCTTTTGATTTATGAGTCAAAAGAAATCATGTTGCTACTGTACATTGATGACATAGTCATCATTTTCAAATCATTGAGCAACATTAAATGATTTAAACATGAGTTTCAATGTGTTTTCAAAGTCAAGAATCTGAGAAAAATGAAGAAGATTCTTGACATTCAAATCATTTGCAACAGAAAGACATGAATCTTACAAATGAATTAAATTCACTATCTTCATAATGTTTTTGAAAGACTCAACATGAGACAAGATAAGCATAAGATAACAGATCTTTCAATGAATGAATATGATGCTTTTCATTCAGCTGAACTTGAAGATGTGAAAATCAATCAGCATGAGTATTAACAAGTCATTGAAAGTCTTATGTATGCTGCAATTCACACTTATTTTGACATTGCTTTTGCTCTCAATCAACTAAGTCAATATTTTAATAATTTTGCAAAACATCATGAACATACTTTGAAGAAGTTGATGTAATATGTTCATTTTATCATTGATTTAAACATCATGTACAAAGTCAGTGAAAGCATGAAGTTAGTAAAATACTCTGACTCAGATTACATTTTAAACAAACTAAATCACAAGTTAATTCTCATTTACATTTACATGCTTAATGAAGAATCAATCTTCTGAATGAGTTGAAAGCAAAAGTTCATTGTCACATTGATCATCAAGACAAAGTACATGACTTTATCAATTTACATCAAGAAAGATTTATGAATTAATCAAGTGTTTAAAAACATGAATCTGACAAAGTATTTGAGTATCAGTTATAATCATGTTGATATTCTTGAGAAGATTACTCATCAATCTGTCTCATTTATACAGCTCAAGAGAGATAATTAAGCATCTTTTATGCTGATTAAGAATGCTTATATTCATGAAAGATTAAAGCACATTAATGTCACTTATTATCACATTCAAAATCTGCACAAGAAGAATCAAATTTCAATGAACTTCATCTTTAATTAAAATATGATAGCAAATGAATTGATTAAGTCACTATCTTAACAGAACTTCAAAAGATTCATTGAATAACTGAGATTGAAAAGCAGTAAAAGTTGAAAGATTTGCAAGCATTGAGTGAAAGTGTTGAGAAGTGCAATGTCAGACTTGTTTCTAGCAGCTTATTGTGATAGTTCTGAATTCAGTCTGAATTCAGTCAAACTTATTTCTAGCAGCTTTCTTTAAACTAACATCAAAGATAAAGTTGTGCATTGCAACTTTGTCATGCATGACAGTATATAAATAAAGCAGTCTGTGACTTTTCTTTATAATTCAAAGAAATTTCATTAAATGTGATACTGTTCACTTTACTCTTTTAATAGAAAGCTCAGTTATTAAGTTGAAATTAAATGTATAAGTTTTGAAAGTACAACTAAACATGAAATTGCAATGAGACGCGCATCTTCGTCAAATTGAAGTGAATCACATTACATGAATGCTAGCACTTAGTTAACTTGAAGTTTTCACATGAGAAGCAATCTTCACAAAAGCAAAATAGATATACTCAGCAGTAGTAAGATCAGAAATTGCATTTGAAGCATCAGTTTGACATCAGCGAGAAAAAGAGAAAGAACTGTCAGACAAAGAATGCAAACTTGAAACACTACAGAATCAGACTTTGCATCATGTTGCAAAGATGTTCAAAAGAGTAAGCATTGAGATTCTGAAAGCAAAAATGTACATAAGCTCACTGCATGTTCATCTGAACATGCTGCAAAACAAGATCACGTTACGCAGTTGAGTCAACAATCATATGCAGAAAATCAAATAAACATATGAACTGATACATGATCATCTGATGAGTGTCAATTACATCATTTCTCACTTTCTCATCATTAAGAAAGTGATGCTTCTGAACAACTTAATTCAAGAAGATGCAAAAATACAGTTGAGATGTAAGTAATTAGTTCTCGCTGTAACGATCTTGACTAGTGACAGTATTGCAATAGCGCAGTATCACAAAAGTCAGTGAAAGCAATGATGAAAAAAATATAGAAAATGCATTACAGATGTTCACATCATCTCGATACAAAGATTGCATCTGTTCAACAAGATAATAAAGATGCAAAACAATTTTCAGAAGATTAAAAGCACTTTCATCATTCACATCAGAATCAAATGCATAGATTTGAATGTTTATCTGCACTTCAGAAATGTTTCAGGTGCAAATAGCATATGATGCAACTGTGACTGAAATCATCAGACGACGAAACATGTATTCATGCATTGCTTGAACTGATTGCATCTGCGATTAAGAATGCTACGAGACGTTGACTTCTTGAATTATTGAATAATCATCGCTATCATGAAGAGTCTCAGAGCAGCTGCAAGAATGATGATGAAAACGAAGCTTCTGAAACAATTTAAAGTGATTGAGTCATTTATTCTTTAACATGCGATCAACGCGAACTAATTTGATACAAAGTCTCATAACGATAGTTTCGGCTGCGCGAAGCAGTCGTATAGACAGCGAGTGATTTTCTACCCCAGAGGGTTTTGTTCACTCGATATAGATAGCATAGAGTTTCTCATGAGTCGGCTTAACCGATGTCACAAGAGTGTATGAATTTATTATTATTATTAATAGCTATTATTTAGTTAGTCAAATTAATTAGTAATTAACCTATTATACGATCGCAATAACCAATAAGTTCTGAGTCAGCAATAGCTGAAAACTGCGTTGCTTTCCATTGGTAACAGACTTGCTCGGGCAGCCAACGAACCTAGTAGGCATGCTTGACGACCCAATTTTTCGCCCGAACTCCGATGAGATGAAGGGCGAACACATGTGTATTGAAGGGTGATACTGAAGGTTTCCTCCCAGCTTTTGCCAGTGTACTAAGTAACGCCTGCGTTTTCCCATGTTGTCTTGGACCTTGCATTGTGTAGGGAGCATTTCAACGTTCGCTCTGTTCAATACTCGTTTCTTGTTTGCGTTGATGAGAAAATCTTCAGGCTGTTTACGCCCTTCACTGGGTATGGTCTTCACGAGTCTTGGAGCATTTCACTAAAATCACCATTTCATCTCTTTTTTGAAAAGCGTTTCCACACCTTGATACGATGTCTTATTCTTGTGGGGCACGCTTATATCATCTGAGTTTTGCCACGGCCCCAAACCTCCAACAAGCTATGAGTAGTCATCAGATGTAATACCAGTAATGTGGGGTTCTTTCTGGAAATCCACTGAATGAGCTTTAGAAGTAAGTTAGCTTGGTCCACACTTCCGCCCATCCACCCACTCCCTTAGCTCAGTCTTTAGATAGAGGCAGTTCTTGGCGCCGATGAGCACCTGCTGGGCCCACTGTTTGCCCTGGAAGCTGCCAGTTGGAGCCGAGGCCAACCAACCGAAATATCTACGTATATACAACAACACCGATGCACCAACGGATGCTCGGGACTAATAGTCGAGGACAATGACGACGATGTGCAGCGAGAAGTAAACAATATGGCAGGAGTGCTGACTGCTAAAAGGGTGCATCTGTCCAGTAACGGCCAAGCAACAGAGGCGGCCGCTTCTATTCCGGGACATATCTCTAGGGTCAGGTCAAGAAGAGACGGGGAGCCATGGCGTTAAATACAGCGACGGGCTTAGTTACACTCACGCCGAGTGGGACGAGAAAGAGAGGATACTATGTCCCTGATAAGCGGAGACGGCAGTCACCATCTTACAGTTGGCCCAGCGCAGAAGATCATGTCCAACGTCGAGAGTTTCTGAAGGCAACGGTACTGAGATGCCGGAGAAAGGAGACCTGGTTATCGTCAAATCTACTGGCTATTCCTATGACGAGTCCGCAGCCGTCAGCAACTATTATCGGGGAACTCTATACACTACAATTTCGTTTCACCTTTCAATGCTCACCAACCACATAGCTCCTGCTTTAGCTTAAGGTTAGGTATTGCAATGGTACGTTGCCTTAGGGTAGAGAACTTCTCCGCAGGTCGCGATGTTCAGAAGCTCTATTTCTGCGAAATATTGCAGCTGCATCTCGTGAGACGTCGCTGCCCAGACTTGGTTGCTTTGGGTCGGAGAGCCGGGCTAGAAAGAAAGAGCTAAGGGAGGGCGTCGGACGAGGCAGTGGAGTAGAGGGTGAAGTGGGTGGCGGGCGAACAGGATGTCGCATGGAAGAGACATTGGCGAATATTTGAGTGTAACAATTTATCTACGCATGGTGATCGAGTCCTCGGCTCCCGACAACAGGGACGCGAGAGGAAGTCAAGTGGGTCAAGGGATGCGTCGTACCTCGCACGACCATCCCGACTGCAGTGATGCGGGATGATGGCGAAAGTTCGATATTTAGGGGGGAACATTGGCCTTCATAATCCATCCGTTTCCGGCATCTCCCCCAACTCTCCCCACAGCTTTCTCACGTTCCCCAATTTCCTCTCTCATGGGGGTTATGCCACGGTGGAAGAGTGCTACGGGGCGAAAGTAGGTGCGAGATAGGTTTGCCTTTCCTATCTCCAAATTCCTCTTTTACCAATCTCCCTCCTTCTCGGCTTCTCTCATTATTCCCACCCCCATGTTTACCTTCGATATCCTAAATGCTTCCTCGCTATCAACGGTTCAACCTTGTTGTGTATGAGCGGTACAAATACGGTGCGGCTTTTGTATAGCTTTATTGTAGATATGGTGTAGATATGGCTCGGAGGAATCTTAATCACTCGAGGGCTTGGGCTTGTTGAAGCCTCTCCCAAAGCTTCCCGTCTTGCACTCGGTCTCTAGCTGAATCACGGCGTGGAGGACGACCTTCGTCATGTAGCCATGCGTACTTTCTAATACTGGCTTCTGTTTGAACAAAAGTTTGTGCCGGCTATCGATGACCGTCAGAAACATACCATACGGAACGGCTCTAATGGCTCGAGTTCGAGAACTCTCGAGTCGACCACATGTATCCAGTTGAATCATCACCGGAAGGCATAGAGGACCTGGTAATTGCCAAGACAGTACCCGGCCCCACTCCGGCAAATTGGAAAGCTGCTTAATGAAGGGTCTCGAAGCTGGTTGGGTATGTTGTGAAAATCTTCAACACCTGATTTTTATTGCTGATAGAGCATTAATAGGTATCTTCTGGACCAAGCGCTCCATCAAATGACCCTCGCAACCCAAGTGAACGTTGTTTCATGTGTTCCTGAGCAGGCGAGGTATCCGTGGCCACAGCAAATTTGGGGGATTTGGATAGGTGGAGGGAGAGGAATCGGAGGACGGTGGTGGGAGCTTGTGACTAGATTCTAGGTATTTATAGTAATCTTTGATCTGGTCGTGCTGCCGTGTCTCTGCCTTCCTTACTTTCGATAAAGTTTACCTGCTGGTTGTGAAACTCTAGAAGGGATGATACGTGTGCGTTGAACAAACATCGAATACCCCCGATTATGTTTTGTTGAAGAAAAAGAGTTGGGAATATATCTCAGGTGAATTTATACACAATACATGGTCCTACTGACCACAACTAGATCCTTATGAGAGAATCAGTATCGTACTATGCGACGGTAGCTGGGTCGCATCCTTATAAATCTGTTAGAATCGGCTTGTGGGCCAAATCTGGGTCGTCGATGAAGTCGGGATCTTGAAAATGGTCATTGACCCAGTCCATTTCGTAGTACTCCTGATCGACAGAGTCCCCGGATCCCCACGAGCCACCGGCTTTCTCCTGGTTCTGAACACATCGTGATACAAGTTCACCCTGGAACTTGAGTCAGCTTCGTTTCCAATGGGTCGCGACAAGGTGAATGACAACACACCACGACCGGTCCACAGCGAGGCCTGCCACCCGAGCCAGTGTTCTGACCTTTCAACTTTATATAGTATTCCGTAGAAGAGCGCGCCTGTCGGTCACACTCTGGCGTATCCTCATCATAGTTGCAGGCGTCTGCGCCACATAAAGCTTGGTCAAGGCTTTCCATCAAAGGTGCCGGATTCCCAGATGGCAGACTATCAGAATTGCACGTGACGAACGGAGCGTTGAAAGTGATCGCGAGGTTGTAGTTGTCCAATGGAGAGCGATAGAAGCCTGAACCCTGGTGAGGTGGGTGACTCGATATGCAAAAACCATCGATTATTTGCTTTGTATCGTTGTTGTCAGTCAAAATTGCAAAGAGCATCTCCTGGCTTTCATCTGCAAAAGTGTTCACATACCGCCACATTGCTGCACATAGGGAATTCTCCTCCATTCGTCCACATCTCGAAGGTCAAGTTGTACGACAGTGTATTGACAGTGAATTTACAATGCGAGAGAGTATTAGAAGCTTTAGTACAGTCCCAGAATTGACTGGACGATGTTGAGCCTGGATTGCACATTGCATTGATCATGCTGTACGCCTCGGTGGATATGTCCAGGAGCTCGCTATGCATTGCGCTTCCCCAATTGCTGTCTCCTCCAGTTGCGCCGATATCACAGCTGTAGCCTGCAGCAAAGCATTAGCTGGGACTGCCCGCCGAACCCTCGTGCAGTATCTGCGTACCAAACCCCCCAGCTTGCGCCGTGACTGGAAGGATCCAGCTTCGAGCAAGTGCAAAGGCAAAAAATGTAGCAGCTTTGCAATACATGGCGATGAAGAGTTGACTGATAAAGTTGATGAAGGAGTGAATGCGGAGAAAAGAAAGCGTGAAGATAGCGACAAATTTCTTCCTGTCTTTATAATGAGACCCAAGGCAACAGAATCGAGAAAGCTTTTTAATATATACCGGTTCACAAGAATAGTGAGGTTCATGATGATGTCAACCGAGTTGTTTCTCAAGGATAGGTATACAGTGTAAATGACAAGTGCGACGACACCCGTCTGACTGGAGCACGAGTCGTCTTACTTACTGCATGGTAAGCTTGCTTCTCTCTGTCACCGTTCCGCGTCGCACGGTTCGAGAAAATCATCGCTCGACCTTGAAGTAATTGATTTTTGTTGACTGATTCGTAAACAAGCCGAGGTGCTTTAATAACTTTGTCCTCGTTCCGACGTCTCACGGGGTGAGAAAGTTCTTCTCATGATCTTCACGTATTCTAAAAGATTTCTGATTACTGAATACGATCAACGTTGTACCTAGTTCGCTACTTGCCACAAGTTCAGTCATCTCAACATGTACCGAATTTTGATCCTTTACCGGCCGCGCGCTCGTTCTGGTTATCATACTAGATGATCAAACGATAGTAATCTCTATTATCATCATTGGCATGCTGACCGGAACAAAATCACTAGGGATGCACAACGTCCGCCACTTCAACGATTTAAGATGACTGCTGTAAAGGTATGCTATACTTTTGGTCGAAACTACCCGACGATGACCCCCAGTCCGGGAAAACATCTTCGCCAATTGGGACTTTCGTTAGGCCTTGGAAAGTCATTATAGCTGGTCACCCCATCTTATCTTGCATATAAGTTCATCACGGCGCTTTGCA
>JAABUS010005600.1_pt1 | contig 16284 bp, 13 predicted proteins | sample 5560161 | NCBI WGS metagenome assembly JAABUS01 (sample SAMN10711885, study PRJNA513376) | rock metagenome | isolation source: Antarctica rocks | place: Antarctica: Victoria Land, Trio Nunatak nord | collected 2016-01-04
GACCTGGCCTGCGTGGGTGAGCACGAGCACCTGATCGCCGTCGCGGGAGTCCGGGGAGCTGCGCACCGTGGTCAGCAGGTCGTCGGCGTAGGCGCCGTAGCTCACCGTCGGCGCCTGCTTCTCGATGGTGGAGCGGCCCTCGCCCGCAGGCGTCACGGCCGCGATGGAGCGGCTCATGTCGCCGCCGGTGCCGACCTCGGAGGTCACCGAGGCGATCAGCCGCTGCTCCCGCGCCAGCTCCTGCAGATAGGACGCGAAGAAGCCGCCGGGCTCCAGGTGACGCACCAGCGTCACGACCTGGATCTGGTGCATCGCGAAGACCATGGCGGAGGCCGAGCAGCGGCGCCCGAGCTCCAGGCACGCCTCGGCGAGTGCCTCGAAGGAGACGCCGTCGCCGCCGAGCTCGGCGGGGACGAAGGCCGAGAGCGCGCGCTGCTCGCGCAGGGCGGCGACGGTCTCGACGGGGAAGCGCGCGAGGCGGTCCACGTCGTCGGCGTTCGGTCCGGCGACGTCGTCGGCGATGCGCCGGATCTCGGCCAGGAAAGCCTGGTCGGCGTCCACCGTGATCGCAGCAGCGGTCATGCCGCGGCCTGCGCGGCCCGAAGCTGCGTGACTGCAGCGGCGATCGCCGCGATGCTCGCGAACACGCTCGGCTTGAGCATCTCGTCGGGGAACTCGAGGTCAAAGTGGTCCTCCAGCGCGAGCATGAGGTTCACGCTCGCGTGGGAGTTCAACCCAGCCTCGTAGAGGTCAGCGTCCTCGGCCAGCCCGGCGACGTCGGCCGATAGGCGGCCATGAGCCTTGAGGATCTCGCGCAACTCGTCGGTGATGGGGCTCATGTCCGTTTCAGGTGGCGACGACCACCGCGGCTGCGTGGTCGCCCTCGTGGGTGATGCTCAGGGCCAGCTCGGTCAGACCCTGCGCTGCGACCAGGCGCTCGGCCCGCCCGGTGAGGACGAGGTCGACCCAACCGTCGGGATGACGCCGGACGCGGATATCCTGCCAGGAGACCGCATCGTCCGCCGGGCGCAGAACCTTGAGCAGCGCTTCCTTCGCCGCGAATCGGGCGGCCAGCCGGGTGGCGTCGTCGGCGGTGTCCCGGCGCTCCTCGGGCGTGAACACGCGCGCGAGGTAGCGATCACCGTGGACGGCGATTGAGTCCTTGACGTCCTGCACGGACGTCACGTCAAGCCCAACGCGAAGCAATCCCTGAAAGCTGAACGGCCACCATCCGCTTGTCAAGCGGATCAGACGAGCGCTGGCGGCTGTAGTTCAGGCGACGCGAGCTCCCTCAGAGGCGAGCAAGGAGGTCCTTGCCGCGATGCACCAAACGTCGGCGCACGGCGCGCAAGGGCGTCAGCAGGCGCCAGACGATCTCGAGCACATGTCCTGGGGCGCCCTCCCGGCGAGCAACCACGCCCGTTCGGCAGGCGCTGGTGCCGTCAGCATCAACGAGGATCAATCCCAGGCCGCCCCAGCGCTCGCCGAGTCCCACGGCCGACTGGTCGAGCTGGACAAACGACAGATCGACGAAGCGGACGGACGGATAGGTCGCCCAGTCGACCGCCGCGAAGCCGGCGCGGACGCCTTCGTTCATCGTGTCGTGCATCACCACCGTGCTCTGGCGCAGCGCAGGAGACCGCAGAAGATCCTCAAGATCCTTGCGCGCTCCGGCAGGGCGATGATCCCCGTCGACGAGCACGAAGTCGACGTTGCGGCGCTGCCTGGCGAACTCGGCCAGGAGCTCCGCGAGCAGCACGTGACTGTCGCCGACATGGAACGTGACGTTGGAGAAGCGAGACTGGTCCACCGACGGCTCGAGGTCGAACGTGTGGACCTCCCGGCTGTACTCGGCGATGCGGGCCAGGCTGCCGCCCTGGGCGGTCCCGATCTCGATCGCCAGAGTCGGGCCGATCTGCGCGAGCAGGCCCTCAATCGCCGCGCGCTCGCCGGGCGCCATCTGCCATTCGTCGCTGGCCAGCGCATGCACGGGCGCGCGCCCGCCACCGCGATCCTTCGTCGCCTGAGCACTCACCGTCACACCCTACCGCCGGCGCGCTGCCCGCCCTCAGGTCGACGCCAAGGCGACGTCGACGCGAAGAACCGGCGTCAGCGAGTCAAGCAGCCTGCCGTAGAGCATCGGCTGCGGCGTGGTGCCGAGCGCGGCAGACCGCCGGTGCTCATCTCTCGCCCATCTCATCAACGCCAACAGCAGGGTGTCGTTGAGAAGCTGGCCCTCCAGCCCTAGCGTCCTGAGAGGACCGAGCACGTCCCCGAAGGACGGATTGCGACCCTCCAGCAGGCTGCGCACGAGCGCTTCGTCAGGAAGCTCCCCGGCATGCGTGGCGGCGAGGAGGAGCAGGTCGGCGCCGCGGAGCTCCGCGGCGCTGCACCACTCCCAGCCCACCGCGGCGACTCCCCCGACCGTCGTCTTGAGGTTCTCCGGCCGCAGGTCACCGTGAGCGGGCCCCGTCGGCCGCGAGGCCATCCGCGTCAGGGCCGCGACCACCGCCCCGCGCAGCTCCGGCGCAGCCGAGTCCGACCACGCGACGATGTCGCCCGGCCACGCCGCGACGGAATCGATCCGCGGACCCTCGATCGACGCGTACGTAAGGACCCACTCAGCGACGCGGCGCCACCACGCCTGGGGTCGCGAGAGCACGAGCGGCTCGCCGAGCACGCGATCCTCCAGCACCCACAGGGCATCACGCGAGCGGGCATGCGCGTGGATCGCCGGGATGCGGGTCGAGGTCGGCAGCGCGATCAACCGCTCGCGCGCGGACGGGGCCTCGAGCTGCGTCTCCGTCGGGCCGGTGTAGGCGTGAAGCACGACCTCGCCGCAGTCCCAGACGTAGTGCGGTCGTGCCTCCGACGAGACCGGGCGCGGGATGCCACGCCGGCCCGCGAGAGCACCTTGGATCGGATCGGGGACGTCCTGGGTCGACAGGTCCGGCGACAGCCATCTGCCGCGGGTGGCGAGCCCGGTGAGCAGCCCGTGGCCGAAGGCGCGCGCCTCCTGGCGAGCGATGGGGCCGCGTCGGCGCATCGCCGTGACGTTCGCGTGAGCCACCGCGTGGAGGTAGTTGGCGATGAGCCGCGGCGACCGCGAGCCGCGGAGCATCCGCCCTGCGCCGAGGCCGTAGGGGTACCTCGACGCGAGGATCTCCTCATCGGTCTTCGTCGGGTGGTGCACCAGCATGCCGGGCGCCCAGCGGATCCGGCGGCCGGCCTTCAGCAGCCGCCGGATGAGCTCGGTCTCCTCGGCGGAGCGTCCGATCGCGCCCGCGCCGAAACGCAGGTCGAAGCCGCCCACGGCCTCCAGGGCGTCTCGGCGAAGGGCCATGCAACCTCCTGACCCCACGAGCCAGGGAGGCGTGTCTGAACCGAACGTCCGAGCGGCGCCGTGATCGGTCAGGCAGTGGGGGCGACCCTCGTCGTCGAGCGCGTCGATCGGCCCGAAGGCCGCGTCCGCGTCGTCGAGCGCCTCAACCACGGCGCCCACCCAACCGGGATCGACGACCTCGTCGTCGTCGATGTAGCCCAGCACCGATGTCGTGCCCCGCTCCGCGCCGCGGTTACGCGCGTAGGAGGTCCCCACGCGATGAGCCGGAACAACTATGACATCGTCCGGGACCTCCGGTGCGCCGCCACCCTGCCAGACTAGAATCACCTCTGTGTCTATCCCGCAGTGCTGCCCGGAGGAGAGGACAGACGTGATCGCCGTCGACCACTTCGCCTCGCCCAGCGACGGGATCACGACGCTCACTTGGGCCATCAGCGAGCCGTCCGTCCGTCGGATGCACAGGTCACAGCTGGGGCACATTACCCGCTCGTGACGGCCGCGGTCACAGCTGGGGCACATTACCCGCTCGTGACGGCCGCGACGCCCCTGACGACCGTGGCCACGGCCGTCGCGCGGCGCCCCGTCCGGCCCGACGCCGCGTGAGCTCTCCCACCGGGGAAGCGGAGGATCTCCGCGGAGGCGCGCAGACCACCGGCCGCTCCGTGATGCGCGGGGGCGCCTGGACGCTTGCCGCGAGCATCGTCCCGCAGCTCCAGATTCTTACCCTCTCGATCGCCGCCGCGCGCTTCCTCGGACAGGATGCCATGGGTCGCCAGAGCTTCATCGCGTTCGTCGTGAGCTCGGTGGTGATCATCGGGACCGCAGGGCTTCCGGCCGGCCTCAGTCGCTTCGTCGCGGAGCTCCAGGGAGCACGCTTGGGCGGCGTGGCCCGCACGCTCTTCTGGTGGACGTGGCGCATCGAATTGGCCACCGCGGCTCTGGGCGTCGCGGGGCTGGGCGCCGCAGCGCTGCTGGGAGCGTCGCCGCTGGGCGCGTGGGCCCTCGCCGCGCTCGGGTGTGGCCTGGCCGTGCTGCAGACGGTCCCGAGTGCCCTCTTGACCGGCGTTCAACGCTGGCGCCAGGCGACCCTGGCCGGCATGGCCACGGGCTTCATCAGCGTGCCGGCGACGATCGCGGTCCTGGCCGCCGGAGGAGGCATCACGGGCTTCTTCGCAGTCGAGGCGGCGACCCTGGCGATCAACCTGGCCTGGATCGGGACACTTGCCCGGAACGTCCTCGTACAGCTGCCACCAGGCCAGCCGGTGCCCGCGCGCTACCGCCGTGACTACCTTCAGTTCGCCGGGGCGACGACCCTTTTCAGCGTCATCGAGCTCGTCGTGTGGCGACGCTCGGAGTTCGTCTTCCTGGCGAGCTACACGTCGAACGAGCAGATCGCGCTGTACTCGATCGCCTTCGCGGCCTCGACGGCGCTGACGCGGCTGCCGGAGGCGATCACCGCCGTGACCACTCCGGCCGTCGCGTCCCTGGCGGGAGCGGGGCAGCACGACCGCATCAGAACGGGCTACTGGCGAGGCCTGCGGCTCCTCGTGCTCGTGACCCCGGTGATCGCGGCCGGCGCTGCCGCGCTCGGCCCCGAGGCCCTGGAGCTTCTCTACGGGAGCGAGTACTCCGGCGTCCGTCCTGTGTTCCTCCTGCTCATCGCCCCGCTCCCGCTGCTTCCGCTGCTGTCCATGACCCAAGCGGTGCTCTTCGCGCTCGGCAGGCTCCGCTTCCTGATCATCGTCGGCCTGGCGGCGACGATCGTCAACGTGACGCTCGACGTCGTGCTGATCCCGGTCTACGAAGCCGTGGGCGCTGCGGTGGCCAACGCGGGCGCGCAGGTGGCGGCCGGGGTCCCCGGCCTCATCTACGCCTCCCGCGTGCTGGGTCCCGTGAACGTCCCAGTGGGGGCCGTGCTGCGGAGCACGGCGACCGCGGCAGTGACCGGCCTCGCCGCCGTCGGCGCCGTCGAGACCCTCGGCGGGCTTCCCGGCGTGATGGCCGGTTCTGTCGTGGCAGGGCTCACGCTCCTCCTCGCTGGCGCACTGCTGCGGCCGCTGACCGCGGCGGACGCCGAGTGGCTGTCCGAGCTGGGGTCCAGCCGGTGGCTGGGGCTCGCCGCCCGGTGGTTCTCGAGGCCGTCGAAGGATGCGCGGCCGCGGTGACGCGCCCAGGGAGCGAGCGAGGCGACGCGCCGGGGCTGGCAGCTCAGTCGCGGGTCTGACTCCAGCGCGCGTACAGCTCGCTCGCAGGCGCCATCGTGACGCTCCACCGGTAGCCCTCGGCGAGCGCGCGACCGTTTGCGGCCAGGCGTCGCGCCGCGGGCGCGTCCCCGAGCAGCCGCGTGGTCGCCGAGGCGAAATCCCGTGACCCCTCGGCGACGTAGGCGTCAATCCCGTCCTCCACCCCGATCCCGGAGACGCCGAGCGGCGTGCCGACGATCGGGCGTCCGGCCCCCAGCGCCTCGAGCACCTTGAGGCGGGTGCCTCCTCCCTGCCAGATCGGCACGACCACCACCGAACAGCCCGCCAGCTCTTCGAGGATGTCAGGCACCATTCCGACGGCCTCACCCCGCTGCGCCCGGGCCAACGCGGCGGACGCGGCGCCGCCGAGGCCGGCGCCGACGACCCGCAGGCGCGCCGCCGGCCGCTCCGCCGCGACGAGCGGCCAGACCTCGTCGAGAAAGCGCCGCAGCCCATGGTCGTTGGGTGGGTAATCCAGCCGGCCGAAGAACAGGACCTGCTCCCGGCCAGGACGCGGCTCATCGATGCTGAAGACCTCGTCGTCCACGCCGTTCGGAGCGAGCACCGTCCGCGCGCCGAGCCGCGCGAAGTGCGCGGCATCGTGCGCGGAGACGCACAGCACGGCGTCGGCGCGGCGCGCCGTCCGCCGCTCGGTGGTCGCCGTCGCGCGTGAGCGGTTCCAGTCGCGGGCCCATGCCACGGTGAGCGGGCGGCGGTCACGGGCGATCGTCTCCAGCATCTCCGAATCGACGTTATGGGTGCTCAGCGCGACGGGCGCCGAAGGGTGCGCGTCGAAGTAATAGCCCGCCATGACGTGCTCGATCTGGACGAAGGAGCGTGCGGCCGTCGCCGGCGCCCGGAGTCGGCGCGCCACATCCGCGAGGTACGGGCTTGGCCGGCGGCTGGCGTGCTGACGGATGCGGTCGGAGAGGGACGGTGGCGGGGCGGCCGCCACTTCAACGGTCCAGCCACGAGCACGGAGGGCGGCGCCGGCCTCCACGGTGGCGTCGGGAGTCAGAACGTGGGGAGTGACGCCCGCCCGCTCCATCGCCTCGAGCAGCCGCAGGGTCCGCTTCTGCGCCCCGCCGGTCGGCGGCCACGGAAGCACGGGGCAGACGACGGTGGCCCCCCGGCGCCTGCCACTCACTCCTGCCGCTCCGGACCCCAGCGCCCGGCGAGCAGCTGTCCGACATCGAGGGCGAAGAGCGCCGGCGTGCCGTAGGACGGCCAGTACCGTCCGATGCCGAACGGATCGTCATCGGCGAGATGACGCCGGGCGACGGTGGAGAACCCGGCTTCGAACCCTTGCGCGCCGGCCTCCGCCGCGACCGTCGCGTTCGTTCGCCCGTGCGGATACGCGATCGTCCGCACCGGCGCTCCGGCGGCAGCGGCGAGCTCATCACGACCTTCGACCATCGCCCACTGGAGCTCCGGACGATCGAGTCCCGTCAGCCGATGGTGGCGGCGGGTGTGGAACCCGACTTCGTGACCGGCCTCCACGAGGCCGCGGATCTCCATCGGAGAGAGGACCGGGGACGACGGTTGGGCCACCGCCCTCCTCAGTTCACCAGCCGCCGCGCTGCGGCCCTCGGGGGGCAACCGTTCGATCGCGCCGGCCAGGCTCTTGAGCGACGGCGGGTGAACGTCTGACGAGCCGAGCCCGAGGCGCTCGGACAGAGCCGGGCCGGCCGAGGGGCCGTCGCGACGCCACAGGGTCTCCAGGTCGCCCCACCAGTAGCTGGACGGCCCGCCCAGGCTCGCTCCTGTCAGGAAGAACGACGCTCGCACGCCGGCGGAGGCCAGCGCAGGAAGCGCTCGCCGGGTGTGCGAGAGGCTATCGTCGTCGAACGTGATGGCGATCGGAGGGCGCTGGCCGCGGCGTCGCGCCTGAACGGCCCCTGCGAACTCGCTGGCAGTCACGCAGCGGTAGTGCCGCTTCAGGAGGGCCAGATGTTCCTCGAACAGCGCCGTGGCGTGAGGAGCGACGAGGTCGCTCTCCGGATCCCCGGTGTGGTCGTCCAGCAGGTGATAGACGAGAACGAGGCCGACCGGAAGCGTCGACCAGCGCACCCGCAGTCGCAGGCCTAGAGCGCGGGCACGCCGGAGAACGTCGCGCGCCCGGCCGCGGTCGAGCCGCGGCGACCAGCCATTCCTCCTCACTCGTGCAGTTTCGGCAGCGGACAGCCCGAGGTCAAGTCCCGAGCCGAACCTCGCGCCGACCCGTCCTAGACTGGGGGCGTGGCGATGCCGTCGCACGAGCGTGTGATCTACCTGCCTGCGGGCGCGCCCTCCACCTTCTGCGTGGCGCACGTTCCCGACGCCGACCTGACCGAGGTCGGAGTCCTGCTCTGCTCCCCGTTCGGCTGGGAGGACATGGCCTCGTACCGCAGCCGTCGGTTCTGGGCGGTCCAGTTCGCCGCGGCCGGCCATGCCGTTCTGCGCTTCGACCCCCCAGGCGCCGGCGACAGCGCCGGATCGCCCGCCGACCCTGCGCGGCTGGACGAGTGGTGCGCCGCCATCACCCACGGAGAGGCGTGGTTGCGAGCCGCCGGATGCGGACGTGTCGCGGTGATCGGATTCGGGATCGGGGGCCTGATCGCGCTGCGCGCCCTCGAACTCGGCGCGTCGTTCGAGGATCTGGTGACCTGGGGGACTCCGGCCGACGGGCGCACGGCGGTTCGCGAGCTCCGCGCCTTCTCGCGCCTGCAGCAGGACAAGCCGGCGGGCGGCGATCTACCGGAGGGGTGGCTGGAAGTCGGCGGTTATGTGCTGTCAGCCGCCACGTCGACAGGGCTCCTGGCCCTCGACCCGACCGCCCTCAGCGCCCCCTCGCTGCGACGCGTCCTCGTGCTCGAGCGGGAGGACGCGTCCGGAGACCGCCGCCTGGCCGAGAGCTTGTCCGGGCTCGAAGCCGCGGTGGCGCGCGCGCCCGGCCCCGGATATGCGACGTTCGTCTCCCATCCTCAGACCAGCCAGGATCCAGCCGGCGTTCTCTCCACCGTCTCCGGGTGGTTGGCGGCGCCGGGCGTCTCGCGACAACGGGCCCGCCGCAGTGATGCTCAGCCCGCGCCGTCCGCGCACGAGCTCCACCTGGGCGACGACGAGATCCGGGAGGTCCCGGTCACCATCCCGCATGATCCCGAGGCGATGCAGGGCATCCTCGCGTCGCCCACCGGGATGTCCTGCGACGACCTCGGCGCGGTCTTCTTCAACGCGGGGGCGCTTCGTCGCACCGGTCCCAACCGTCTGTGGGTCGAGACCGCCCGGTCGTGGGCCGCCGCCGGAACCCCGGTGCTGCGCCTCGACCTGGCGGGCATCGGCGACTCCGGGCGCCGGCAGGGCCCGCTCCCGACGCCCTGCCTCTACGTCCCCGAGCTCCTCGACCAGGCCCACGCGGCCGTCGAGTGGTTGCTCCGCGCCTCGCAGGTCAAGCGCGTCGTGGTCATCGGCCTCTGCTCCGGGGGATACTTGGCCTTCCAGGTCGCATCCCGCGAGCGCCGCGTCTGCGCCGTTGTGCTGATCAACCCGACCGCCCTCGTCTGGGACCGCAACGTGGAGCAGCCCCGGTATCCACCCGGCCCTCGGCTGCTGCTGAGCCGTGATCACCTGCGCCGCCGCGACCGCGCCGCTCGCTCGCTCCCTGGTGATCTCGCCCGGTGGGCCGCTTCGGCGCTCCGGCGCGAGCTGACGTTCCAGATCACGAGGCGCTCGATCGAGCGAAGGCTCGACACGCTGCGCGCGTCGGACACCCAGGTGGTGCTCGCGCTCAGCGAGCGCGAGCCCGAGCAGCTCCGCCTGACGGTTCACCGCAACCGCGTGCGGTTGCGTCGCTGGTCGAACGTCGTGCACGTGGCGCTACCGGGAACGGATCACACGCTGCGGCCGATCGCGGCGCAGCGCCGGATCCGGCAGATCCTCGAGGAGACACGCTCCCGCGAGATCGCGCGCGCCCATCGCGCTGCGGACCCGCGCCCAGCGCCGCGCGCTCGAGCCCGTGAGCTGTGATGATTGCGCCTGATGCTCCGCCGCCCGGCCCGCCGCCGTCGTGACAGCAGCCCCGACGCAGCGCCTCGACCCGCGCTTCACGCGACGCCACCAGCGCGAGCGGCGCCACCCGCGGCCCACGCAGTTCGATTACTTGCACCTGCGCCGTCTCGTGCGCGATCTCGAGGCGGCGCTCGGGTCCGTCCCCGGGCCCGTCCGCGAGGTGCTCGACGTCTTCTGCGGATCGCGGCCGTACGACAGCCTGCTGCCCCCGGGGTCGCGATGCGTCGGCCTCGATATCGACAACATGCACGGCCTGGCCGACGTCGTCAGCTCGGAGTTCCTGCCCTTCGACGACGAGGCCTTCGACTTGTCATGTGCGTGGAGGCCTTCCAGTACGCGCCCTACCCACCTGGCGCGATGGCGGCGATCAGGCGCGTCCTGCGCCCCGGGGGCACCGCGATCATCACGGTCCCGCTCGTGTGGGAATATGACCGCACCGTGCTCGAGCATCGCTACACCGGTCCCTCGCTCGCGGCGCTGCTCGCCGACTGGGAGGACGTGCGGGTGGTCGAGAACGGTGGGTGGACGGTGAGCTGGGCGACGCTGACCGGGCGCATGCTGAATCTCGCCGAGGGCCGAGCGCCGTCTGTCGCCCGGCCCGTGTTCGTCGCCGGGTATCTGCTCCTCAACGCCGTCGCGGCCGTACTGGAGCGCTTCGAGACGCGGACCGCCACGGGGACGGTCACGCTCCCGATGAACCTTCTCGTGCAGGCTCGGCGTCCGGCAGCCGCCTGACCCCGAGACCTCGCGGGCCATGCCGCCCTTATCATCACGGTCATCCGTGTCGATGAATGGCCGGCTGCGGTTCCGTCCGCCGACGCGACCCGCACTTCCATCGACTCAAAGCCGGCTCACCCATGGACCTCCGCGACGTAGTAGCCCTGACCTGGAAACGCCGCTGGCTGGTCGTCGGCTTCCTCGTCGTCTGCGTCGCGCTGAGCGGCGCGTTCGTCGCGACGCAGCCCAAGAAGTACGACTCCACCGCGTCCCTGGCGCTCACGCCGAACACCCGCGGACAGATGCTGATCGCTCCCGATTCCCTGGCGGCCCTGCTCGGCACCTACGCGGAGACGGCGAAGTCGCGGCTGCTGCTCCGACGCGCGAGCACTCCTCAGCGGCCGCTGCGCAGCAAGATCAAGACGGACACCGTCGCGGGGACCGGGATCCTGCGCATCATCGCCCGGTCCGCCAGCCCCGAGCAGGCCGCGGCGGATGCCAATGCCGTCGCGGCGGCGTTCCGCGCGTCGATAGCGACCAACAGCCTCGTCGTCGCCACGTTGGTCGATCAAGCGCTGCCCGAGGCTTCACCGGTGCAGCCGCGGCCGAAGCTGACGCTTGCCGTCGCCGCGGTGCTCGGGCTCTTCGCCGGCGTGGTCGTCGCCTTCGTCTTCGAGCAGCTGCGCCGCCGGGTCTCCTCCCCGGACGAGGTTCGCGCGATCACTCAGGCCCCGCTTCTGGGCCGACTGCCTCGGAACCGTGGTCTTGCCCGCAAGCACGGCACGCTCGTGTGGGACGACGAGAGCGACGTCGAGATCCAGGAGAGCTACCGCGCCCTGCGCACCAACCTGCGGTTCGTGTTCCCGGCCCGGACCGGGCTCCTGCAGGTCACCAGCCCGGAACCTGAGGCGGGGAAGTCGACGGTCAGCGCGAACCTCGCCATCGCTCTGGGGCAGATCGGCATCAAGACCATCCTCGTCGACGCTGACCTCCGGCGGCCGCGCGTGCACGAGATCTTCGGGTTGGACAACAGCATCGGCTTGTCCTCCTTCATGGCGGAGGACGAGGCGGACCCCCTCCGCGCGCTCACGCCTTCGCGCTACGACAACCTGCTGATCCTCCCGAGCGGACCCCCGCCGCTGGATCCCACGGAGATGATCAGCATCCGGATCGGCGCCATCCTCTCACGGCTGCGGAAGCTCGATGTGCTGGTCATCGTCGACACTCCCCCGCTGCTGCCCGTCAGCGACGCCCGGCTGGTCGCGCCGCACACGGACGGCGTCATCATGGTGGTGTCCTCTGGGAGCGAGCGTCCGGCACGCCTGCAGCTTGCGCTTGAGCGCCTGAGCCTCACCGGCGCGCCCCTGCTCGGGATCGTCCTCAACAAGGCGCGCTCGGACGGGATGGCCGACTCCGGCGCCTACCGCTACGGTGGCTACACCGAGGACGCGCACCGTCTCGCCAGCCCATCCGCGTGAGGACTCCAGCGCGGCAGCCGGCGGCGACGGTCGCCGTGATCGCTCTGGTGGCGCCGCCCCTGGCCTACGCGGCCGCGCTGCGACCGTACCTCGCGCTGGCGGGAATGGCCGCTGCTGGGATCATGGCGCTCGTCCTGCTGCGCGCCGACCTCCTGCTGCTCATCCTCGTCGCGGCGCTCCCCTGGGAGGACAGCCTGGCCCCGCCGTCCGCGCCGATCCCGGTCGTGAAGCTCCTCGGTCTGCTGCTCATCGCAGCGTGGGCGCTGCGCGCGGCCGCGGGACGAGAGCCGCTGCGGCTTCCGGCCGTGCTCGTCACCGTCGCGGCGTTCACCTACGCGGTGGGCGTATCGTTCCTCGTGTCGCCCGACCAGTCCGTGAGCCTCGTCAAGACGACGAGCTACGTCCTGTTCGCGCTCTTCTTCTTCGTCATCGTGCAGCTTGTGCGCGATCACGCCGACGTGCGCCGGGTGCTCATCGTGGTGAGTCTGTCGGCGGCCGCGTCCGGCGCTCGCGGGCTGTTCGAGTTCCTGGTACTGGGAACGGAGCGGGCGGCTGGACCGATCTCCGATCCGAACGGCTTCGCGTACGTGCTGGCGTCCGTTCTGCCGCTCGGCGGCTACCTCGTGGCCACCGAGCGACGCCTGAGGTGGCTTTGGGTGGTCTGCTTCGCGCTCATCGCCGCGGCCGTGGCGGCCAGCCTCTCCCGCGGAGCGCTCGTCGGCCTGGCGGTGGTCGTGCTGTGGGCGCTGCTGACCGGGCGCATCGCCGCGCGGAAGGCCCTGCTGGGCAGCGCCGTTCTCATCACCGTGGCCGTCGGAGTCTTCATCTTGGTGTCGCCGGTCATCGGCGACCGAGTCGAGCGCAAGCAGAGCTACGGCAGCAAGAACGTCTCGTCTCGGCAGGCGTTCTACCGCGGAGCGCTCGCCATGGCCGCTGACCGCCCCCTCGCCGGCATCGGCCCGGCCCGCTTCGGGACCGAGGCAGAGCAGTACGTCAAGGGCAACCCTGTGGCGCTGGAAGACCCCGTCGTGCACAACAGCTATCTGGAGATCCTGGCGGAATCCGGGATCTTCGCCCTCGCGTCGTTCTTCGCCTTCCTCGCAGCAACATGGCGTCTGCTGGCGCACGGCCGCCGACGATCCCTGTCCGCAGGAGACCGCGATGGGAGCCGCCTGGCGTCGGCACTGCAGAGCACGCTCCTGGTGGCGGTCGTCTCAGGGATGTTCATCTCCGCGCAGCTGACGACTCCCTTCTGGCTGCTGGGAGGCCTCGCGGCGATATTCGCCGGCGTGGCCGAGCGCCCGGCACGTCTTGCGAGCCGGGGGCGCCCTCCCCTTCCCAACGCGACCCTCACCTCGACGCCCGCGTGAAGGTCGCCCTCGTCACGTCGCTCGACGGCGGGGGGCCAGTCGAGCATGCGCTCGTGCTGGCCCAAGGCCTCTCCGACGCAGGGATCGCGGTCCGCGCCGTCTGCGCCACGGCGACGCTGGCGGAGCGCTTCGCCGCGACCGGCGCCGAGGTCGTCGTCCTCCCGTTGCGCAGCCCCTGGGATGTGCCCCATGGACTCGCGGTCCGTCGCGCCACGCTTGACGTCGAGATCATCCACGCGCAGGACCGACGCGCCGGGCTCTGGACACGAGTGCTTCCCCGGTCGCCCGCGACAGGGCTCGTGTACACCGTGCACGGGCTTCCCGACCCCTACCTGCCCCCGCCCGCGGGGCCGCCAAGGCCCGGTCTGCGCGCGAGGCTCGCCTACCGGGGACTGGATGCGGCGCTGACGCGCCGAGCGGACGCCGTCGTCACACCGTCGTCGGCCGTAGCTGAAGCCCTCGTGTCCAGGCTCGGGTATCCGAAGGACGCGCTGACCGTCGTCCGCAACGGTGTGCAGCTGCGACCACCATCGCCACCGGGCACGGCGGTGGGCACACTGTCGGTCCTCGAGCCGGTGAAAGGTCTGGACGTCTTTCTCATGGCGGCTCAGCGGCTGGCGCTCGAGCGACCCGGGCTGCCGATCATCATCTTCGGCGCCGGCAGCCAGGGGGCCGCCCTGCGCCGGCTCGCCCGAGAGCTCGGGCTGGCAGACCACATCGAGTTCGCCGGCCACACCCGGGCGGTCGACGCGCTCGGGCGCCTCGAGGTGCTCGCGCTGCCGTCGCTCATGGAGAACTGCCCGATGGCCATGCTCGAGGCGATGGCCGCCGGTGTTCCCGTGGTGGCCAGCCGCGTGGGCGGGATCCCCGAGATGGCCCCGACGGGCGCCGCGTCGCTCGTCCCGGCCGGGAACCCGAGGGCGCTGAGCGACGCGATCGGCGCGCTCCTCGACAACGCGGCGGGCAGGCGAGCACAGGCGGCTCGCGCTCGCGCCCACGTCGAGCAGGAGGCCAGCCAGGCGGTCATGACCGAGCGCATGGTCGCGGTCTACCACCGGGCTCGAGCCGCCCGCGCCGGACGATGAGGATCCTGCTGGCCAGCCCCGGGCTCGCGATGGGCGGCGCCGAGCGGGTGGTCGTCCAGCTGGCGCGAGGACTGACCGAACGCGGTCACGAGGTCACGGTCAGCGGCGCTGGGGGGCCCCTGGAGGACGAAGTCGCGGCACTCGACGTCGAACGAGTCGTCCTGCCGGAGCGCGGACGTTCGCCGATCGGCGCGGCGGCCGCCGTCGTCCGGCTTGCGGCCGCGCTGCGACGGCTGTCGCCCGAGGTCGTCCACGGGCACAACGTCAAAGCGAGCGTCCTTGCGGCGACCGGCGCAAGGATGGCATCGCCACGGCGAAGGCCTCGCTTGATCGCCACGTTCCACGGCGTGGCGCCCGGGGAGTTCCGCGCCGCGGCTGGGCTGCTGCGGGCAGTGGACGCGGTCGCCTGCGTTTCGGCCGAGCTCCTCGACGGACTGCGAGCCCATCGGTTCCCGGCGGACCGCCTGCGACTGGTCCACAACGCGATCGGCACGCCAGGACCACTGACGGCGGCGCAGCGCGCGAAGCTGGACGCCGAGCTGGGGCTGGGCAACGAGCCGGTGGTCGTCGCGGTGGGCCGGCTGGTCGAGCAGAAGAACCACGCGCGGCTGCTCGAGGCCGCCGGGCTGCTGCGGGCGACGGGCGCGACGGCGCGGTACCTCATCGCGGGCGAGGGTCCCCTGCGGGCGTCACTCGAACGCCGCGCGGTGGACCTCGGGCTCGCTGACCACGTCCGGTTCCTGGGGCTCCGCCGCGATGTCGGCGCGCTGCTGGCGCGGGGCGATCTCCTGGCCTTCTCCTCCGATTGGGAAGGCTTGTCCATCGCAGCGCTCGAGGGACTGGCGGCGGGAACGCCGATCGTCACGACGCCCGTCGAGGGCATGCGAGCGCTCCTCGGAGCCGAGGCGGCCGGGGTCATCGCGCCGGATATGTCAGCGCAAGGCCTCGCAGACGTCATCGCGCCGCTCCTCGCCGATCCCGCGCGCCGCCAGGAGATGGGCCGCGCCGGGCGCGATCTGGCGCGTGCGTCCTTCTCCCTGGCCGCGATGCTCGACGCGTACGAGCAGCTGTACTCGCAGCACTGATCAGGCTCGCCCCCGGACCTGCCGGGGAACGAGCCTGTTCCCGTCACCGCCCAGGAGCGGAGCTGGCGACGGCGAACACACGAACCGCGACGGTCCGCGCGCGCCCACCACGCAGGACGGTGCGGCGGGAGCCGCGTGCGCACAGCTTTCCGGCTCGCTTGACCTTGACGGACACCCGCACTCGGCAGGAGCGCGCCCGGGCCGGGCACGACGCGCGCTTCCGCGTGACGCGCGCCGTCAAGGAGCTCTTACCCCTCTTCGCCACCTTGGTGGACACGGTGGTCGTCCCCCGGCTCCTGCTCGGCGACGGGGCCGTGACCGGCGTCGTCGTGGTCGTGATGGTGGTCGTGATCTCGGACGCTGCGCCGGCGCCCTCCGCCGAGTCCCGCGTCAGCACGAGCGCCGACGCGGGACCGATCTTGGCCACCGTGGCGCGGTCGAGCTCTGAGCCGCTGTAGGTCCCGCCAAGCGTGACCCTGACGGGCGCGCCGGTGGGGTTGACCAGGACCAGGCCCTTCGAAAACGCGCGTCGGTGAACGCCGCTGTCGTCGACGCTCTCCGGAGCGACGGGCTCGCCGATGTCGTAGTCGTACTCCGGGAACGAAGCGGGCTCGCTCGTGTAGTCGGCGGCCAGCGCGAACGACGTGCGGCCGTTGGCGCCGAGCAGGGCGGTGGCCCACCCGAACCGAGCGGCTGCCGCGTCCGCGTCGCCCGAGTGAGCCAGACCGAGGAAGTACTTGCCCTTCGCCTCCGCGTCCTTCAGCGCGCCGAGCTGCAGCTCCCAGTCCGTCTTCGGATAGTACCCCGCCGTGGGGGAGTTCCCGTACTTGGTGAACTGCTCCTCCATGCCGCCCGATACGTAGTCGAGCCAAGGATCGACGACATCGCGGTGCAGCCGCCAGTCGCCGAAGTTCGG
>JAABUS010005601.1_pt1 | contig 16283 bp, 15 predicted proteins | sample 5560161 | NCBI WGS metagenome assembly JAABUS01 (sample SAMN10711885, study PRJNA513376) | rock metagenome | isolation source: Antarctica rocks | place: Antarctica: Victoria Land, Trio Nunatak nord | collected 2016-01-04
AGCGATGTTCTGGCAACCATCTGAAAATGATGATAAGTTGATTTAAGATTCCCTGTTTGAGAACATATATTTGATGTCTGTAGCGCAGTTGTCCTGGCTGCTTCCCTCAATCACTCCAAAAATTAATGGCAGAAACACTTTTGCTCATACCAACCGCCATTAGTTCTGCCCAGAACTCTCCGGCTAAATATCCATTAGTGCTATTTCCGCTGATTGTACTATCCGTTCCAGGTGTTGAATTTGTAACATTCACATCATTTTTAGAACAAACATTGGCTTCTGTTATAGCTATGTAACCTTATGCGTGTGATGAAAGTTAAAGTCATTGATGATAGTATTCAAACTATCAAGACGGGTTTCAAGTGGAGTTACCTTTTCGGGTGGATCAGTTACAAAATAAACAGCAGTTCCTTCTCTACGCACGTTAATAATATTACCTCTGGTTGCTGCAATTTGGTATCCGGTAGCTGTATTTTGTTCATTAGCAAATGCGTAGTAATGAAAAGTGAATTTATCTCTATGAAAGGAAGGATGTTATGCATTGAGTAAGAGTATCTATTAACTCAAAGGTATCCTGCTAGTATATCTTAAAATTAACTAATGAGCCCAATGATAACTATTCTGCTGCGAACAAGGAAAATAAAAGGGTTTCGGTACTTCTAAAGTTAGATATGTCCTTAAGAAATAAAGCCATAGAAATGAAAGGTTTTCTCTTCTGTTGAGCTGCTGACTTCTCGCAATTTTAAATTATTTTCATTGCTTATTCATTTGTCTCATGATTCAAAAAGAACAGGCGTTTGAAAAAATATCAGAACTGACAGAGCGTTTGCAGAACACTTGCCCTCTTACAAAAAATAAGATCGACTGAGCTTTATCTTCTAAAAATACTTTACAATATATAGGAGTGCCGCTGGCTGTAAAATATAATATAAATAAAGGGAAATTTACTTTAAATCCAGCATTCGGAGTAGCTGCTGATTTTTTAACAAAGGGAAAAATTGAAACCGTAATTGGCAATGAAAAGGCAAGTATTAATCATATTAAAGGTCTCGGTCCGATGTACCTGAACAGTGCAATAAGTTTAGGAATGAGTTATAATATAAATCAAAATATAGCTTTCAGCCTTACACCTGCTGCAAGATTTGCATTGACTTCTATAAATAAAGATGCCCCGGTTAAAACGTATCTTAATTCATATGGGTTAGCTGCCGGACTGACAATAAAGCTATGACTTTGATTTATTACAACAAGGCAATTACAGAGCCTCTTGATGCAAATTGTAATTATACACTTTACACAGAAGCCTTTACAGCGCTGGTTAAGCATTTATCTGATTCTATATTTACTTTTACAGAGATTGTTTCTTTTCATAATCAAATCAATAAGAATAAATATGGATCTTAAAAAAGAGGCTGCAGCCAAAGCCATTACTCTAATCAGAGATAAAACCATAGTAGGATTAGGAGCCGGCTCGACAATAGCATACGTAGTTGAATTTTTGAAACAGGAAATAGAAAATGGTCTGCAGATAAAATTAGTCACTTCTTCTTTTTCCACCAGGCAGCTTTTGCTAAAAAATGATTTTACTGTTTTCCAGATAGCTTCATTAAGTAAGATTGATATCTATTTTGATGGATGCGACCAGCTTGATAAAGATCTCAATGCTTTAAAAAGCGGGGGCGGCATACATACCCACGAAAAATTGCTGGCTTCAATGGCTGCCCAATTTGTTTTGATAGGAGATGAGACAAAACTAGTGGATGCTTTTGATTATCGTTTTCCTGTAGTTATTGAGCTTCTTGCCGAAGCAGCAGCTTTTGCTCCCGCTAAAATACAAAACCTTTTTCCGGGTTCAACAAGTAACTTTAGGATAAGTGATAAAAAAGATGGGTATGTCATCACAGATAATGGCAATTACCTTTTAGATCTATGGTTTCAAGCCTGGCCTGATCTTGCAACAATCAACCCTGTTTTAAAAACTATTACCGGCGTTGTTGAAACCTCATTATTTTACAGGATGGCTCATAAAGCAATAATTGCCGGAAAAGATGGGGTGAAAGTCCTGGATTGATTTTGAAAGCAAATTTAATTTAAATTGTTTTCAAAGAGTTTTACTTTCCTTTTTTCACCTCAATCATAAATACTTTTGAGCCTGCGTTGCCTGATGCCGATAATCCCTGCAAAACGACTGCATACTTGCCAAGCTGGTCCGAAGTATAAAAGCTTACCTGCTGCTTTCCGTTTTCACCTGTTTTTATATCGGGTGTCCAATATAATAAATTTCTAAAATCAGGGAGGCGGCTTTCCAATTCATCTTTCGTTTGATAGACCGGGGAATAAAACTCTCTTTTAAGCTGTAAAGCCTCATAATCTAATAGGGTTGCGGCTGTATCTATTTGAAACCCTTCGAGATCACCTTTGTAGGTAGTAAAGCTTGCAATACCATTAAAAGTAGCAGGACCTAAATAATATTTATCAAGTATAATTTCAAGTTCTTTTACTTTAAAGCATTATAATGTGTTATTTTATTTCCGTTATCAAACTGCGGCACTCCGTCTAAGAGCACTACCGGATGTTTTATATCAGGATTGCCGACTTCATTTTTTACAATTATATTCAATTCGAAATTGTCACGCCTTTTTCTTACATTTATTTCCCGGACATATTCTCTCAGCACTTCTTCCATCGTTGGAAACCGGGTATAATCTTCGAGCATATATCTTACATCGGGCTTTCCAAAAAAATGAGCGGTATCTATGGGTGCAGGCAGTGAATAAATTCCTGTATCTCTTGCATATACATTTTGTACCTGCGTATTAATGCTTTGTTGCAAAAGGTTAGGCGTTGCATTTGCAGAAGAATAAAAAGGCGGTATTTTAAAAGAGGAATAATTTTCTGAGAAAGGGCTGATAAAGTCTATACGATACCGGCTGTTTTGCTGTGAATTCGCCTGTGCAACAATCAGTTTAGAACCATAAAAATCTTTCATATTAAATTGCACCAACCCTTCATTATTACTTCTTGAAGTGTACAATTGAAAATGAGTACCGGGAACAGAAAGAAAGGCAACAATGTTTTCTTCAGGAGTTCCTGATCCTGCATTTAAAAGTTTCCCGCTTACAATATGGCCTTCATATTCAGGAAGGAACCGGAGAACAGGCTTTTTATTTTCCAAAACATCTGTCCACTTGAATCTTCTCCAGCCATGGGTTAACATTAAATTATCTAATGCTTCTTTTGTTTCTGATGTATCAGTAAAATAATATTCAGGATGCTCTACCCTACCCTGCAAGTCAGAAGACAACCAAAGGTAACTGTATATATCTTCTTCATTTACCGGCAGCGAGTCTTTGAGGTACACCGCCATTGACATATTAGCTGGTATTGGTTTTCCTGTTTCATCTTTCGACGAAACATCTATTGTTACTTTCCTGCGCGTTGCATACTGCATATTATCTGCATTGGCATTTACCAGTAATTTTTTTTGCACTCTTTTAAAATACAATCTTTCACAAACAGGCTGACTTGCACTGTTAAACAACGTGATGTGAGAAATGCCTTCACCTAACTTATTTTTAGTAATTTCAGTCTGCGCAATACCATTTATAATATTAATCTGCTGAGCAGTATTGATATGCTGTTGTGAATGTATAACGAGATAAACAGCGTGATCGGAAGTACTAGTTTGAATGGTAAGCTTTAAACTATTTTCTTTTGTATCACTTAAAGTAATTACAAAGCCATTATCACTGACAGGCGGAAGATTTTGAATAATACTATTTTCGTTTGCTGGTCTAATGACAGCTTTATAAATGTTACTCTTATCAGGAGTGAAAGTGAAAGAACCGATGCCAAATTTAGCCGGATGGAACCTTACAACAGTATCATTATTCTGGTTAATAATTGCTCCGTTAAAATTTGCACCTTTGCCAGATGCATCTGTAACCTTAAAAGCAACTTTACTTTGAAGTCGGTTTACAAGATCTCCACCTTCTGGGAATAATTGCACATCAAATTTTTTTGTAATTTTTTCTGTATCAGATGTTTCATTGTGTGTCGTGTTAATGATAACGATCGTTTTTTGAAAATAAAAATCAGCATCAAAATTTTTCATCCAGTTGGTATAAGCCCTGAAGGTATAGTTGTCTGAGGGTATAGTTGAAGGCAAAGTAAGTGAGCCGTTGCCTGTTCCGTTTTTTAAAGGAATTTTAGCCTGTAATACAGGTTGCTGATCCTTATCCAATATTTCTGCGTAAGCCACTTTGCTAAGGTCAAGCAATTGGTTATTTGCAGCATTTACACAATATATCTTAAACCATACAGTTTCCCCGGTTACATACGAGCTTCTGTCTGTATGAATGAATAATTTTTCCTGGAGATCATTTTGACTATAATTTATAAACCTTGAATCTATTTTTTGTAAGAAATTGTCCTGGGCAGAAAGGCAATTTGTTGAAGAAATCAAGAGCAAAAATGATAGTACTGCAGAATAAAGAAATATATTTTTTTCTTCCGCTTTTTGTATTGCAATTGTAAAGTTGTTCATTTATATAAATAATTTACGGCCAGTAAGATGGTTTTTTGTTTGTGCCTCCTTTTTCCCTGCAATCGGCACAATCAATTTCAGCACGGCCGATACCGATAAATCCTACAGGAATTGCATAATTGGAATCCAAAGGGGTGAACAGAGCTGAATAGGTGCCAAAGTAATAATTCAGACTGCCAGAGTCCGGCTCTACATTCCATTGCCTGCACTCGGAAAACGGCGTAGAATAAAAGTGCTCAGGAAGCAATTCAGTATAGTTGATAAATATCCTTTTGGTAGTAACAGAACTGGCGCTGATATAACCAATTACCTGTTCTTTTGGATTATTTACACAGACGATATTCCCGGTCAATTGACTGGGTTGTGCATCGAAAACAGAACCTATTTGCTCAGTATTCTTTTTCATTAAAGACCAAAATTCATACGATCCTTTATCAATCGCATATTGCTTAACCAAAATACTGTATAGAAATCTTGTTTTTTCCGAACCTATTGGAAATATCATTATCGGGTAATCAGCAATTACATCTTCTACAAGCCTTACAGAAGATCCAAGCTGAATAGTTGGTGAATTAATAATATGCCAGCATTTAAATATGTTATCGGAGGAATCTCTTCTTATAATTCTTCGGTTTTCATATTTTAAATGTGACTCAAACACCGAATGATACTCCCAGGTCTCTTCATACTCCCATCTGTAGTATCTGGTATTGTTTTGAGGGTCATGTGCAGATACGCTAATAATAATTTGATTATTCTCTTTCTTCCATGATACACTATCTATTGGCGGAACTTGTTTTACAGGCACATATCCAGATGCATATTCTTTACCTTCCGAAGTATGTATTACCAGTCTGTACTTATTATTGTTATTTAAACTTAACTGATCAACAGAATATAAGCCTGCTCCTTTTTCAGAAAGAAGATTACGCATATTATCATCACCTTCTACCATCACCTGCGCTCCAGGCTCTGGCTTTAAAACAGTTGTATCTGCTAATTTGGTTGTTCTGGATAAATGAATATTAGTAGCTCCTTCCCCGCTGTTGATAAAACCTTCTACCACCAGGTAATTAGTCCCCATAGCTATTACAGGCAAATCAAATTTTTCTTTACAACCCGCTGTTATTAATATTATTAGAAAGTATTTAAGTTTTTTCAAAATAGCGTCATGATATGTATAATGAATTAGAAAGAAATACAGATAAGTACAAAACCTGTTCACCAAAAGTCGGGTTTTATATTGGTACCTCTTGTTCTGCAGTCCATGCAAAATTCATTGGAGGCATAAAAACCCAATGTATTTAATCCCTCAATAGCTACATTATAAGAAATTAAACCATTATTGGAAAACACAGACAAACTTGCAGGGTCGTTCCTAACCAATACGCCTATACATCCTGATTGATAATTCCATCCGGGAACCTCTTCATTTGAAATAAAAATCCTTTTACTTTCTTCTGTAGTTACAGACATGTATCCTATTACCTTTTCTGCCGGATTTGAGACGCAATGTATGTTTGAAGAAAGATCTGTAGGAAGCGGGGCGAAAATAGATCCTGTTGTTTCTGTGTTCTTTCTCATTACCTGGTAAAATTCATAGGTTTGTTTGTCCAGAGCGACTTGCTTTACAAGAATGCTGTAACGGAAACCAAGTTGTTCTCCATAAGGAGGGATGTTAACGACAGGTATCATGCTGATAATATTGTCAATAAGCTGAGCAGTTGATCCTAAAACAATGCGGTCAGAATTTTGAGAATGCCAGCAATAAAACATCTTATTTGTTTCATTTTGATCTGTGGCAGATACATTTCTATTCACATATCCATATAATACAGGCCACCTTGAATGGACCTCCCATGTTTCGTCGTAAGACCATTTATAATAACGCCTATTATCTGGTTCAACATGGCTGTTCACATAAATGTTTACACCATTGTTTTCACTTCTCCAGCTTACACTGTCAATAGGCGGTGTTTTTTTTACAGAAAGATAATCCGACAGGTATTCTTTACCTTCAACCGTTTTTATAAAAAGACGATATTTTTGATTTTTGTTTAATGCTACAGGATCAGATTGATAATGTCCGGCGGTATCTTCAAAAAGTGAAATTGTGGAATTATCTTCTGACATTATTGTTATCGAGGCTCCTTGCTCTGCCTTCACGTCAGAGGTATCTTTAAGCTGAATAGTGCGGCTTAGGGTAATATTGGTTGAGCCTTGCGCATTGATAAATCCTTCTACCACCAGGTAATTATTTTGCAAAGCTTTAACGGGCGGGTTAAATTCTTCTTTGCAACCCGTTATTAACAGAAATATCAAAAAATATAAAAGTTTTTTCAAAACGTTGGTTACCAAAAAACCGGTTTGTCGTTAGTGCCTCTTGTTCTGCAATCAGCACAATTTTCATTGACAGAATAATAACCTTCTGCCAACCCTTTCTCACTATATGGTATATAAGAATTACCTCTAAAATAAGTAACAAGCTCATCTTTTTTATTCTCCACGTATCGCTCTTCACACTGAGGATCATAACGCCATTGTGCACCCATTACCTGTTCATTAGTAATAAATATCCTTTTTCTTTGTTCAGTACTAACGGTAATATAGCCAATCACTTTTTCGTTCGGGTTACTGGTACAGTGTATATTGCCGGTGATATCTGACGGTTGGGCATCAAATATAGATCCTATAGATTCTGTATTTTTTTTCATTAACTGGTAGAAATCGTAAGCCTGTTTGTCAAGGGCATATTGTTTAAGAATAATGCTGTAGCGCACACTTAACTTTTCAGAACCTCGTGGTATAAACACAACCGGTTCTAAAGAAATGATATCGCCGGAAAGTGGTACTGTTGAGCCAATATGAATATTAGTTGAGGTAATATTTTGCCAGCAGTATTTCATTTTTTCTATTTCATCTTCATCTCTTCCTGCAACAAATCCCTGGCTGCCATCTGCAGCATCGCCAGGATAATATTTAAGTGCAGCTTCATAATGTGAGTCTATTTCCCATGTTTCTGCATAATCCCATTTATAATACAATGAATTGTTTTGTGCATCGTGGCTGTTTACATAGATATGCACACCGTCATTTTGATCTTGCCAGCTCACACTGTCAATAAGCGGCGTTTGCTTTACAAGAACATAATCCGATAAATACACTTTGCCTTCAGCAGTCTGTATAAGCAGGCGGTATTTTTGATTTTTGTTTAATGACAATGAATCTGATTGATAATGTCCCGCTGCATACTCAAGAAAAGGGATTGTTGTATTGTCTTCACCCATTATAGTTATCGTGGCACCTTGCTCTGTTTTCACAGCAGCGGAATCTTTTATTTGCGCAGTACGGCTTAATGCAATATTAGTTGATCCTTGTGCATTTATAAATCCTTCGACCACTAAATAATTAGTTTGTCCAGGTCTGATGCCGGGATCGAAAGGCTCTCTGCATGCTGATGCAAAAATGATAGCTACAACTGCCACCGACATAATCGCAGTACTTCTTTTTATTGTGCTAAAAGATTTGCCGATGAAGTGATTGTAACAGTGAAATAAACTCAACGCAGGCTGTAACGATGATGCTATGAAAATATATTGCCCGTACCAAAACATTCTTAAAATCTTATGTTTAAATTTATGAAAGGGATAGCGTTTCCAAAAATTGACAGTTTATAACCGGTAACCACACCATCTTCAGAAGTGAAATAAACAGAATAAGGATTTCTTCTTGCTGTAAAATTGTAAACACCTATCGTCCATGAGTTATGCCAAAACTGGTGAACCTTATGATTGCCATCAATATTCATCGAAAAATCTGTTCTGAAATAATCAGGAATCCTATATGCATTTCTATCAGAATAAAGGGCTCTCTGTGAGCCAGCATAATAATACCGGCCAATAGGTAATGTGATCGGTCTGCCTGTACTGTAATTTACGTTTAATGATATACTGAAGCGATGGTTGATAGCATAGTTCCCGACCAGGGTTGCATCATGAGGCTTGTCGTAATTTGAAGGATAAAAATTACCATTGTTGATGATAGTACCGGCTGAAGAGTCGTTCATGCGAAGCAAAGTGCGTGAATAAGTATAACTAAGCCATCCATTAAGTTTTCCTGTTTTTTTCTTTACCATAAATTCTACTCCGTACGCTTTCCCTCTTGTATTGATAACATCTGTTTCGATGTGCGGATTTAAAACCAGTTGCGCCCCGCTTTTGTAATCGAGATAATTTTTCAATCTTTTATAATACACTTCCACAGACATCTCAACAGAATCGGTTTTAAAATTTTTAAATAATCCAAACGAAACCTGGTCACCAAACTGGGGCTTTATATTAGGATCACTCAGCTTCCAGATATCTGTGGGAGAGATTGAGGTAGTATTTGAAAGCATGTGTATATATTGGCGAAGTGTATTATAACTTGCTTTCATTGAAAAACTTTTTGTTATCGAATACCGGCCCGAGGCACGGACTTCCGGACCCTTGTAGGTTTTAATAAATTGGCCGTCTTTATACGGTTCTGTTTTAATGAAACTGCTTTCATCTATGGGGAGGTTGGGCGCATATACATTTACATTATTAGCGCCAAGGTAATTGAACATAGAATAGCGAAGACCGGTGCTTATTGAAAATTTTGGGCCAATATCAAGCCGGTCACTTACGTATGCAGCGCTTTCCAATGCCTGCTCTGCCTGCAAAACATCTGGTACGACTAACGACTCTTTTGCCACAGGAGTAAATGATCCGGGATGGAGTTTATAGTACACAGCGCTTGCCCCAAAATCGAGAAGATGTGTTTTGCTGAAGGTATACGTAAAATCTGTTTTGAGGTTTAGCTGGTTAATATCAAATGCCATTTTGTAAGCATTCACCTTATTTTTTATGCTGGTGTTTTCATAAGTATAACGGTCATACGCTGCGGTAAAATTCAGTTCGAGTTGTTTATTAAAAATATGTCTCCATTTAGCTGAAAGCGAGTTATTAGTGTACCCGTAAACCGTGTCACTATTGAGATTGAAATTGTCTTTACTCAGGTAACCTGTAATACTCAAATCGTTCCTGTCATTAACTTTTTGGCTAAGCAACATATTTACATCATAAAAAGATGCAGCGCTGTTTCTATATCCGGATCTTTCAGGCAATAATTTCAGCAGCCAGTTTGAATATGTCGTCCGTCCTCCTATATTAAAAGATGATTTACCTTTTTGTATCGGGCCTTCAATATTTACCCTGCTGGTGAGCAATCCTATGCCTGCTGATCCTGCAAATTTCTCTTTATTTCCTTCGCGGCCGGTAATGTCTAACACTGAAGAAAGCCGTCCGCCAAATTGCGCAGGAATACTGCTTTTATACAGTTCCACATCTTTCACAAGTTCAGGATTAAAGGCGGAAAAGAAACCGAAGAAATGGGATGGATTATAAATAGTGCCATCATTAAAAAGAATAAGATTTTGATCTGCCGCACCGCCTCTTACATTAAAACCGGTGCTTGCTTCGCCAACAGATTTTACACCTGGCAAAGTAAGTATTACACGCATTACATCGGCTTCTCCAAAGACAGCGGGCACGTTCTTTATCGCTTTTATGTTTAGGCGCTCTATGCCCATTTGCGGCTTGTTTACATTTATTGACCGCTGTGTGGAAACAAGTACGTCCTCTAAAACTCTTATCTCATCCTGCGGCTCTATGTTTAAGGTTCCATCTGCATAAACCATCAGTTGACGCCTTGCTGTTTTTTTGCCAAAGCTTTTTATCGTTAGGTTGTTTCGTCCTTTTGGAAGTGAGATTTTGTAATAACCTGTACTGTCTGTTCTTGCAAGCACGCGCCCTTTTTCTTCAGCTATAACTGCATTATGAAGAGGTTCATTGGTTTTATAAGAAAGAACATATCCTGACAGCGTTGCATTTCCTGGTTTTATATTGTTGGTTTTGATTCCTATCTGTATAAGTTTATTATCAGCAAAAGCGTTTTGGGCATTTGTTTCCTTGTTAAATAAATGTCCTGCCCGTCTTAATGAGTCGTTTCTTCGGGCATTATCAGCCGAAGGAAGTTCAGTTAATATAGCCTGTCCTTTTGTTAAAAAAACATGATTGCTTGAGTCTATAGAAGCAAAAAAATCTGTGTTTCGAAAAACAAATGTCAATATCTCGGGCAATGGCAACTGCTTTGCAATAACATTGACAGAAAACGAAGCAAATTGTGCAGGATTATAATAAAAAATGTAGTTTGACTGCTGCTCTACCTGCTTTATAAATTCTTCGATACTTACACTTTGCGCATCAACAGTTACCAAAGTTTTTTTTGGAGTTTGTCCATACACTGCAACAAATACAAAAAAATTCAATAAAAGTACACTGTATAATTTCTTCATCATTTATTGATAAGCTTATCGTAATATGCCAATGTTTTTATCATTGTATTCTCTATATCTTTTTTAAATTTCAATTTGTTCTGTCTTATATATTGTTGCAATTCTTTTCTTTTATCACCAAGGCTGCTTAAAAAAGATTTCTTATTACTTACAGCATAATATTTATCACCTTTAAGTAAGTAGTAATGGTCTTTGTAAAAAACTTTTATTTCCGCACCTGATTGCCTGATATTCGTTTGAATATTTTTGGTCCGTTTTGCAAGCAAACTGTTATTACCATAGTATAGCTCGTCATAAAAACCAGGAGCTATTGATGAAGAATGTAAACTATCGGGTGTAATATGTATAAAATTATGACCCATTATTGAAAACCCTTCCACTCTGTCCTTTATAAGCATTACTGCTGAGGCATTATTAAAATATAGATAAACTAATTCATCCCTTGCTGCATCATACAACAACGAAACATCTTCATATATTTTCCCATCATAATTCAACGTGCCTTTGCTCCATTTATTGGTCAGAAAATAAGGAATTCCTTCAGTAAATTGATAAGGGTATCCTTTCTCTTCCCTTCCGTTAAATAAATGCAGTTCTTCCTTAAGCGCCTGGTTGTATAAAGCCACTGCATTTTTATATGCAGGCAAAGAAGAAGTGTCAGGTCTGAGACTCTGAGATTTTGAATTAAAGTAAAGCAACGTCAATGGTATTAAAATGAGGGGAAATTTCATTTAATTGTTTCTGCATTCTAACTTATCCTGGCAGGCTTCAAATATAATCTTAAAAAATTTCAGATGTTGCGCGTAGGGAAAATTATCGGTAAAATCAAAGGGCAAAGGGGTTAGTAATTCTTCCACGGATAAAATCAGGAAAAGGATAGCTTACTAATCAACAACTGCAGCTTTAACTCAACTATTTCATACAATAAATTATTGTCAATTGCGATTCATTACCATTTGCGAAGTCAAAGGTTCTTCTTCACTACGCAGTTTTATTTTAAAGTATCCATTTGTTACCGGTATTTCTTTTCCGCCTCTGTTTTTAAAATTTCCCTCAAATCTTCCTTCAATAATATTTTCATTATAAGAAATAATTTGAACGGTAAGTTTAGGCCATGTTGTTCGGTTTACGTAATATGAGTTATCCGCATTACACTCACACATGCTGAAAGGATTTAAATTCATAATCTCTATATTTATAGACTCGCAATTTCCATGAATGCTGTCAGTTATAAGATATGGTAAGGAAAATTGTTTAAAGGAGGATTATCATATTCCATTCTTATAGCAATGGTAGAGTCAGCATTTATTCTTTCAGTGTATATAGCATCCCTCCAGGTCTTCATCCACAGATCCAAAGAAGTGTAGTAGGGATACCATAACCTGTCAAAACAAACATGTTCACTATTGATTACTGCTTCAAATCTAAACTGCTCTTTATCACTGTTGCCGGCACATACGCAACTTTTTATGCTTGACTGATATTCCAGAACTGTAAATCCATCTGAATGTGGTTTAGTACAGGAAAAATAAAAGAAAGAGGAGACCATAAATAGAAGTGAAACAATATTAATTTTCATAATCTTAAATTAACTCTTTGAAGTTAGCATTTTTATTTTTAAGGAAAGGAAGTAAGTGCTGGAATAAAATTGATTAAATAATATCTCAATTAAAAAAAGTTTGGCCACATGTTTTTTGCAGCATGATTCATATGGTTTGTTTAACTTGTCATAATGAAATACAAACTCCTGCTTATTTTATTATCAATCTCCACTGCAGCTTTTTCTCAAAAAGATAAAAAACTTACCCGGCATCTCGAAGAACTAGTTAAGGGTTTTAACGGGCAAGCAGGCATTTACGTGGAAAATCTAAAAACAGGCAAAATTGCTTCTATCAACGCCGATACGTTGTTTCCTACAGCAAGCATGATCAAAGTAAGCATACAATGCGGCTTACTCGATAAAATAGAAAAGGGCAAGCTTCAATACAATCAGAAGCTGGTTTATAATGATTCACTTTTATATCCGGGAGAAGATATCTTAGGTTCTTTTAAAAATAACGATACCATTCAGTTAAGCAAAGTATATCTTTTAATGATTACTATGAGTGACAATACTGCAAGCTTATGGCTGCAAAAGCTTGTTGGCAGCGACAACATAAATAATTGGTTGCAGCAAAATGGCTTTAGTAATATGAGGGTAAATTCAATGGCAACAGGACGTGATAGCATGCGGAATGTCTATGGCTGGGGTGTATCCACTCCCAGAGAAATGTGCCGGTTGTTTACACTAATTGCACAGGGAAAAGCTGTAAGTGAGGCAGCTAGCGAACGAATGATAAGAAATATGAGCAGAATATATTGGGATGATAAAGCATTGTCGCAAATACCGCCTTACATACATACAATCTCCAAGCATGGTTCACTTAATGAATCCCGTTCTGAAACTGTACTGGTAAATGCTCCTCATGGTGATTATGTATTCAGCATTATCACTAAAAACGTTCAGGATCAAAGATGGACACCGGACAATGAGGCCGTTGTTTTAATTAAAAAACTATCAGCTTTTTTATGGCATTATTTCGAGCCTAAAAGTAAATGGGAACCGCCTGCCGGAATTGATAAATACATGACTAACGAATAGATTTTTTTTTTAGGGAAATGAAATTTGCTTTGACAGCATTTTTATAATCAGATAAATTTTTAGATGAAATGAAATGAAAATAAAAAACAGGTGACAACAATAAAGTGCCACCTGTTTTTCCGATTCTGAAAGTTCCGGTTAATTAATTACAATTTCATGTTGTGCAGGTTGCTTGCCTGGTATTAAGGGCAGGCTTACCTGTAAAACACCATCAACATATTTTGCTGTAATGTTAGCTCCGTCAACGGTTTCGTCTAACGTAAATGTTCTTTCAAATCCGCCGCGGCTATATTCTCTTACGACCCAATCAGGACGTGGAAATCCTTCGGGCGGAGTGTAAGAAACGGTTAGCTGATTTCCTTTTACATCGAGGTGAAAATGTTCTTTAATACGCCCCGGTGCAAATACGAGGATTTCATAAGTGCTCTCTGTTTTGTAAATGTTAACTGCGGCTCTCTGCATAGAGCGGATAAGCAGGTGCCTGTTCCTGCTTCCGTAATCGCCTTTAGCGGCGCATGACTGATTGTAGTGCATGTTTTTCTTTTTTGAAAATTAATAAAATGAGATTATAATAAGGCAGACGAATGAGGCTAAAAAATATTTTAAAATACCTGAAAAAATTTTTTGCAGAGGATTTTTTACCACATAAGACACATAGGCACAATAGAATAAGCAGCAGGTTTATAAAAAGTCTCTTTCCTATGTTTCTAAGTGTCTATATGGTAATTTCATAAGTTTTTTATTTTTTAAAATATAATCTTTCGTCATCCGTCATCCTTAATACAGATGGACAATACATTGACCATAACTTCTGAAATGAGCGCTGTTCAAAAGCAAAATATTACCCAAATCATAAACACTTATAGTAAGCGTTTAATGGGATTTATACGGCAGAGAGTGGCCAGGCAATCAGATGCTGAAGACATACTGCAGGATGTTTTTTACCAATTGATTCAATCAATTAAACCAATAGAGGATGCGGGAGCCTGGCTGTTTGCGGTGGCACGTAATAAAATAACAGACCAGCAACGAAAACACAAACCTGACCTTTTCGCTGACATTTTTAACGAAGAAGAGGATGAAGATGAGATTGACTGGAAAGCAATATTATTTGATAACAGCGGAAATCCTGAAACAGAATATTTACGTTCACTTTTTTGGGAAGAACTGCATAATTCACTTAACGAATTACCGGCAGAACAAAAGGAAGTTTTTATATTAAACGAATTGGACGGAGTGCCTTTTAAAGAGATAGCAGCGCAAACCGGTGAAACGGTTAATACTTTACTGTCACGAAAGCGATATGCCGTTTTGCACCTGAGAAACAAGCTGCGCGTATTGCATGACGAGTTATTAAATTATTAAGGTTAAAATTGCAAAAAATGAAAAGATCTTTTTGGATGAGAAAAATTGCAGGCTTTATATTAATAGCAGCAGCAGCTATACTGTTTTTCACATTTATAGTAATGACTTTATGGAACAGTATATTAACTCCTGTAATAGGTGTTCATAATATTGATTTTGGTCAGGCGTTAGGTATTCTTGTTTTATCAAAAATATTATTTGGTGGCTTTCGTGGCGGTGGATGGAGAGGCCGCGGTAGATACTGGAATAGTGAGATGAGAAACAAATGGCAAACTATGACTGCCGAAGAAAAAGAGAAATTTAAACAGGAATGGAGGAACCGTTGCAATCGTAATTCTACTTCTTCTAATGCGCATGATACAACTTCTGACCAAGCCTGATATTCTTGTGTGATAGGGCTGCTGCATTTGATTATATACTTAAAAAGGCAACGATAATTTCAAAATGCTTCGCAGCCTATTTAACTTTTGTTTCGTTTAATGTTTTTATATCAATTATCACCACCTTTGCTTCCCTTGCCTTTGCTTGCTTTACCATGTGCTCGGTTCCGCCTTCTCCATCGCCTCCTTTACCATCCCATAAAGCAATAAGAGTCATTTGCAGGCCTCCGCAAACCAAAGAGCTGTTCAGCATCCATAAATTATTACGCTCCCAAATGGAATAATCAGGCTTCCTTTGAAGCCATTTTGGCAAGTCCCTGGTCTCGGATAATTCTTTTCGTGGCAACTTTTTATAAAGCACATCAAAGCGTTCAATCCATTCTGGTCCTGCAAACGCTACTGACGCAACAAGAAATTGTTCGCGTGGCAGGGCAAGATATAGTTGTGCAGGTATCTCTAATTCTTTACACACTTCATGGTATAAAATATCTCCTCCGCATGCGCCTCCTGCTATCCCTAAGACAGGTCCGTCGGCTTTATCCTTTTCTTTTTGTACCGCATGTTTTATAGCTGCTTTTACAGCAGCTTCTATAGCAGGAGGAAAGCGGTGTTCTTTTCGATCAGGTTTATCAATCATGTGGCCTGTGAATAAAAAGTAATGGCGCTTCTTTTCTCCTTCAGTAACATTTGGCTGAGTAAAAGCAGCAAGGGCTGCGTGTACATTTTCAGGTTGAACTCCTAATTGTTGGGATATAAGCAATTGCCTTTTTGCAGCGTCAAAATTAAAATCATTGGCTTCTTTGATTACTTTCTGGTATAAGCTACTTACACGTTGAGGCTTATTCGATGTAAGACATGCTAAATCAGCCTCAGTTATACTTAGCCATAAATTGAGCTTGTCATTTTGTTGTGATCGTTTTCTTTGTGCTTCGACGGAAGCCTGTACAACTGCTGATAACCTTTGATGTCGCGAGT
>JAABUS010005602.1_pt1 | contig 16281 bp, 18 predicted proteins | sample 5560161 | NCBI WGS metagenome assembly JAABUS01 (sample SAMN10711885, study PRJNA513376) | rock metagenome | isolation source: Antarctica rocks | place: Antarctica: Victoria Land, Trio Nunatak nord | collected 2016-01-04
GCTGAACCCCACCCGCGCCAAGAACCGCGCCATCCACCAACTCGAAGCCATGGGCTACACCGTCACCCTCGACACCGCCAACTGAGACACCACCACCCCCAACACGAGGGAATCTTCGCGTCAGGAGCCTAAAAGTGGATGAGTCGGTCGATACGCCGGGGAATGTTCCAGCGTGGCCGCGACCTGCGGTGATTCGGTCGCTCAGGCCGCTGACCTGCACATATACCGTTGGTGAACGTTGGTGAACGTTGGCCTGTTGCGGACTTCTTGCGGACTTTCTGCGGACTGAGCGAAGGGTCTAGCTGCTTACGCGGTCCTGCGTCGGTAGGTGTGCAGGATTGCGAGCTCGGGAAGGGTCCAGCCGTCGAAGATGCCTTGCCGGATTTGGAACGCTCCGACCGACTGAGAAACGGTGTGCTCAGGGTTGCTCATCGCTCGTGCGGTGGCGGAGACGATGACGGCGGCAAGGTCTTGGTCAGGATTGCCCGCCACGTCGAATCCGTTGCCTCGCACGTAATGCTTGAGCATGGTGGTGACGACCGGCAGGTGCTCCTCGGCAAGGGCGGCAACCGTGGTGTCGTCGCCCTTGCCGAGGTAGCGGGCCACGTCGAGCGGGAGGACCATCATCAGGCGATGGTGATACCGGTCAGCGTGACGATGGCCTGAGGGTTGAGCGGCGCGGCGTCGTACCGGGCCACGACCCGAATCGCCTGCTGGTCAAAGTCGGCGTAGCGCTCCGTGAGCACCTTGACGGACGGGGCCAGGTCGCGGGCGACGGCAATCTGTGAGAAGTCGACGAGCGCGGCGCGGCCGGTCGCGGGCGTGGCGGACGTGTCGGGGACCCGAGCCGTGACGGTGACCGGGGCACCGAATAGCCGGAAGACTCCGTCCTGCGTCGGGTCGGGCTGGAGCTGGTAGCGGTTCTGCGTGTCCTTGACCTTGCGGAGCGCGGTGAACTCTCGCGGGGTCATGACCCAGCGGAGACGGGCCATGTCGACGTTCGCGGACAGGGACTTGCCCCAAGCGTCGAGAAGGTGGTCGAGCGTCAGGGCTCCCCCGACGGCGACGTTCTGCATGCCGGAGTAGGCGAAGAGGCCCTTCGGGGTCGTGATGCCGTCGCCGGACGCGCTCAGGAGCTGCGTGTCGAGCTTGTTCGCGACATCGGTCACGAGCCGGTCGCGGAGCGCGGCGTCGAGGGCGACGACGGACTGACGGGCCAGCTCGTTGCTGTAGCGAGTGATGACCTTGACGGACTTCATCGTCGAGGGCAGCAGGGTCACCTCGTCGAAGGTGACGTCCTTCTCGGTGATGAGCTCGTTCTCCCCAATCCAGTCGGGCGAGGTCGCGGCTCCCATCTTCGGGATGCGGACCTGAGAGCCGTCCGTGTCGAAGATGCGCGGACCGGAGGCGAGGAAGACGCTCTTGCTCTCCAGGGGCTGAACGAGAATCGCCTGCACCTGCTCGCGGGTGAGCTCGGGGACGGTGGTGGTGCTTGCGGCCATGATGGGGCTCCAGACTTGAGAACGGTTGGGGTTCTCGCTGGTCACCCGGACCACTGCGAAGGGGCAGCCTCCAGGACTGCCCCTTCATTCTATACCCCTGAGGGGTACTACTGCATGAACTGCTCAGGAAGGTCCGACTGAGACGTGATGCGGATAGGCAGGTCGCGGCTTCCTCGCGTCCTGAGCCGCATCTCGAACATGTGAGTGATCGCATGCAGAACTTCGTAAGGGTCGACGTCGTGAACCAAAAACTCAGTCGCTGGGATCTCCCCGTTGTTGGCTGCTGCGATCTTGGGCAACACGTCGCCTCCACCCGGCACGAGATTGCGGTGGACTGCTACGACCCGAAGCTCATGGTCATGCTCGCCACCACCGATATCGAGGCCAATCACCATCCACTCATCGCCGTCGAGCCCGACGACTTCCTCGATCTGCTTCGACGTCTTGCGTTCGTCAAGTTGCGCGATGCCGGACCAGTCGGGATAGGTGACCTCAGCGTCGCGCCACAGAAATCCGTCTGTCATGCCGTCTCCTTAGTTGGCTTGAGCGCGGAGAATGCCCGCAAGACTGACGTTAGAGGATTCGGCCGTGGCTCCCTGCCCGACGTTCCCCGATGGCTTCCGGGTCGCCAGGTGCGGCTTGCGGGCGAGGAGGTCGTCGAGCGCGGCCCTCAGCGCGGCCTCGTCGTCGACGTGGGCCTCGTCGAAGGGAAGGTCGCTCGGGTCCGCGAGCCGTCCGGTCGCCGCGACGAGAGACGTATGCAGTCTCTTCGCCAGGTCGTCGGACCGGCCTGCCCGCTGCCGGTACTTCGCATTCTCGTCGCGGAGCTGCTGCACGTACTCGCGGGGGAACGTGTCGGGCTCGGTCTGCTCGTCCGGCTCGTCGGTCTGCTCGGAGTCGTCGACGACGTCCGGGTCCGTCGTCTCGGTGGCCTGCTCGGTCATGATGCTCTCTCTTTCGTGACGGGGATTGGGATGCAGGTGCATCCCTTGTGGTGGTACATCTCGACGGAATCGAGGAAGACGGCTCCGCCGTCTGCCAAGCTCTGGCAGAGCTCGCATGCGTTGCCGGAGACTCCCCTCGTCCAGCCGGTGACGAGACGGCTCTGCCGTATGCCAGCGCTGTATGCCGTCGCGGCGCTTCCCAGCGGCTCAGAGCGTCCCAGTCGGGCCACACGGGCCAGCGGGTCCGGCGTCGACGCCAGGAGTCCCACGAGGGTTGTCGCGGCCTTCCGGAGCCGTTCCGGGTCGTCCTTCGGCGGCATGAGCCCGAGGGTCGCGACGGGCTTGCCGAGCTGGAGCATGAGGGTCGCGGCGAGGGCGAGGTCCGCGACGGCGACGGCTCTCGCGTTGGCCTTGGCGATGATGGCGGCGACGGCAGCGACGAACTCCTCCTCGGCCAGGTCCCCGTCGGTGAAGGCGGCGTACGCGGAGAGCACCTTCGCCTCGGTCGCTGCCCCGAGCCCGGTCAGGACGTCGCGGTACGTCATGACGCGATGCTCTTCAAGTCGACCCCGGCCGCGTCGAGCGCGTCTCCCCTGACAGCCTGCCGGACCCGGTCGACCTGAGCGGGGCTCATGCCCAGGGTGTCGGACAGGACCACGGAGAGCGGGACCCCGATGCCGGCGAGCTTGGCTGCGGCGTCGGCGGCCTGAGCCGGCGTCCTCGTCTCCGGGCTGGCCCAGACCGTCTCGACGTCGAGGGCGAGCGGGTCGGAGCCGTCCCGCACGGCCAATACGAGGCGGGCGACGTCGGACCATGCCTGCCCGAACGTGCGGTGAAGGCTGTAGGCCCTCGCGACGAGGCTCGCCTCAGCGGAGCGGATGGCGTCTGCCGACGCGGGCTGGTCCCCGTGAAGTCCCAGGTAGTGCGGCGGGAGCCCGGACAAGGCGCCTATCTGCTGAGTGATGAGCGCGGCGGCGTCGGCGTACCCGTCCAGGCGTGCCGGGTCGAACTGCCCGAACTTCGTCTCCGGGGCCTCGGACTGCCACACGTCGTCAAGTGCTGCCGAGAATGGCTTGACCGGGTTCCCGTCGGCGTCCTCGACGATTTCCAGTCCGGTTGCCCAGCGGCGGGGCCTCGCGTAGAACTCGGACGTCACCATCATGTCGACGACGAGCTTGTTGAGCGCGTCCGCCAGGTCGAGGACGTCAGCCATCTCCGAGACTCCGTCGACGTCCAGGAGACGGCCACGGTTGACGACCGGGACGACAGGCACGACCCCGAGCGGGTTGCGGATTGTCTCGACGGTCTGCCAGGACGTCGCGGGCATCGCGACCGGGTCGACGATGTTCGCATCCGAGACGTAGCGGGTTATCGTGTCCGGCGCGTAGAGGACCGCGTGACCCTTTCCGTCTCCGACCCAGCGCTTGAGGGCGGCCGTGACCTGACGGCTCGCCGGATCGCGGACCACGGCCACCTGACGCGGCGACTCGACGGTGATGACCGGGTTCCCCACCTTGTCGGCCCAGACGATGACGAACGAGCGGCCGTAGACCAGAGCGTCGACGTGGGCCTGACCTGAGCCGTCCTCCATCCCGTTGCGTCGCCACACCTTCCAGAGCTCGGCGTCGGGGTCGGCGTCCGGTCCGTCGATGCGGAAGCCGGTCAGGTTGAGCCGTTCCGACAGGGCGGTGACGGCGAGCCTCGGGAAGTTGACGGCGAGGACCTTCAAGCGGTCCCCGAGCGCTTCCTTCGATGTCGGGGCGACGAAGGCGGCGGGCTGCTGCCCGTGCCAGTAGGTGTCGAGCTTGACGAGGCACGGATAGGTCTCGTCGAGCTTGTCGGACAGGGCCTTCAAGGTGGTGTTCATCGGAACGAAACTGCCCTTCTCTTGGTGGTCTGCTTGGAGTGCCAGGCGGCGCGGTCGAAGGCGACGATGGCGGCGACGGCGGCGTCAATCTTGCGCGGGCTTCCCCGCTTGTCCTTCGTGACGAGGTCACCCATCGGCGTTGACTTCGCCACGCAATGGGCGATGTGGGAGGCGAGGACGCTGTCCCCGTCGTGGGTGACCTGGCGGGTCATCACGGCCTGAAAGACCCGGTCCGTCGCCGGAGCCATGCGTTGCGCGGCGGCAGTGTTCCACTCCAGGACCCGCTTGTCTCCGTGGCGCTTCGCCCAGGACTCTATTTCGGTTCGCCATCCCCACGGGTCGGCGGCGAGCTCGACGACGTCCCAGCGCTCGAACGCGGTCGCGACGACCTGGTCGACCTGTTCTCTCGGGACTCTCCAGCCTCGGTCGCCGGGGTTGGCCCAGACGTCGACGGTGAAGACGTGCGGGTCCTCCCCGACGGTGCAGCCGACCAGTGCGGTCGAGTCCCCCGACGCGGAGCCGTCGAAGGCGAGGACGACCCGTTCACGGTCAGCGACGACCCGGCTCGCGTCGGCGCACTCATCCCAGGAGCCCCACGGGAGCCACGTCTCGGCCTGTCCGGTCCATTGCCCGAGCCGGTAGCGCCGGAACGCGGGCTCCCTCGTCGTCCTCATCGTGGCGCGGAGCGCATCCCGGAAGAGGAAGTCGTCGAGCGCCGGATTCGCCACCTTCCAGGCGTCCTCGTCGTCGAGCGCGCAACCGTCCGGCGCGGCGTACTCCTTGAAGAGGAAGGACGGGTCGCCTCCCTCGCGCCCGTACTCGACGAGCTTCCACATAACCGATTCGGGGGTGTCGGCCGGGGTCGAGATTGCCAGCGTCAAGGAACGGGACCGCTTGCCCGCTGCCGAGGTCACGGCCTCCCAGACTTCCTCGGTGACGACATGGAGCTCGTCGACGACCATCAGCGTTGGGTCCCAGCCTTGGAGGGCCCCAGGCTCGGCGGGGAGTGTTCTCAGCTCGGAGTCGGTGTGCGGCACGTAGAGCCGGTCCGAGTAGACCTGAACCTGCTCGGAGAGCCGGGGCTCCAGCTCCACCATGCGACGGACAGCACGAAAGACGTGACCGGCCTGACGCTCGTCCGACGCGACGATGAGCACCTGAGCACCCTCGGTCTCGTCAGCGAAGAGACCATATGCTCCGATGACGGCGGCGAGCGCGGTTTTCCCGTTGCCGCGGGGCAGGGAGAGAAGTCCTTGACGAGGACGCGGTCCGCGCTGCGGGTACATCGCCTTGACGAGGTCGAGCTGCCACTTCCTCAGCCGGAACGGGTCCTTGGCACCCTGACCCTTCGGGACCCTCAGGTACTCGCGGGCGAACGCGTCGACCCGCTTCCAGCCAACCGGCCCGAGGTGTCTCAGGTCCAGCGGCTCGGCCGTAACCGCTGCCTTCGGACCGGCCTTCACGCATACCCCCCACGGGTGTGTAACGGACTTTTTGCCTGACCGACGGGGTCTCGCGGACCTTCGTGTGCCCTCTCCCCCGTGGGTCGGGCTCGGCCGCGCTTGGCGTTGCAGGAGCGACAGACGACGTCGACGTCGGTCAGGCGGATGACCTTCCCGGCTGCCTTGCGCTTCCAGGCGTCTTCGGTGTGGTCGGTGGTCAGGTCGTCGGTGGCGAAGCAGTCTGAGCACCACGGTTGAAGACGACGCGCTCGGGTGGAGAGCTGCTGCCAGGTCCAGTCGTATCCGCGCTTGCCGCTGCTCGGCTTGACGGTGGCTCGGGGCTGGTGCTCGTCGCATCGGGGCCCGTCGGTGGGCTGCCCGCATTCGATGCAGGGCGAGAGGGTCATTCGGTCACTCCGTCAGCGTCGAGCATCTCGTCGAGGTGGTCGCGTACGAAGTCCAGATAGGTGTGCGGCTTGCCGTTGGTGCTGATTGCTATCAGACCGCCGTACATCGTGGCCATGGCTTCGACGAGACCGGCCGGGTCGCACGCGTTGGCGAGGCCGTTCTTCGCTGCGGCGTCCCCGCTGAAGACGGCGTACATCCAGCCGATTGCGTCACGGAAGTCGTCGCGGGTCATTCGTCCTTCGGGTGTCATCGGTCCTCCGGGAGAAGTCGAAGAGTTGGTGAGTGACTGTCACCCGTGTCACCCGTGTCACCCAACTCCGGTGGCGGTGACGGCGGTGACACGGGTGACAGTGACCGGCGGGGGAAGTAGTGCCCGTCTCCGTCGGTGTCGAGCTGGTCGTCGTCGACCATGCGGCGGACGGTCTGCTTCACGGTGGCGAGCGCAATCAGGGTCGCGGTCGCAATCTGCGTCGGGGTGTCGCCTTCGTTGTCTCCCACCCAGGCGAGGACCTTCCTGCGGGTGTTGCTCATGGTGGCGACGGCGACGGGCTCGTCGAGTAGGCTCCACGTGCAAGTTTCGGCGTGCCAGGAGAGTCCGTACTCCTGCTCGGTGACGTCTCGACCGGTGACGTGCAGGACGGCCTGGGCGGTGTTGCGGGCGCGCTTGGCTACGAGGATTGCGTCGGCCGCTCCGGTGAGCCCAGTGGAGCCCGAGACTTCGTTGAAGACGTCGGTCTCGTCGACCTGCTTCCGCGTGTGGTGCACGGCGATGACAGCCACGCTGTGCCGGTCTGCCAGGCCCTTGAGAGCGCTCATCGCGTCGTAGTCGGCCTCGTAGGAGTTTCTACCGTCCGTGCGAGGGGTTACCTTGCGCAGGACGTCGATGATGACGAGCCGGGCGTCCTCGTGGTCATCGAGCCATTCGGAGACGACGTCGACCATCTCGCCGGCCTTGGGCAGCGCCGTGGTGATGTGCAGACCGTCCGGGACGGGTGAACCATTCAGGACTGCCTTCAAGCGGCCCTGTAGGCGGCGCGGGGTGTCCTCGAGCGCGGCATACAGGACGGACCCTTGCTCTACGGGCACCTTGCCGAGGGCCATCCCGCCCGAGGCAACGGCGACCCCAAGGCCCAGCACCAGCCAGGACTTCCCGAGCTTGGGGCTGCCGACGAGGAGGTTTAGACCCTCGGCGACGAGGCCGGGCACGGCCCAGCGCGGCTCGGGGAATGTGGTCCTCATCAGTTCGGCGGCGGTGAAGTAGCACCCGACCTCCCGGCCGCGGGTTTCGAGGAGCGTCACCCGAGACCCTTTCTGTTCCAATGGGACTCGCGCCGTTGCGCGGCCTGCCCGTCGGCCTCTCGGTCACGGGGTGGCACCTTCGCCAGGTAGTGCACAATCCGGGCCGCCTCGTGCTGAAGCGTCGAGATTTCGTTGTCGCATGCGGCATACCCGGCCTTGTAGCCGACGGCGCGGCCTTCGATGCGGCCCCACTGGAAGCCTTCGAACCAGAGTCGTGCCTCTTGTGGTGAAAGCGCCACTAAGTCGATAGGCTCAGCGTTGAGACCTGCACCCACATGGCTCTCGTTGCCCTCGCCGGAGTTGCCGCTCCGAGCGGGGGCGTTCTCGTTGAGGATGTGCATCAGGCACTCACCTGCTCCTCGCGGGCTGCTTTGACCCAGGCGTCGAGGTCATCGCGGGCGTAGAGCACCCGGCGGCCGACCTTGAAGCCGTCGGCGGTGAGTCTGTCGACGAGCCGGTCGTATGCCGTCGCGCGGCCGGGTCCCCGTCGGCGGCGTACTGCTGCTCGAGCCACGCCAGGACGTCGGAGCGGCGGTACATGACCTTGCGGGCACCGAGGCGGAACGCCTTCGGGCCTGTCCCCTGGTGCCTCCACCATCTGAGCGTGGCGACGGGGGTGTGAAGCATCTGAGCGGTCTCGGCGGTCGTCAGGAGCTGGTCGACTTCCATCACCCATCCTCTTTCGTTGTAAGAGCTAACACAGGACAGATTACAACGGTGTGGTTTGGAATGCAAGGCAACACACAACGACGCGTGTTAGCGTTGGTGCCATGAGCGACGATGACAACGACTTCTACTTCGGCTACGGCGAGGGCAAGGACGACGACGACTCCGAAGTGGTCGCCTTCAACGTGGCGAGGCTGCGGAAGAGGCTCGACATGTCTCAGACCGCGCTCGCGGAAGCGATGCAGGAAGCGGGCCAAACGCACTGGCGACAGAACACGGTGTCACGGGTGGAGACCGGGAAGCAGGCTCTCTCGTTCGGTGAGGTCCGAGTTTTGACGGACATCCTCGGTGGTGACGTGATGGCAGGAACGTTCTTCAGCAAGTCGCTCAGGAAGTCCGCTCGCGGACTCCAGCGGGCCGTAGTCGCTCGGCGGCTCAAGCAGGCAGACGACGCGCTCAGCCAGGCGCTGACGGATATCCGCGAGCTGCGCGGACACTTCGACGACAAGTATCGGGAGGCCCACCGTGGCGAGCATCACCAAGAGGACTGACGGCGTCTGGCGTGCCCGCTACCGCGACGAGGCCGGCAAGGAGCACGCTCGACACTTCCCCCGTCGGGTCGACGCGCAACGGTGGCTCGACGAGGTCACGACCTCGGTCGTCACGGGGAACTACGTCGACCCGAAGGCCGGGAAGATTACCTTCGAGGAGCACGCTGAGGCGTGGCGCAAGAAGCAGGTCCACCGACCCGGGACCGTCGAGCACGTCGAGCGTTCCCTTCGCCTACACGTCTACCCGGTGCTCGGAGACCGGCGGCTCTCCGGCATCCTGCCCAGTGACATACAGGCGCTCGTGAAGACCATGTCCCAGACCCTCTCCCCCGCGACGGTCGGCGTGGTCTACCGGTACACGTCGACGGTGTTCAAGTCGGCGGTCGCGGACAGGCGCATCCCCTCGTCTCCCTGCGCCGGTGTCAAGCTCCCAAAGGAGACGCCGGCCAAGGTCGTGCCACTGTCGACGGATGTCGTCGTGAGGCTTACCGAGGCCGTGCCCCAGCGGTACCGAGCGATGGTGGTCCTCGCGGCCGGGACGGGGATGCGCCAGGGCGAGATATTCGGCCTGACGACGGACCGGGTCGACTTCCTGCGGCGTTCACTGAGAGTCGACCGGCAGCTTGTCAGCACGTCCGGCCACGAGCCGACCTTCGGGCCGCCGAAGACGGCGGCGAGCAGCCGGGACATTCCCCTGCCGACTGTCGTGGTCGAGGCGCTGGCGCGTCACGTCGAGCTGTTCCCGCCGGGGCCTGAGGGCCTGCTGTTCACCGGAACCGAGGGGCAGAAGCTCCGGCGCTCGGCGTTCGGCAACGTCTGGCGAAAGACAGCCAAGGAGGCGGGCGTCGAGGGAGCCGTCTTCCATGCTCTGAGGCACTTCTACGCCTCGCTGCTCATCCGTCACGGGGAGTCGGTGAAGACGGTCCAGGCGCGACTGGGGCACGCGAATGCCGCCGAGACGCTCGACACGTACAGCCATCTGTGGCCCGATTCTGACGACCGGACGAGGGAGGCTGTCGACCTCGTTCTCGGGATTCCTGCGGACTCTGTGCGGACTGGGGCGAAGTAGCCGGGATGTTTGCGCAGGTCAGAGGGTGTTTAGTGGATGAGTCGGTCGATACGCCGGGTTCTGTGCTGCCTGCCGTTTCCGGCATGGCAGCGACGGTCATCCATCTCGGCCGGCCATTGCTGACCTGCTCTAGCGCCCTACCCGCAGGCTTCGGGCGGGCCGCCCTCGATCGCCTGCTGTCTGAGCTTGCTCCAGGTGGGGTTTACCAAGCCACTCCAGTCACCTGGAGTGCTGGTGGTCTCTTACACCACCGTTTCACCCTTACCTCACGCGCCCGCCGGCCGAAGCCCACGCACGCCTGAGGCGGTCTGCTTTCTGTGGCACTGTCCCGCGGATCGCTCCGGGTGGCTGTTAGCCACCACCTTGCCCTGTGGAGCCCGGACGTTCCTCGGCAGCTGAGCCGAAGCTCACCTGACGCGACCGCCTGACCGACTCATCCGGCATACAGCCTATGGCCTCGAGTCGTATGCCGGATGCTCCCCTCCTCCTGGGAGCGACCCGGTCACTCTCAGGACTGGTGTCGACGGAGATGTCACTGCGACACACGGACGTGGTCGGTGGATAACTGCACGGCTGTCGGTGCGGCGAACTATCCTGGACGTATGTTCGAATGGAGCCAGCTAGCGCAGAGGGTCGCCTCGGGTGGGGCAAGCCCGCTCGACGGGGTTCCCGCGCTTGCAACGCTGAGTGATGAGGCACTCCTGGCCCTGGACCAGGATGAAGCCCTTGCCGTGATCGAGATCAGCCAGGCAGCTCTCGCCTCGCTGGCGGCGGTTCAGGCACTCTCCATTGAGGCGTTCGCCCGTCGGGAGCAGGACGACATCGAGCTGATGCGCGCCGAGGCAGCGGCCCTCGGACTGTCCACGCAAGGCTTCAAGGACGCGCACGACGTCGTGCCGGCGATGCTCGCGCCCGTTCTGCACGTCGCTCCCCGGACCATGGCGAACGTACTCGGCGAGACGCGCCTCCTCGTCAATGACCTGCCCACGACGCTCGCGCTCGCCCGGGCCGGCCGGCTGGAGGTCTCCAGGGCCAGGGCGGTCGCCAGCGAGGCGTGCCTGGTCGATCGCGCGCGCCGGGCGTGCTTCGAGCGCGAACTCTACGGGTCCGGCGACGTGACACGGTTGGACCACGTCACTCGGCTGACCCACGGATCCCTCACGAGGAAGGCGAGCATCGCCGCCGTCCGAGTCGACCCGGGTGCCGCCACGAGCCGGGCGGCCTTCGGCCTTCGCGACCGCGACGTCCAGATCCGGCCCGCTGCCGAGCCCGGGATGACTGCATGGTGGTCGGCTCAGCCCGCTGACGTCTCACTGAAGGCCTGGACCGCGATCGATGCGCTGGCCGCCGAGTACGTCGCCGGACAACCAACTCTGACGATCGCCCAGGCGCGAGCTGACGCGATGATGAGTCTGATCCTCGGTCAGTCCACCATCACGACTGTCGTCGACCTCGTCGTCCCCGCGCCCAGCGCCGACGAGTCGGCGGCCAAGCCGACCCCCGAGCATCCCTGCTACGACACTGAAGGAGCCACCGATCAGGCCACCGATGCGAGCACCCCTGCGGGCACCCCTGCAGGCACCCGCAGCCAGGGCACCACCTCGGGCTCGCCGGCGCCGACCGAATCGCAGCGGCATGAGCCCCGAGACGACGCCCGCGCCGCCGTCATCCGAGTGGCATTCGGCGACCTCAGTGACGCGTTCGGCGGCCTCCAGTGCGTTGTCGGCGTCCACCACCGGCGCGTCGGCATCCTGCTCAACGAGCAGGTGATGGCTCTGCTTGCCGACCCCGATGTGCAGATCCGGTTGCACTCAGCAGACACAGACTCCGGGGTCCTCACCCGACACGACCCCAAGGTCTACCGCCCAGGAGCAGCACTCTCACGCGCAGTCCGCGCCCGGGACGGCACCTGTCGCATGCCCGGCTGCACCACCCCCGCGGTTCGGTGCCAACTCGACCACGTCACCCCCTTCCCGAACGGTCCGACCGAGATCGAGAATCTTGCCTGCCTGTGCACATCGCACCACGGTTTCAAGCATCACGCGGGCTGGACGCTCACCATGGCGCCCACCGGGACGTGCACCTGGACCTCTCCGCTGAAACGCACCTACGTTACCCATCCTCAGGACTACCGCGACCTCGCCGCTTGAGCCACTCGTATCGGATCGCCGGTGGACCAAGGCCTGTCGCACCCACCGGACGCGACGGGGCACCGGAGACGTGCGACGATTGTTCTACAGTCAGACACGGACCACAGCAAGGGACGCCATGACGACGACCGGACCGCAGGACGCAGCCGTTTATGCCGGCGCACCTCAGGACGCGCCGCACGGCTGGTCATCTCCCGTCCCAGCTGATCTGCCCAGGCAGGACGACCCTTTTCAGGCCGGCTGGTACCCCAGCCCCGACGGCTCGCCGACTCTGGGCTGGTGGACGGGCAAGGGATGGAGCCGGACCCAGCAGCCGATCCCCGCGACCCGGCAGCCGACGCTGACTGGCCTCGTCGCTCTGCCGGCCGGGTGGTACCCCAGCCCCGACGGCTCGCCCACCCTGAGCTGGTGGACGGGCAAGGGATGGAGCCGCGCCCAGCAGCCGATCCCCGCGACTCGGGAGACGATGCTGACGGGCCACGTCGTTCGTCAGGGCACGCCGCCAAGCCCGCCCCGGTGGCCGGGGCGGGACCGGGACCGGCCCAAGTCATACCTGCCGGCGATCCTGCTGACGATGTTCCTCGGTCCGTTCGGGCTGATCTGGGTGAAGTGGCAGCTGGCGGTTGTCTTCTTCATCCTCGCGGCGCCCCTGTCGGCCTTCGTCGGCCACTGGACCGAAACGGCCATGCTGGCCCGGCCGGTCAGCGTGGTGCTCGCGATCCTCGCCGTTGCCTGGCACAACCACCGGGTTGGCCTCACCCCGCGCCGGCCGACCCTGCGCCCGCCGGGGCGGCGCCGATCGGCGCGGCGTCAGTGGGGCAGCCGCCGGTCGGGTTTGGCGCCCGCCGCCATGCGCCACCGCCGCACCAAAGCGCCGCGATAAGCAGCCGGTTGGGCGCTCGCGGCCATGCGACAGGCCAACGCGCTGCAGCAGGCAGGCCGAGCGCCACCGTTGCCCCAGGCGTCGGACCTCGTGAGGTCGGAGACGACGTGGTGCCCGGTCGCAGTGGTCAGTCGGACAGCGCGGCGTCGATGATCACCGTGGCGACGACCTTGGCCCGGGCGGCGGCCATCGAGTCGTGGTCCATCCGCGCGGCGATCCCCGCCCCGTCGTAAAGCAGGACCAGCTGGTCGGCGAGATTCGCCGGCCGGTTGATCCCCGCTGCCCGGGCGAGGTCGGTGAACAAGGAGCGGACCCACCGACGGTAGACGTCCGCGACCTCGAGAATCGGGCTGCCCGGACGGGCCTCGGCGCTGGCGTTGGCGAACGCGCAGCCGCGGTAGCTGCTGTCGGCCAACGACTCACCGAGGACGTCGAAGACCCCGAGCAGGCGCTCGTGGGGGGTGGCATAACGTGCCAGGCCCGCGGTCATCCGCTGCCTGCGGAGTTCGTGCCGCTCCTCGAGGTAGGCGCGGATCAGCTCATCCTTACTCCCGAAGGTCGCGTACAGGCTGGCCTTGGCGACGCCGGCGCGCTCGATGACCCGGTCGACGCCGACGGTGTTGACGCCCTCTTGGTAGAACAGCTCGTTCGCGGCGGCCAGCAGCCGGGTCCGAGCTGAGCCGGGGTCGGCGGTTTTGGTTCCCATGGCTTGACACTAACAGATCGGTCTGTCTATCGTCGACTCTGACAGACAGACCCGTCTGTGCACTGCATCTTCCGCCAAGACGACCGTCGGCTGCTCAGCGTGGAGCTCCGACCCCCCGCCACCAACGCCGAAAGAAGCGCCACGTGACCACCACCGCCCGTCCGACCCGAGCCGGTCGATTGCCGGCACCGGCTGCCTTCTACCTCCAGGCGTCGATCGTCCTGTTCCTGCTCGCCAGCTCCAGTGCGCCCACGCCGATCTACTCGATCTACCAGGCCGAGTGGGGATTCACGCCGATTGTCACCACGGTGGTGTTCGGGACATACGCGGTGGCCGTGCTCGTCTCACTCCTGACCGTCGGGTCACTGTCGGACCACGTGGGACGACGACCGGTGCTGCTCACGGCGCTCTCGGTTCAGGCCATCACCATGCTCGTGTTCGCCAGTGCGACCGGGGTCACCGAGCTGCTGGTCGCCCGCGGGATCCAGGGCCTCGCGACGGGTGCCGCGCTCGGCGCGGTCGGGGCGGCCCTCCTGGATCTCGACAAGGACAAGGGCACCATCGCCAACTCGATCGGAGCCATGGCGGGCACCGCGACCGGCAGCATCGCGTCCGGTCTGCTCGTGCAGTTCCTTCCGGCACCGACCCAGCTGGTCTACCTCGTGCTCTTCGTCGTCTTCGTCGGGCAGGTGGTCGGCGTCACCCTCATGGCCGAGACAGCTGCGCCCAAGCCAGGAGCGCTCGGATCACTGAGGATCCAGGTGGGTCTCCCTGCGGGCGTGCGTCGCCCCATTCTCCTGGCCATCCCCGCCCTCATTGCCGTCTGGTCGCTCACCGGCTTCTACGGCTCCCTCGGCCCGTCGCTGGTCCGCGAGATCACCGGATCGAGCTCGCACCTGCTGGGCGGCCTGGCTCTGTTCGTGCTCGCCGCCAGCGGCGGGGGGGCCATTCTGCTCATTCGCGCGGCCCGACCGCGCACGGCGATCCTCATCGGCACCGTGTCGCTCCTGGCCGGCATCGGCACCACGATGGTCGCCATCACCACCGGGTCGGCGGTGGGCTTCTTCGCCGGGACCGCAGTTGCCGGAGTGGGCTTCGGCGCAGGCTTTCAGGGGTCGATGCGAAGTGTGATCCCGCTGGCGGCGCCCCATGAGCGGTCCGCGGCCCTGTCCATCATCTACGTCGTCTCGTACCTCGCCATGGGCCTGCCCGCCGTGGTCGGTGGAGTCCTCGTCGTCTACGGCGGCGGCCTGCGCATCACGGCGGTCGAGTACGGCGCGGTCGTCATGCTGCTCGCGGGGACAGCCCTGGCCGGCTCGCTCCTCACCGCCCGGGCAGAACGCCGCGCCGTGGGCCGGCGCGCGGCGTCGGCGTCGCTGGTGGTCTCGCCGTCGCCGGCAGACGCTTCGCAGCTGTGCCTGGCCGCCGAGCACGACGCCATGACTGCGAGTCAGCCCTCCTGACTCGGTCTGCACCAGGAGGCAGGTCGCTCGACTGGGGGTCGAGTCCGCTGCGAGGCACCGACAACGTATGCCGGGTGCCCCCTCCTTGGAGCACCCGGGGCCCGCTCCACCGCCCGTGGTCCCCCGTCAGACGACCTCGAGGTCGAGGGTGCCCTTCGACACGTCGGCGCCCATCACCCGCACCTGGACCTGGGAGCCGGGATCGGCGTTTCCCTTCGCCTGCGCAACGATTGCGGGGTCCATCAGCTGGACCATCACGGTGTGGTTCTTGTCGTTGCGGTCGACGACAGCCGCGCTGAACGTCTCGCCGAGGTGGGCCGCCATGACGGCTGCCTCGACCGCATCGGTGCAGGCCCGGTCGACGGCGTTGGCCCTGCGGTCTCCGGCCTGCATGAGGTCGGGCAGGGTCGGCAGTGCTTCCCGGACCCAGCCGGGCACGTCCTGCCCGGCCGACAGCGCCTCGCAGATGACCAACCCGAACCGGTCGACGAGGCGGCGCAGCGGCGCCGTGACGTGCGCGTAGGGTGCGGCGACGGCGCTGTGCAACGGCTGGTCGGGTGTCTCGCCCTCGAACGGGGTGTAGCCGGCGCCGCGGAACAACGCCGTCGCCTCGTGGACGAGCGCGATGTGACGAGGGTTCGTGCGGTCCAGCCTTCGGAGGAACTCGCCGTAGACCTCGCCGTGCGCCCACTCGATGCCGAGCGCCTTCGCCTGTCGCCGGAACCTCGCCACGGACCCCTCGTCGGGTGGTGGCATGGTCCGCAGGATCCCGATCCCGCCCTTGATCATCATCTCCGCGGCGGCCATGCCGGTCATCAGCGAGATCTGCGCATTCCAGTCCTCGCTCTCCAGCGGGGGGCGGAAGCCGAGGATGAACTGCCCCTGGTCGTTCTGGGTGACCTCCTGCTCCGGCATGGGCAGGCTGGCGCCGCCACGGCGGCGCTCGAACGCAACGCGCCCCAGCCCGACCTCCTTGAGCAGGAGCAGCCGCTCGTCCGTGGTGCCCGCGTCGATGTCCTGCTGAACGCCTTCGTAGTCGAGGCGGTCCACGCTCCTGACCCGCGAGCGGTACACCTCCGCGTCAGTGCCTTCTCCGTCGGCCCGGAGCCTCATGTCCCACACGAAGGCGGCGCGGACCTGCCCCGGGAGCAGGCTCGCGGCATTCTCGCTCAGCGTCGGCGGATGCAGCGGAGAGCGCTTGTCGGGCGCGTAGATCGTGGCGACCCGCTTGCGCGCCTCGGTGTCGATCGCGCCGCCGGGAGCCACGAACGCCGGGACGTCGGCGATGGCGTAGCGCACGCGGTAGCCGTCGCCGTCGCGCTCGATGTGCA
>JAABUS010005603.1_pt1 | contig 16272 bp, 12 predicted proteins | sample 5560161 | NCBI WGS metagenome assembly JAABUS01 (sample SAMN10711885, study PRJNA513376) | rock metagenome | isolation source: Antarctica rocks | place: Antarctica: Victoria Land, Trio Nunatak nord | collected 2016-01-04
CATGTTGTCTATGCTTCTTTTGAGTCTTGCTGTATATGAGAATGTCGTCTAAATAAGCTTGACAGAAATCATTTAGAAAGTTTCATAGAACATCGTTCATATATTGCTGAAACGAGATCAAATCGTTTGTTAATTCAAATGATAGAATCTTTGATTTATATGCTTCTAGAACGATAATGAAGATCGTATAGTTTTCACTATCGAAATGCATACGAAGTTTGTTGAAAGCGAAAATTATATTCAGTTGAATCAGATGCTTGCAGTCAACAATTTTGTCAATCATCTCATCTATGAGCAATAGAGAGTAGCGATTTCTTTTGATAATGACATTGAGCTTTCAATAGTCGATGCAGAAGCAAAGATCATCATTGATCTTCAGAGTGAATAAAACGAGTGAGAAATATGAAGTCTTGCTAGAAGTAATAAAATTCTTTGACAGATTTTCGTTCAGATATTCTTTGATCTTCTGAAGCTTGTAGAATGACATTTAATAAGCTTAACATCTAGAAGAAGTGACATTGTTAGTGAGCTTTATCTTATGATCATATGAACGATGAGATGATAGCTTATCGACTTGAGCTCGATCAAACACGTCGAGAAAATTCTGATATTTCAAAGATAGCTTGACTTTGATGTCTTCTAAATTTTGAGCTGATGCATCAATGAAAGCGATGTCTAGAACATTCAGTTTGCATTGAGTGTTGTAAACTATTTTTCTATCAATATTTTCAATTGACATGATGAAAATCTCGATGCAATTCTTCTTTGATCATTTAATCAGTGCATAAAAAGATTCAGCTTTCACACTGAACATAAAAAAGTTCTTTTTCGAAGCAGTAAAAGCTGATCGTTGAAGCACTTTGAAGACTGAACTGATAGAAGAATTTGATGATCATGATCATTTTGAGTGTGAAGCTCTGACTGATATCAAAAAAACAGAAATGAGAGCTTTTAATTGATTTGAAAAAACGATGATATCGTTTTGCATATCTAGTAGTATTTCATTTTTATTCATTCAGAGCTTTTCTAATATGACGTCATGATGATTTATATCAGCTATTAACATTGAAACAGTCAATTTCTTATGACTTTCGACTGTGAGATTGAGTAGAATTTTATGAATAATGATCTTCTTCGTCAGCTTTTCGTCATATTCTCTTATTAACTTCTCTTTAGCTAGTTGTATGAGTTGAATTTCAAGCTTCTGACATATTTGATCAACTAGCTTTGTATGAATCAAGATGTAGATCGTCAAGTCACTATCTATCAGAGATCATAGCTTGAAGAATTCGTCTTGCGAGAATAGAGTGACATAGACTAGAAATGACTTTTCGAAGTAGTTTTCTTTGATAGATGAAATTTCGTCAATTAGATTGCACAAAAAGATGATCTCTATCTCTTCAATGATTCTGAAAGAAATGACTAGTTTTTTGAATCAAACTCTGAATCAAAGTTCAAAGAACAATCAAACTTGTCATTTAATGCATTAATTCTGAAAGATCTATTCAAGCACTCTTTAGAAGTATGATCAGACTTATGACAAAGAAAGCAGTTTTCAATTAGTAAGTCATTTTCTTTGACGTTAGTCAAAACAGCGTCATGTGATTTTGACTGATCAGTCATCTTCATTTCTATGATTCTACAAGTAGCTTTGACTGATTCTTCAGCGAAGATGATCTGTTTAGTTGTTCAAGCTTTGATCATTGCTTCTCTATTCTTGATCTTTTGAATAGCTTGTTGATCATTATTCAATCAAATGAGATAGAAACGAATTTCTTTCAGAGTACTGAGTTAAATCAATTGAGTTACTCAAGCGAATTGAAGTCGAGAGTTTATTTTATTCTTTAGATCAATGATCAGCTGTTTTTCTTGATAGTCTAGATAGAAGAATAATCGTTGAAATTGAGTATAAAACTCGCTGAATTTCTTCTGTTCTTGAATCAAGTTGTAGTAATCTCTACGAAAGTTGACTTCTTTATCTGAGTCATCAAACAACTGAGCTAGCTCTTTCAAAAGCTCATTGATGATCTTGTATGAGTTGAAACAGTCACGTTTGCATCTTGACTGAGTGATCTCAGCTGCATCATTGAATAATCTGAAATGTACATAGCTCAGCTTGACTCGTTCACTTGAAAAGAGATCAACATTGATTTTCAGCTTGTTCTGAACTTTTTCATATCAATTCTCTCAGATAGAATTCTTTTCATCAGTGAACAACGAAGAATCGAGTATTTTCTGAGATCTAGAATGCTCAGAGTAGATTGATGATGACGAGATAATTTCTCTAGCTTGTAGTCTAGCTTTTAGCTCTTCGCATCGTTTCTTCAAAGCTTTCATAATCATAGAAGATGTTATAATTTCAGCGAATGAGTCATTATCTTTGACAATGAAGAATGAAGCTTTGAAATGCTCTTTGAAGAGATGAGACATGATGAGAGAGAAAGAAGAGATTGAATTGAACGAGTGTTTTAAAAGAAAGAAATCGAGCGAAGAGCAATGCTCAACAATAGAAGATAAAGTCATTTTTGTTGTTTGATTTGAAGATTGATTGATTCTCTTGATTGATTTGATTCTCTAGCAATCAACGAAGATTCTTTATTGCTGATTCTATTAATCGAGATGAACGATGTGTACTTAATGAGCTGTAAGTCGTCTAGCAATTCAATCAGTTTCGCTGTTGATTCTATAGATTTTCTAGTGTTGTTCTGTCTTTCGATTGCGTCGATCATCAGGTAAACGAATTTCTTTAGACTCGATCTGTCTGAACGAGTATATTGAACGAGTAATGAATATCTGTATCGTATGATAAATGATATTCTTAATGTAATGTTGAGATTGTGTCTAAATTATTCAATCAAAGAGACTCAGAGCTGATATGTATGTATTGTTCTTTAGAGATAGCTATAACAAGACATTAAGAATACAGAAGAGAAAGAGTGCAAGCTCTTTTATAAATAATGACTTGAGACTGCGCTAGACTCGATACAAATGTAATGTAATAAATCAGATGTGTTTGTCTAAAAGAATGATGAAAGAGATGAATGAAGAAAGTGCTGAATAAACGAGAAGAAGTGCTGAGAATGACTCGAAGAGATGCGCTAGATTCAAACTAGACATAGCGTCATGACTTGCTTTAATCAAATTGATTAGAATTAGATCTGAACTTTGATTGATTCAGACATGTTCATAACAACATGATAGAAAATATGATAAAAAGTTTGATCACTTTAATAAAGAATTTGATAGAAAATTTGATAGAAAGTAGATTTGCAATTGTTACGATTCTAGCTACGCATCTATGTTGATAGCTATGTTGATAGTTATGTTGATGACTATGTTGATGACTATGTTTCTGACTATCATCAATCACTCGTCACTAGACTATCGAATTGTTTCGAAGTCAACTCTATTCAGAATTAGCTTATGTTTTTCTGAGTCATATAGATAGTCGATTCTTCTCTTCTAGATACTTTTCTTTCTTAGCATTTATATACTCGTTACATTACACTCATATGACTCGCTCTATGCTGATTTCTAACATTATATAAATGCTTCTTCATTACAGACAAAGTGAAATAATCTGCATCGATTTCTTTGAGTGCTTTTGCTAGTAGTTCTTCAACTCTCTATCGACTTTAATCTAGCGACTTACGTTCATGCAGCAGCACTCATCTTTCTCTTCTTGTAAGCTGATTCAGCGAGAATAAACAAAAGATTCAAACTCGTGCGCTGATCAGCGAGTATAAACAAACGATTGAAATCATTCGACTAGATCAAAGATCAGCGAATTAATCATTCATTCAGATTTGCAAGAGATTCTTTGAATTTGTTGAACAATCAAAGAGATCAGTCTAGAACTGCGTGAAGTTTCTATCTCGATGAGCAAATCTCTCAGTGAGTCTGCTTCAATGACATCGTCAAAGCAATGATTTACTCATCTTCATCGTTCTATTTATCAGTGAATCGATTCGTCAATTCAATCATGTGCAAATAGTGAGTCTGCTACAATGACATCTTTCGTCAATGCAATGACTCATCTATTCACATCGCTCTATCTATCAGTGAATCGATCTGTTGACTCATTCACATGCAACTAGTGAGTCTGCTACAATGACATTCTCAATGCAATGATTTACTCGTTCTCATCGCTTTACTCATCAGTGAATCTAATCAAACGTTCATGTGCAACTAGTGAGTCTGCTACAATGACATTCTCAATGCAATGATCTACTCGTTCTCATCACTCTACTCATCAGTGAATCTGATTAAACATTCATGTGCAACTAGTGAGTCTGCTACAATGATGAGCTCAAAGTCGATCTCTTCAATGAGCAAGTCGACTAGTGAGTCTGCTTCAATGACACGATCATCTTTGATAACAAGCAAATTCATGAGCTTGTTTCTATATCGAAATCTCAACAGTGAGTCTGCTACAATGATGAACAATGATTGATCTCTTGATTGAGTCGATCAACGAACGAAACAAGCTCTACTATGTAGTAGATCTGAATCAGCAGTGAGTCTGCTTCAATGACATGATCACAATCAATCTCTTCAATGAGCTAGTCGATTCTCTTCTAGTGAGTCTGCTTCAATGACATCAGTCAATAGTCAATCTCTTTGCTGAGCAAGTCAATTTCTCTCTACATAGCTAGTCTGCTACAATAAACATTTTGATTCTACACAAGACTAAGAAAATACATTCATGCAAACATGAATTGTTGAAGAAGAAAAGTACTGTTATGATTCTAGCTACGCATCTATGTTGATAGCTATGTTGATAGCTATGTTGATGACTATGTTGATGATTATGTTTCTGACTATCATCGATCGCTCGTCACTAGACTATCGAATTGTTTCGAAGTCAATTCTATTCAGAGTTAACTTATGTTTTTCTGAGTCATATAGATAGTCGACTCTTTTCTTCTAGATACTTTTCTTTCTTAGCATTTATATACTCGTTACATTACATTTCATATGACTCGCTCTATACTGATCTCTAACAGCAATTAAGTTCAAGTCAACTCATTAAGTTAATTAAGTTGAGTTGAGAGTTTGACTTAACTTGATTGAATTAAATTGATCTTTTTCAACTCAACTCAATTAACAATTCTGAAACTCAACTTGAATTAAGTTGAGCAACTTAAACTCAACAACAGATTTAATCATCTTACAGAAGTTCAGTCTTAAAAAGAAAAGTTACTGTCATGATGTTAAATCATTAATTTAATTCAAAATATAAATTGTTAATATTTTAAATAATTTTGATTCATTGAATCTGTTTTACAGTTCAATGAATCAAGTTATTAATTTAATCATTATCATTTTAATCTAGTTTCAACAATTTTGTTTTAATTATTTTAGTCATATGTATGAAATTTTGCAATCTTAAGTCAATAAAACTATTATTTAGTCTTGATTCTGCTCAATTCATGTATATAAAAGTTAAGTTTTCATTCTTTTCTTTCACTTTTTATCTTTCATTTTATACATTATTTAATGTATTGTCTTGTAATTAAATTCTATCAAAGTAATAATAATATCAGTCTTTTATATTAATAGTATTTTCAATTTAGCTCAGTTTCTGCAGTTTCTGACACTTATTAAATTTTTCTTGAGTCTTGTTTTCAGTTTTCTAATTTTACTTCTTAATGATTTCAAGATTCAAAATTCTAGCATTAATATAGTGATTTTTAAAACATATGACATGTTCATGTTAATAATAAGCAGCTAGAAGTAAATCTTCATTAATACTTTGAAGAAAAATAAACATAGCATAAACAAATTTGCATGTTTTAACAAGCTTCTTCAAAGTTTAAATTTCAGCAGCAAAATCATCATTGTTGATCATTTACTTCATGAGCATGTTCATTTTAATAACATTGAATGAAATGAATGATATTGAAAATGATACATTACTTAAGCTTTGAATTATGATATTTGAAGAAGTGATAAAATGAGATTTAATGATGATAGAAAGTTTTAATAAAATGATAGTATGATTTAAAAATGTTAAATCAGATTTAACTTAAGCATTTTGTATGTTACTTGTCATCAAAGCAATCTTTCAAGCTTGCAAATACAATTTTATGAAATTTAACTTGTCAATTAAATATTCAACACTTAATCAAGTAAATGCTTTAAGCTTCAACTTGTAAACAATAATTAATGATAGAAAGACTTTTACATTCAAAGATTGAAGTAAATTAATAAAATATGAAGAAAAATATAATAAAATGTTGTAATTCTTTTTGTAAAACATGATTGCTTCATTAGTTAAATGAAAGATGTATTCATTGATTATTAAAAAATGAAACTTTTCTTGTTGCTGTTTTACTAATTCAGATTTAAAGCATTTTTGAAGTCAATCAAGATTAATTTTATTACTGATTCATTTATTATTGTTGACAGCTATGTGATTTTTCTTTGCTTTTTCTACATTTTTTACATTTTTTAAAGCATTAAATTAAATTTTCAAATGCATTTTGTCTTTGAAGATGAATCAGACTTGTAAAATCACTTCATCAGAACTCATATACTTAATGAATGAAACTCACTCTCAATTATCATTTTAAATCATTGTTAATAATTGCTTTTTGAAACATATGACTTTGCATTTGCTCACTATTTTCATGATAAAGTCTTTTTCATTCATGTTGTAAATGTTTGAAGATTGTAAATCATAGTTTTCAAGAATCTGAGTATATAAATCAAATTAATCATTGATCAGCTTTTCATTATATGTAACAGCATACTTTTTATTCAATGCTTGATTAAACATGAAAGTTAACTTTGTATGATGTTGTAAAAATCTTTATATTCAATTAATATTCAAATCATTATTCTGTTGACTATTTTAAAGTAACTTTATTGTCATGAATTGAATCTGATTAACTCATGATGATCAGTCTCAAAAAATCATAAGTAGTATTCAATCAGTTAAAGTTTTCTTTTGTTCAAAGATGAATTATTGATATTGCTAATGAAAGATTGAAGAAGATTCAAAATCATTAATACATTCTTGAAGTGTAAATTTCATGATGTCATGCTGACAAGCAATCTTTTGAAGTGAAAGCTTGAATACATTATTTTGATAAACTGTAATAATTAATTAAAAATGCTTTTGTTTAAATTTGTTGTTAAGTTCAAGTTGTTTAACTTAACTCAGATTGAATTTCAGTGTTGAGTTGAGTTGAAAAAAATTAACTTAACTCAATTGAATTAAGTCAGACTCTTGATTTAACTCAGTCAACTTAATGAGTTGACTTGAACTCAATTGCAGATCTACTTTCTATCAAATTTTCTATCAAATTTTCTATCAAAGTGATCAAACTTTCTATCAAACTTTCTATTAAAATTAAGAGAGATCAACTCAATCTCAATTTAAACTCAGACTTGAATTAAATTGACTTTTTTCAACTCAACTCAACTTTAACTTGATGACAGATCTACTTTTGTTTAGTCAACTTCAAATGCTTCTTCATGATGATGTGATTGACGTTTAAAATGATGAAGCATCTGAAAATAAAATAAATAAAATTTCGCTTTATCTATTCTGTACTAGCGTGCGTGAAAACCTCGTTTGCGCGAAAACCTCATTTATACAAGTAGTGCGAGACACTGTAAATACAGCTTGAAACTCTTTGCTTTCTTCTGTATTCTTAGTATTCTAGTTATAGTTATCTCTATAGATCAAACATTCTACTCACTGCACACTCTACTGATTACATTCTAGGCACGATCTCAACAAGAGCGAGGTGTGAGAAAGTCTCAAAGGAATTTTTCACATTTTCGCACTCGAGACTTACATATCTGTGACCATAACACATGAAGCTTGAATGAAATCTCTCTCATTTTGAATGCATAGCTCGAGAATCGAGTCAGGTGACTATGTTTGAGCAGCGTCCTTGAATGAAACTTAGACAAAAGTCTCGAGGCAATTGTATTCTAGCCGAAGTGCGCGAAGTCAAAACAGGCTCTTGCTTCTCTTTGCTCTCTCATGCTCCCTCGCTGCTCCCTTCAAAGCGACCATGCTTTCTTTTCGAACCTGAAACGGGAATTGACGATCCTGAGTTCGGGGTCTATATAGTGGTTGGTCTGCTTGGCACTGTTATGTCGTCTACGCCAAACATGAAGGCTCGGCCAACGCGTTAACGTCTTCGTTAACACGTTAACGTTCTCATATGTTTGGGGTGAGAGACATAACAGCATCGATAGGCAGCCGCCCGAGCAAACGATGATCTCAAAAGCTGCTCATCGGCATCAAGAACCTCTTCTGCCTAAGCGACTAGCTATGAAGTGGGAGGGTGAGAGCAAAAGAGCTTTTCGGCCGAACTCTATGAGATGGTGAATGAAAACAGGTGGATAGGCCACTTATCTATTTATGTCAGACCTCCCCAGCGGCGCTGCCTACCTCGGCTGAAAACTCTGTAAAATCTCTCCTTCTAGTGCTCGACTCGCTTGCTCGGTCAAAAGCCCTCACTCAAGCTGTGATGAATTATTGGTCTAGGGTCAGTCTGCTAATCCGCTCTGGGCAGAATGACTGCAAACCATACAGACTTCCATCATGGTAAGAGTTTCGCACTCACCAATGTGTTTTTCTTTGATATGCCTCTTCCACTCGTATTTTTCAACCAGCAGTTTGCGCGAAATAATTTGACACTTAGGCTCATATCCGCTTTAAAAGTGATTGCGTCGCAGCCGTCGAGATATTCGTTCATTTCTGAGCAAGCCTCTATGCAGTCATCGATCGAGTATGCAATTAATCCTACCAGGTCTTTCACGGTATCGTTGCGCTGAGCAGCTGGAGAATTGCCTTGGTAATTCATAGCGCAGACAAATTGGAAGCTTTGACCTATTCGGGAAATGTACGTTGTAGAGTCTATCTTAGAGCAATCGAGTGCGAGACTGTTGACATCATTCGGCTTGAGCACAGAGACGTTATCTAGTGCTGTGGAAGTACTATTTGTTGGCTTTGCGGTAGACGAAGGCATACTCGAAGAAGTATTTGATGACGACAGATTCGAACTTCTACCATCTGAATTAGTCAGATGTACTCATCTGCAACTTAGCTTTTGAAGCGACAATGTTTATCTTGAAGAGGTATCTGCGACGATCTTTTCATCTATCTCACCACCAATTTCTGCGAGGATGACTACTAGAAACAGGGCAAAGTCGAGTCAAAAAGTTGTATTTCGCAAGCCGCATGTCTTTCCTTGATTCTTTCGATGCGTAGAAATGGGCTGAACACTTGATATAGTTTCTTTCTTCGTATGCAACTTACTTGGCAACGAGTACGTTGAAGCGACTTCGAGATCATTAGAAGTCACTTCAGGATCATCAGCATCGAATGCGACTTCAAGACCTGTGTGAGTGCGCTGCTCATAGTTCGTCATGAAGACAAATGTGAAAGCTGCTGTCTTTGAAATGATCGATAGTGTAGAAAAATTCGGGTCAGTATTGTCATACTAAACACTAAGTCGCAGTCTGATCGCTCTGCCGTTGACTTCTTTTCATTAGCAAGATTTCAGGACCAAAAATCTGAAACGAGTGACGCGTTGTTTCTCGCATTCAGGGCTTGAACATGAAAGAATAACCAATTATTTGATGATCGACCTGTAAATCTCATACAATTCAATCTCGTAAGGTCTTGAGGGCGCACAAACTCGGCGCATAATGTGTAACCATTAATCTTCTCGATCTCGGCCAGAAAGTGCAATTGCTCGTCTGCTCGCTCCATATATCAGTCGATTAGATAGAGGTAGTTCTTGGCGCGGTTGAGCAGCTGTTGAACATCGTGAGCCTTGAGAGCGACGAGCCTGCCAGTTATATGTATATTTTCACGCTACATCGCTCAGAACGAATGTTAGTATACTACATCAAAAGCTAGTTAGACGACTCTTTAGAGAATGTATCTGCATGATGTCAGCGTCAAGAGAAGACTTAAGAACATTAAAGTTACATATGTGTAACAAGGCAACTACACAATGAAATCCCTCTTATGAAATCATTACTAATCACGACGTAGCTTTTGAATCCACAAATTTAAGTAAACTTTGAAAAGAATTCTTAGTCTGACCGTTGAGTTGGGTGCGCGGAATTTGACTAAACAAAGCAGTAAATTTGATGTTTTCCATGATTGTAGTTTATATCAAGCATTTACTTGATGTACACGTCAATGTGTGAACCACATCTGACTTGTTGATTAATACGTTAACGTGTTGATTAAGCAAGATGTCACCTTGGCCAAGCCCTGATTTTTGGGGCAGGCGACATAACAGTATCAATTTCAGAGTTCTGAAAATCTAAATGATACGGTCAGGACCTTCGGGTAGCCATCGAGACTGTCGTTGAAATGGACAATAGATCGAGTTAGGTCGAAGACCTCTCAAGACACAGTGCAGTCATTCTGCTAGTCATTCTACTGGTCGTGACGTGCTCGCGTCGGCCTTGCCAGAGTCGAGATGCAGCGCAAGCCCACCTCTTTTTCTTCGCTATATCTGTCTATCTTGAAGTTGATGTTGGAAACGGGGACATACGTATACCCCGATGGTTAGTTATTTCCGCTCCGGCCGAAGCCGACTTGACGCTAGAAATATTTATTCCTTCTTTCACTTCTTCCTTCCTTCGTAGTTTCTACCTACTAGATAGTTCAGTCAATATATCTACATGCCTATCTGCTCTCATGTTCTCGTATATCAAGAGATTATGAGCTCGGGTTAGCTATATCGCTACCGCAAAAATAACAAAGGGCAGAAGCATCGAACTCGCTGTCACCAAAATTGACGAAGATCTTCTCTATCGACCTTCATCTCCTTCATACCTCAACAACGATGGAAGGTTCGGATTTCTATCGTTTTCCTAAGCTAAAGGGAAACGAGAATTACGAATCATGAGGGTTAGAAGCAATCAGTGACCTGAAAGTCGAAGGTCTCTGGTGAATCACCTCGAGAAAGCTGAAGAAACCGGAAATTCCGAATCTCAACGCCATGACAGCAGTCAAAAAGAAGTACGTCAGTGCTATTAATCACTGAGAAGATAAGAACGACAGAGCCTGCGATATGATTAACTTCAGTATCGAGCAGAGACCTGAAATACACGTAGACAACATAGAGATTGCTATGTTGATCATTCTAAAGAATCAATACAAACAGTTGAATCTTACTACTTTCTTGATATACGAGAACAAGAGAACAGATAGACATGTAGATATATATTGAACTATCTAGTAGATTGAACATACGGAATGAAGAATGAAGAAAAGAAGTGAGCGAAGGATAAATACTCATTCACTAGCGTCGAATTAATGCGAAGATTGCTTCGTCGAATCAATGCGAAGATTTCTAATCACAGAGATAACAGTACTGTTCTCTGTTTTCAACACTTTCTCTTAGAAATTGAAGCTTCATATGAAGCTATTCAGGCTCTCTACTGACTGTATATTCATGCTCTTTTACTCGTCGACGTCATGCTCGACGAGAGTAGCTTCACTTCTTGAAGCTAGTCTCATGACTGATCTGAATCTCAGAAATTTGCCTGACTTCAGAAACTTGATGAGATCGTCGATCATCATTTGATCGATGAGTATGTATTTCAATCTAATTGCTTTCTCTTCTACCTTGTTTCGAACATAGTGATACAATGTATCAATGTGCTTGACTCGAAGATGATTGACGAAATTGCTACTCATTTTTATAGTCGCTTGATTGTCAGCTAAAATGATAGTTGAATTCGTATCTGAATCATCATATCTCATCTCTTTCAATGCTTGAATCAGAAAGGTCAATTTCTTGATTGCATTACATTCGTTGACGTATTCAGTTTCAGCAGATGACGTGCTAACACATTGCTGACGTTTGAAGCTTCAGCTAATTGATTCATTTCATAGAAAAAACATATAGTCGAAGATGAATATTCGAGAATTCAAGCAATTCGCATGAGCTGAATCGATATATTCAAAGAATTCAGCTTTCTCAACTTTCTTCACTTTGAAAGATTTGTATCGAAGTCTCAGCTGAGCAGTTTCGACTAGATAACGAATGATTTGTTTGACAGCTAGATCATGATCGAAGATAGAATTCGTCGAATATCTGCTGCATTTGCTCACTGCATAGACTATGTCTGATCGTGTTTGACAGACTATTCACATCAGTGTTTCGATGATTGATTGATAACTCTCTATTTCTTCAGAGATAGCTTGATACTCGACTCACTTCTTGAACTTTCAATAGATGTTTTTTTTGAGCTGACATCTGTAATGCATCAATGTTTTAGTTGAGCTGCAGTCGCTCATGCTCAGAAGCTCGATGACTCGCTTGATATAAATGCTTTGATTGATTCAAAGAGTTCGTTCAGCTCTATCACGAGTTATGTGCATTTCTAGATATCATTTGATTGAGTCAAGATCTTTCATTTGAAAGCACTCTGCAAATTGCAGCTTCAGTGCTTCGATATTGAATATGTTCGATTCTAGAATGAGTAAATCGTCTACATAGATAGCGATAATGATGTCATTATCATGAATGAACACTGAATGATCAATTTCTACTCTTTGATAGTTGATGAAGATGAGGTAAACTTTCAGAGTTGCATATCATTTTCGAGATGTCTGTTTTAGTTCATATAGAATCTTGTTTAGACGACAGATCAAAAAGATTTCATTTGATTCTTTTTGCTCAAATCTTGAAGATTGCTGCACTCAAATCTCTTTCTTTAGATGTGCTTCTAGAAAAGCGATGACGACGTTCATTTGTTTAACTTCGTAGTCATATTTGATCATCAATGCTAGAAGCATTTTGATAATCGTGACTCTGATCATCGAAGCAAAGATCTCGTCATAGTCAATTCTCTGCTTCTGACGAAATTTCTTACACACTCATTTAACTTTGTATTTGATCATCTTCTCTTTGAGTTCTCGCTTAATGATAGTTACTCAGCGCGTCGACAGTATTCATCGATTCGATGAAGATGTTCTCAGAGTAAAGATGTCACTTTTGATGTGAGCGTTGAGCTCACTTCTGAATGCGAGCTTTCATTGTTTTCAATCGAAACTAGCTTTAGCATGTTTCACTGTTTGTGAAGTATTCGATTCAATTTGAACTCGATTTGCTCTACTGACAAAGCTTCGATTATGATCTTTGACTCAGAGATCATTGAAAGTTCTGTAATCAACAGATTCAGCGATAGCTCATTTGAAATGTTCGCTCGAAGCATCAGAATCGCTTGAACTATCTAACTCGCTTGATTCTAGTTCTGATGATCTGCTTCTAGCTTTCTGCGAAGCAACTGATGTTTCAGATATGATTGTACATTTTGAAGTAGCAGATGAAGTTCTTGCTGAGTAATCGTCGAGAATTTTCGCGATCTTCGCATTTTCAGTGCTTATTATCGAGAAAGATTTTGACGAGAAAGATTCATCTTCGATTTGATCATTGAAGAATAGTATCGAAAGATCTTCATCATACTTCTCGACTTCAATGACTATCTCGTCTCATTGAATATGACTAGATATTAGTATCTTCTTATCGTTTCACAAGCGAAACTGATTGACTTTCTTGTAGCTCAAAAACTGACATTTTAAGCTCTTGTCATCAAGCTTTTGACAAGCTCTCTTCACATGATGATAGACTATGCATTCAAATGTATGTAGATAGCTAAGATCAGACTTTTTGTCATGTCATGTCTCATAGAAAGTTATATTGTTCAACGCAGTGATAGAACTTTTGTTCTTCAGATAGATGACAGTCATTATTGTTTCTTCTCATAGTTTTATTGACAATTTGACGCTAGTCAGTATAGCGCGAGTTCGTTCAAAAAGAGTGTGAAAACATCGCTCTGCAATCTCATTTTGACTCGAGTTATATGATGTCATCGACTCTCATTTGATCTCATGCTCTTTGAGCAATTCAATGATTTGATGATCAGCATACTCATCTTCATTATCTGAACGCAGTTGATGAATCGAAGTGTCTCGAGTCTTCATCAATTTCAGATAATTTCGAAGTACATCTTTTAGTTTGAATTTTCGTTCTAGTAAATAGATGATCGTATGTTCGCTGTAATCATCAATCATAGTAGTCACATATTTAGATTCTTCATCGATCTTAGATATTTTATCATCGTCGACGAGATTCGTATGTACTAGCTCATTTACTTTGATGACTCTGATGTGAGATTTTCGACTTGACGTTCTATGTTGCTTGTCTATGACACAGATTTCATATATCATTTCTGAGAATTTCTTGTTTTCTAGACTATTTGTCGAATTCACATCGATGTCGATGCTCATGTTGATCAGACGTTTGACGTCTGTCATATTCAGATGAGCTAATCGTTTATGTCATTGACGTCATGACGTCTTGACTGATTCTGAACTGCTTGTCAGAATGACTGATTTTGAAAGAATGAATGATGTATTCACGAAATAAACTTCTTCTTCATTTCTCAAGTCAGTGAGAACGACGACATTCTTTGAATTCATAAATCGAAATCTGTCGTTCTTTATACTACATGTATATTCTTTGACTTTCATCTGATTGACTGACATCAAATTATAGTGTAGTTTTGAACAGTGATAAACATCGATCAGTCGAATTTTGATTGATTGATCATTCAACAAAATGTCGATCATAATTGAATCTTTTTCGACAATGACTACTGCTTCATTATTTGCAGTAACAATGCTGTTATCGATGATCTTTCAATATGACTGTTTATTGAACAAGTTCTTGTCGTAGCAGACATGATTCTCAGCTTCAATGTCTATTCATCAGACGTTGATACGACTGTCTGCTCGACAGATGAAGAAGATCTTCATAGTTCTGACTATTCTGACTTCGAAGTCGATGATCAGATTCTTCTTTTCCTGACTAGACTTTCATTCTTCTGAACGAAGCTTAGAATATAGATATCAGTATTCTCTTGCCTGTGACTCGATTGCTCGCAATGAAAACATTGTTTATTTGAGCTCTTTCGAGAGTTCTTGAATTTTGACTTCTTGTCATCAAACTGAGCTATCATGCTCTTGAAACTGAAATTCTTCTCATCGTTTGATCTCTTATCGTGATCGACTAAAGCGATGATCATATTCTCTATGAATAAGTCGATTTTGTTGATCTTGACGCTCTGTATCAAGTCGAAGATGTATGATTCTAGATTTTCGTTGAGATCTAGAAGAAAGAGATTGCTAAGCATTCAGAGTGTTACTGCATTATCGATGTCTGAACATCTGATGACAGCTCGCTTGAGCGAGTCAGCATAGTTCTGTATGAAATTGAAATTCAATTGCTTCGATTGAGTGAGTTCTTTGATCGTCAGATATAGAGTGATCAAGTTCAACTGCTCATATTGAGTCTTCAGAATAAATCACATCTTGATGACGTCTTCTATTTTGACTATATGTACTCTGAGTCTCTGTTCGATGCTGAAGATAATCACATCGCAGGCTCTGTCGTTCTTGTCTTTTCAATTAAGAATAGTACTGACGTACTTCTTTTTGGCTGCTGTCTTGAATTCAGAATTCGAAATTATCGGTTTCTTCAGCTTCTTCGAGGTGATTCATCAGAGACCTTTGGCTTTCAGGGTACTGATTATATCTACCTTTCATGACTCGTAATTCTCGCTCCCCTTTAGTTTAGGGAATCGATAATTATTCGAACCTTTCATTGTTGTATGGTGGTTGAGGTATGGAGGGGATGGAGGTCGATAGGGGAAATATCCACCGATTTTGGTGACAGCGAGTTCGATGCTTCTGCCCTTTGTTATTTTTTGCGGTAGCGGTAATAGCGCTAACCCGGGCTCATAACCTCTTGGTATACGAGGACAAGAGGGCAGATAGGCATGTAGATATATATTGAACTATCTAGTAGGTTGAACATACGGGATGAAGGATGAAGGAAAGAAGTGGGCGAAGGGTAAATACCCATTCACTAGCGCCGGATTAATGCGGAGATTGCTCCGCCGGATCAATGCGGAGATTCCTAACCACAGGGGTAACAGTACTGTTCCCTGTTTCCAACATACTCTACACCTGGCAATTAGGGAGCTCACCCAATCAAAGCAATCAGACGATAACTCCCTATGAGGCGTGGCATGGCAAGAAGCCTGACCTTAGCTACCTACATACATTAGGATGCACAGCCTATCACCATATGGAGGGAGCTCGTCGGAAACTCGATGACAAGAGCTTGAAATGTCAGTTCTTGGGCTACGAGGGAGCTGGCTGGTTGCTGAACCGGCCGGTCCCAACAGAGGGAGCTGGCTGGTTGTTGAACC
>JAABUS010005604.1_pt1 | contig 16271 bp, 16 predicted proteins | sample 5560161 | NCBI WGS metagenome assembly JAABUS01 (sample SAMN10711885, study PRJNA513376) | rock metagenome | isolation source: Antarctica rocks | place: Antarctica: Victoria Land, Trio Nunatak nord | collected 2016-01-04
TGGCGTCCTTGGTGGTGCGGGTGATCGACAGCAGCGCCGCCCCAGGCTCCACCCCAAGGATGGAGGCCTCGTCCTCGCCCGCCGAGGTGACCTCGATGTGCTCGATGGCCTCTCCAGGGGCGGTCTCGAAGTGCTCCTGCAGCAGTTCGTACAGCGAGCCACCCAGCGGAAGGTCCAACAGGCCGGGAAACATCTGCGCGGGCAACCGGACGTGCTCGAGCGAGATCGGCGTTCCGTCGGCCAGCCGAATGCGGACGAGGTCGACGACGTAGGCGCCCGTGGTCAGGTCCAGCGCCGCCGCGGTCTCCTCGTCCGCAGCCACCAGCCCGGTGCTCACGATCCGCGACCCCGACGTCATGCCCTGTGCCTGCAGGAGGGCGGGAACGCCGACGACCCGGGACAGGTCGCGCTCCACCTTCTGCTGGCGCACGAACGTGCCGCCGCCGCGGCCGGGGACCCGGCGGACCACGCCCGCGGTCTCCAGCGCGCCCAGCGCCTGGCGCACCGTCGATCGGCTGACGCCGAGGTCCTCGGCCAGGTCACGTTCGGCGCCGAGCCGCTGGCCCGGGCGCAGCCTGCCGTCGCTGATGTGCTCCAGCAGCCGCTGGCGTACGTCCTCGGCGGTGGGACCGATGGCGGTCGCGGGTTGGGTCACGACGGTCTAGATCCCCTCCAGCGCGGCCGGCGACTCGGGCAGCACCTGACCGCCGTCCACCACGATCGTCTGCCCGGTGATGTAGCCGGCCTCGTCGCTGGCGAAGAACAGGGCGGCGTTGCCGATGTCCTCCACGCTGCCCAGTCGGTGCTGCGGGATGGCAGCCTCCATCCCGCGGATGTAGTCGTCGCCCATGCCGTCCAGACCCTCCGTGGCGATGTTGCCCGGCATCACCGCGTTGATCGTGACCCCCTTCGGCGCGAGCTCGATGGCCGCGGTACGCAGGAACCCGAGCTGGGCGGCCTTGCTGGCACCGTAGTGGGACCACCCTGGGTAACCGGTGATCGGACCGGTGATCGACGACGTCACGACGACCCGGCCGCGTCCGCGCGCCGAGAGCGCCGGCAGGCACGCCTGCACGGAGAACATGGTGCCCTTCACGTTGCAGGCGAACACCGAGTCCACGTCCTGCTCGGTCAGTTCGGTGAACGGCTTCTCCGGGAAGACCCCGGCGTTGGCACACAGCACGTCGATGCCGCCGAACCGGTCGACGGCGGCCTGTGCGATGCGGCGGCAGTCCTCGACCCGCGACACGTCCGCGACGACGGTCTCCACTCGTCCGCTGGAGTGCTGGGCGAGGTCGTCGGCGGCGGCCTGCAAGGTGGCCGCGTCTCGGGCGGCGATGAGGACGTTTGCGCCCGTCTGGGCGAACGCGCGCGCGATGCCCTTGCCGATGCCCTTGCTGCCGCCGGTCACGATGACCGAGCGACCGGTCAGTGGTGTGAACACCTGTCCTCCTTCACTAGGTGACGTCTTCACTAGGTGACGTCTTCACTAGGTGACGTCTTCACTAGGTGACGTCTGTGCCGTGGTGACGCCGATGGCCCGCCTCAGCCGAATCGGGTGAGGTAGGCCTCTGCGAGGTCGCAGCTGCCTCTCGTGTACTCAGCGCCCATCGAGCGTGCCAGGTCGGTGCCCGAGTGCGAGCCGATCCATGCGACGAGAAGCAAGCGGCGCATCAGCACGAACGTGGGCAGCTCTGCCGCGTCGTCGGCCGGCAGCGCGCGTACGGCCCGATAGCCGCGTACCCACGCCTCGGTCAGCTCGGGGACACGCGGGTCGTGCTCGAAAAAGCTCACCGCCGCGCCGAAGTCGTAGAGGAACCAGCTCCACCCGCAGTCGTCGAAGTCGATGACGTAGGTCTCCTCCCCGTGCTCGAGCAGGTTCGCCAGCCGCAGGTCGGCGTGGATCAGGCCGTAGCGGTTCGGCCCCGAGCCGAAGCGGCCAAGCCGCTGGCGCACCGTGGCGTCCAGTCGGCCGAGCACCGCCCGTTCGGCTAGGCCGACGGCGACCCCCTGCTGCCATCTTCCCCACCGGGCCTGCGGGCCGAACGAGCCGTGATAGTCCCACGCGAACCGCTTGAAGCCCGCAGGACGCCGCCAGGTGCGGGCGTGCTCGTGCATCCGCGCGGTGATCGATCCGAGCAGCTCGAACGACGCCGACAGCCGCTCACCGGTGGGTGTCGGCTCGCTGCCCGGCAACCACTCGAAGTGCACCACGTGCCGTGGGTCGCGGGCACCGTCCTCGGGCATGGCCAGCAGCCGGCGCCCGTCGGGGGCGGGCAGCACTTTGGGGGTGCGCACCCCGGTGTCCTCGCGCAGCGCCTCCAGCCAGGCCAGCTCGGACTCGATCTCAGCACCGTCGTGATACCCGTGCCGGTGCACGCGCAGCACCGTGCGCGTCTGCCTGGCCGGGTCGTCCACGGCGTACGTGGCGTTCTCGCTGACGTTGAGCAGGGTCAGGACCGCGTCGTCCGCGACCCCGTATTCACTCAGCGCCCGTCGGGCGACCGGCTCGAGCCGGGCCGCGACGTCCTGCGCGGACAGGTCGTGGGCGCTCGACGGGGTGGTCACTGCTCCCGTCCCTCCACGGCCGTCAGCACCCGGGTGATCTCGTCGCGCGCGCGCACCACGTCGTCGGTGGAACCACTCATGTACACCCGACCGGCCGCTCCGATCATCGACACGTCGACCAGGGTGGCACCGGGGGCGACCGTCTCGGCCGCGTTGGCGGCCACGGTGGCGAACAGCGCTGGCGTCATCTCGTACACCAGCAGTGTCTGGCCGGGCATCAGCATGGACGCCTGCCGGGTGCGGTTGATGATCACCGCGTGCTGGTCGGTGACGTCCTCGATGACATCGCTGAACAGCACCCGCGGTCGCAGCTGGTCGGCGGCGGAGGCCCCTAGCCCGTCGAGGATCGCGGCCCCTGCCCGGCGGACGTCGGCCAGGTCGGCGCCATGCACCTCGAGCACACCGAACTGCCGCTCGACGAACAAGATGCCCGGCTCGATCGTCGGCACAGCCCGCAGGGCGAGGTCGATGACCCGCTCGATCGCGAGGCCGGGGGCAACCTCCACGATGAGCGAGTGCTGTCCCTCGAACGGCGGGTACCCGCGGGCTCGGGTCGGCGTTGCCATGTACGCCGCGAACTGCCGCTGCAGGTCCTCCAGCAGCAGGTAGACCCGCAGCTCCGGCCTGGTGGAGGGCTGCCCGGTCGCGGTGTTGCTGGACGCGGGACTCGTCACTCCTCCGACCCGGTGGTGTCGAAGTGCTTCGACAGCTCGGCGTGCGGACGGGGGATGACGTGGACCGACACCAGCTCCCCGACCTGTCCGGCCGTCTCCGCACCGGCCTCGGTGGCGGCCTTGACAGCCCCCACGTCGCCCACGATCGTCACCGCCACCAGGCCGTCACCGACCTCCTGTCGGCCCACGATCGTCACGTTCGCCGCCTTGACCATGGCGTCCGCCGCGGCAAGCGCCCCCACGTAACCCTTCGTCTCGATCATGCCGATCGCCTGGTTTGCCATGTCGTCTCCTCCTATGACTCGTCGATGGAACCGATGACCAGCGCATCCACGGGCGGATGCGGGTCGGGGAAGTAGGCGGCGGCAACCGAGCCGCTCGCGACCAGCACCCGCTCGCCCACCCCACTGCCGAGGACGTCGAAGGCCACGAGTCGAGACCCGCTGCCCTCCACCTCCACCTCGAGGAAGGCACCGCTAGGAAGCCCCTCGACCCTTTTGGTCGCCCAGACGTTGCCGACCACGGTTGCCTTGAGCATCAGCGCTCCCTTTCGATCACGACGCCGAGGGTCCGGGCCTTGTCCCGGGCCAGGGGTGTCAGCACCGCTTGCCGCCCGATGACCAGTCGTACGCCATCGGCGGCCGCCTTCTTGACCGCCCGCTCGGTGACGGCACCGCGCTCGATCCGCTGCACCGAAGCGTCGGGGCCCTCCGGCAGAGGCGACGTGCCGCCGGCGCTGGCTCCCGCCAACCGGAACCGGCGGTCGCCGTCGCGCAGGGTCGCTCGTTGGCCGGGGTCCTCGCACAGGGCCGCCACCCGCCGCACGAACGCGTCGAGGTCGGCGTCGGTGCGCAGGGTCACCTCGGTCGGACCCGAGGCAAGCACCGCCGACACCGTTGCGGTCCGGTCGGGCTGCGTGACGGCTGGTGGCAGCACGTCACGCAGCACTGCCCGCACCGCCGCCCGTAGCTCCTCGATGCTCAGCCCAGAGAGCGACCCATTGCCGGCGCTCATGCCTGGCGTCCCAGGGCCCGCTCGGCGGCGTCCGCGGCAGCCCGTACGTCGGCCTCGGTCCCGGTGAGGTAGACCCGGCCGGTGGCGCCGATCATGCGGTAGTCGACCACCTTGACCGCGGCCGCCTTCTCCGCCTCGTTCGTAGCGAGGATCGCGTAGGAGGCCGGCTGCATCTCCAGCACGAACAACGACTCGCCGGAGAGCGCCATCGAGCCGATCTTGTTGCGGTTGATCAAGAACGCGTGCTGTGCGTCGATGCGCGACACGATCTGCGACGCCAGAACGGTGGGCTTGGTCGCGTCGGAGGCACTGGCGTCCAGAGCGTCGAGCACCGCGGCGCTCGCCGATCGCACCGCCTCCGTCGAACGGGAGTGGATCTCGAGGTAGCCGAACTGCCGCTCGACCACCAAGATGCCCGCTTGGACGTCGGTGCTCTTCAACGCCACGTCGGTGAGCGGCTCGATGTCGAGGCCGGGCGCCACCTCGATGATCTGCGCGGCCATGTCAGACCTCGGCAGGCTGCCCTTGATCCAGGTGCCGAGGTAGCACATGGTCTGCGGTTGCAGCTGGTCGAGAAAGATGAACGACCTGAGCTCGGCCACGCGTCACCCCCTGATCAACGTGGTGAGCTCCTCGATGATGAGGCGGCGCAGCTCCTCGCGGAGCTCACCTGCCTCACCGGCGGGAGCGGCGGTCGGGGGAGGCACGGCGGTCAAGCCGTGCGGCGCGAGGTTGCTCGCGACCGGGTACGGCGGCACGGCGGCGACCGGCGCCCGCCAGGGGTTCAGGCCCGCGTAGGAGGGGAGCACCTCGCTCGGATCGGTGCTGTACGCGACGCGGGTAACGTTGACCAGGTGCCTCGGCTCGAGGTTCTCCCCGAGCGAGCTGCGGCCGGCGAAGCCCGTGCCGATCGTCATCGACGGGGCCAGGGAGGTGCCGAAGCCCGCGCTGCCGGTGCTCCCGCCTTCGTTGACTGCCACCCGCAGCACGCGCACGGCCGCGGCGTAGTCCATGACGGTGGCCGGGTCGTTGCTGTGGATCACAGCGGAGTGGCCGGCGCCCCCGATGCGCAGCACCGCGACGGCCGTACGGATGCCGCGCCGAGCGCTGGGCACCCGGGTGACCCCGAGCACCGGGCACAGCTTCTCGTGAGCGAACGGCTCTTCGTCCACCGCGAGGTCGAACGGCGCGACCAGGATGCGCGTCCGGCCCGGGACGCGGACTCCGGCCTTGGCCGCGATCGCCGTCGCGTCCTTGCCGACCAGCGAGGTGTCGAAGCGGCCCTGCGGGAACAGGGTGTCGCGGACTCGGTCGCGATCGGCCAGGTCGAGGACGTGGGCGCCGTGGCGCGCCATCTCCCGCAGGAACCGGTCGGCGACCGACTCCTCCACGATCAGCACGCTCTCGTTCGTGCACAGGACCGAGTTGTCGAATGCCTTGCTGGTGACCAGCTTCTCGGCCGCCCGCGAGAGATTCGCGGTGGCGTCGACGAGAACGGGCACGTTGCCCGGGCCCACGCCGATCGCCGGGTTGCCGGATGAGTAGGCCGCGCGTACGACGGCCACGCCGCCGGTCGCGAGGATGACGTCGGTGCGCTCGTCGGTCATCAACGCGTCGATGAGCGGGATCGAGGGCTCCTCGACCACCTGCACGACGCCGTCCGGAGCGCCTGCGGCGACCGCGGCGGCGCCGAGCACGCGTGCGGCGTCGGCGCAGCACTCCTTGGCGAACGGGTGCGGGCTGAGCACGACCGCGTTGCGGGTCAGCAGCGCCAGCAAGATCTTGAAGTACAGCGTCGAGATCGGGTTGGTCGACGGGACCAGGGCAAGGATGACGCCCGCCGGCCGGGGCACCTCGACCATCTTGCGAGCCGCGTCGACGCGCGGGGTGACGTAGTCGTGGTCGCGGTAGGCGTCGAGAATCCCCCGCGAGCACAGCCGGTTCTTCACCACCTTGTGCTCCGCGACGCCGAATCCGGTCTCGCGCACCGCCCACTCCGCGTAGTCCTGGGACTTCTCCTCCGCCACGCGGGCCACAGCTTCGGCGATGTGCTGGACCGATGCGTGGTCGTACGTCGCAAACGCCCTCGACGCCCACCGGGCACGCTCAAGCATCTGGCGGGCGCGCGGGACGCCGGCCGCCTCCACCTGCGCGACGACCTCGTGCGTCGTGGCACTCATGCCGGCACCTTCTCCCCGCGCTCCCCGCGCTCCCCGCGCGGGGAGGACTGGCGGACCTCTGCCCACGCCCGGCGGATGGCCACCTCGGTGCGGTCGAGCAGTTCCTCGCACAACTCCGGACGCATCAAGATGCCGGGCTTGTACTGCAGAACCCTCGGGTCGAGCGTGGAGAAGATGGCCCACACGCCGTTGTCGTACAGGTGCCGCATCACGTACTTGGCGCCCTGCGGGTGCGCGAACTCCAGCCCCATGACCACACCGTTCTGGCGGATTCCGACCAACCAGTCCGGATAGTCGGCCTGGATCTCGCGCAGCCCGCGCCCGATCAGGTCGCTGATGTAGTGGACCATCGACCGCGTCTCGGGACGGTTGCACACCTCGAGCGCCTTGAGCGCGGCGATGCAGCCCAGCTCCGCGCCGCCGAAGGTGGAGATGTGACCGAAGCCGTCCTCGGTCAGCCAGCCGGCGGCGTGCTCGGCCACCAGGACCGCCGAGATCGGATACATCCCACCGGAGATGCCCTTGCCGGTCACCATGATGTCCGGAGTGATGCCGTGCTTGGTGATTGCCCACAGCTCGCCGGTACGCATCAGCCCGGTCTGTACCTCGTCGGCGACGTAGAGCGTGCCGTACCGCTCGCACAACTGCTTGACCGCCTCCAGGTAGCCCGGCTGAGGCAGCGGGAAGCCGTACGTGGCGGGGATCGTCTCCATGATCACGGCCGCGACATCCCGCCCCCGCAATGCCTGTTCCATCGCGTTGGCGTCGTTGAAGGGCACCTGCACGAACTCGTCCGGACGGTCGGCGAGGAAGAGCTTGCTGAACCGCTCGTCGCCGGTGCCGACCGCCAGCCCGGTGTGCCCGTGGTACGCCTTGGCGATGGACACGATCGTGCGTCGTTGCGTGGTGTGCCGTGCGGTCTTCAGCGCGATGTCGATGGCCTCGCCGCCACCGCTTCCGTAGATCACCTTGGTCAGCCCGTCGGGGGCCGTGCCGACCAACGCCTCGGCCAGCGCCGTGCGGGTGAGCGCGGGGAAGTGGTGGTTGCCGATGTCGAAGTGGGACATGGCCGCGGTGACCGCCGCGACCACCTCGGCGTTGCGGTGGCCGAGGTTGTAGGTACCCCCGTTGAGGTGCACGTCGAGCAACCGCTTGCCCGACATGTCGTAGATGAAGTACTCCTCGCGCCGGTCGATCACCAGCGGCACGCCAGCCTCGACCCAAAAGTCGGTCTTGCCGGGGTTCCAGTACTCCCGGGACTTGTCCAGCACCTCTTCCTTCGACGCGAAGGAGAAGTCCCCGTAGTCGAAGCTCATCTGCCACCTTCCCCGCCCCGGACGACTCATCCGGCCCGACCACTCGGCGTACCGTTTCCGGGTTTGGTCTGCAATACGGTTTGTACCAGGGTGAGGACGGTGCGGTCAACGGTCTGCTCTCGGCGCACGAAAATATGCAGCGAGGCCTTGTCACCTGGGCGGAGCACTGGCACCATCCCTCCCAACGCGGCCCGGGTCAACAACGTCGACAGGGTTCGCCAACGGGCGACCGGCGGTGCTCAATCGGTATCCCACAACCGCCATATCGGACCGATGACCGAGATGGAGAGACTCCGTGGCGACCAGCGACAACCTCAAGCGTGAGACGGCCTCCCAGCAGAGCTCCCGGGGGCCGGAGAGCACCAACCACCTCAAGTCCGGGGCCATCGGATTGGCCGGTGTCCTGTTCATGGCCGTGGCAAACGCGGCTCCGATCACCGCCATGACGGGCAACGTGCCGATCGCGGTCGGTTACGGCAACGGCATCGGCGCGCCAGCCGGCTACCTGGTCGCGACCATCGTGCTGACGCTGTTCACGATCGGCTTCGTGCAGATGGCGCGCTACATCACGACCGCCGGCGCGTTCTACGGCTTCATCACCCACGGCCTCGGCCAGGTGTGGGGCATGGCGGCCGGGACGCTCGCGACGATGGCGTACATCGTCTTCGAGGGCTCGCTCATCGGCATCTTCTCCTTCTTCACCAACGACGCGCTAAAGCGATGGCTCGGCCTCGACGTGAACTGGCTGCTCCTCGCCTTGGTGGGCATCGTCGCGATCGGCCTGTTTGGCTACTTCGACATCAACATCGCCGCCGCGTTCCTCGGGGTCACGCTGGTCGCCGAGGTCCTGCTGCTCGGTGCCCTGGCGTTCACGGTGCTGTTCACCGGCGGCGGTCCGGACGGACTGGTGCCGGAAGCGGTCAACCCGCTCAACGCGTTCACGGCGCTGCCCGAAGGTGGTGGGCTCGGGCTGGCCATCGACGGTCAGGCGATCGCGGCCGGCAGCGCGGCCATCGGTCTGTTCTTCGCCTTCTGGTCGTGGGTCGGGTATGAGACGACAGCGGTCTACGGGGAGGAGTCACGCGACCCGAAGCACATCGTGCCGCGGGCGACCCTGCTGGCGGTCGTGGGTCTCGGCACGTTCTACACGTTCGTGTCCTGGATGATGATTGCGGGCAACGGCAGGGCACAGGCCATCGAGAAGGCCGCTAACCTGGATCTAGGGCTGTGGATCGACCTCGCCGAGGACAAGCTCGGCGGTGCCTTCATCGGCGACATCTACCTGTTCCTGATCATCATCGGGTCGTTCGCGTGCGGGCTGGCCTTCCACAACGCCGCCAGCCGCTACCTGTACGCCATCGGTCGGGAACTGCCGGCGACGAAGGACTTCCTGGGTCGCACCCACGACACCCACCACACCCCGCACATGGCGTCGCTCACGCAGAGCGTCATCACGCTGGTGCTCACGTTGGGCTTCTACTTCCTGACGACCAACGGCGACGACCCAGCGACCGGGGCCTATGTCTACGAGTACGGCCTGCTGGCGATCCTCGGCACGATGGCCATCCTCATCGTGCAGGCGATCACCTCGCTCGCGGTCATCTGGTACTTCCATGTCAAGAAGGTGCAGCCCGGAAATCTCCTCACCACCGGGATCATCCCCGCGATCGGCGGCCTCGGCATGGCCTACGTCGTGTGGTTGCTGCTGGACAACCTCGAGTTCGCCGGCGGTGGGGCCGTAGGGTCGCCGTTCTTCAAGCTGATCCCGTGGCTGGTGATCGGAACGTTCGTCGCCGGACTGCTCGGGGTGCTCTACCTCCGGGCGCGCAACCGGGCGGTGTACGACGCGATCGGACGGACGGTGTTCGAGGAGACGCACGAGCGGGCCCCGGTCGGCGGGGGCCACTGACGACCCTTCGACCCGGCCGCCTGTCGACAGTGACGTGCACGCGGGCGCGTCGGTGAAAAGTGTCACTCTCCAGACTGCCTCGACGACTGGGGCGTGGGTACGAGTGAAGTACCAGTGAAGGAGGTGGCGTGTCCACGACGTCGGAGGACGTGCTGAGGTTCGAGCCCGACGCGGAGGGCGACCCGACCAAGCTGGCTTACACGTTCGGCGGCTTCGAACCGCTGGTCAGCGTCCGGCGGGGGACCGTTGTGTCGACGTGGACGATGGACTGCTTCGCCGGCCGCATCCGCTCGACCTCAGACCTGGTGTCACAGGTGTGCGACCCACGGTTTCTCAACCCGCAGACCGGCCCGTTCTTCGTCGAGGGGGCGCAGCCAGGAGACACCCTGGCCGTGCACTTTCGCAGCATCACCCCGCGGGAGTCGCGTGGGGTCAGCACCACGGTCCCGTTGTTCGGCTCGCTGACCGCCACTCACTTCACCGCGATGCTGCACGACCCGTTGCCGGAGCGGACGTGGGTGTACGAGATCGACAACGCTGCCGGCTTGGTGCGCTACGACGCCCTGGACTCGCCGTACCAGGTGGACCTGCCGCTGGACCCCATGCACGGGACCGTCGGCGTCGCGCCTGCCTTGAGCGAGGTCCGGTCGTCGCTCACGCCGGGGGACTGGGGCGGCAACATGGACACCCCCGAGATGCGGGCTGGCACCACCTGCTACCTCGGCGTCAACGTCGAGGGTGCGCTGTTCAGCCTCGGCGACGGTCATGCCCGGCAGGGCGAGGGTGAGACATGTGGTGTCGCGGTCGAGTGCGCGATGGACACCGTGCTGGTCGTGGACCTCATCAAGGGAGGGCTGCCAACGGCCTGGCCCCGCCTCGAGGACGACGAGTTCATCATGACGACGGGGTCGGCGCGGCCGCTGGAGGACGCCTTCCGCATCGCCCACACCGAGCTCGTCAACTGGGTTCGGGGACTGACCGGGCTGTCGGCGATGGACGCCTACCAGCTGGTCTCGCAGACCGCCCTGACGCCCATCGCCAACGTCGTCGACACCAACTACACCGTGGTGGCCAAGCTGTCCAAGCGCTACCTGCGCGGCGCCACTGTGATGGCCGGGATGCACCAGCGGATGCGGCGACGCTGAGTGGCAGCACGCCCGGCGGGCGGGAGAGACGCGTTAAGGGTCCCCGACGTGCGAGAGCACCTGCTGGCACAGGCCGTGATCCGCCGGCGTCAACGGCGTGGTTCGGGCGCAGGCCGATGAAGCGGGCGGTTGCCGACAACGGCGTCACCTGACCAGGGTGCTGTCGTGCAGCGCGGCGTGAATCCGCCAAGAACTCACCCGAAACGGGCCCGCTCAGGTGAGTTGTTGACGCATCTCGTGCCTGGACTGACGTCGCAGCAGCCCTCGTGGCGATGGCGGCCGGGGGACGGTGGCGCCGCGGAGGCGCTCCGAGACTCGGCGCGTCCCTTATCCTTGTGACATCGGCGCGGTTCGATCGGGTCAGCGTCCCTGCGCTCGTTCACACGCACAGGAGGTCGCATGACGCTCGGCACCAGTCCGGTCCCCAGCGGGTCGTCCGCCGGGGACCCGCTCGCCGCCGCGAGGGAGCACGCCGGCCAGCTCGCGGCCGACGTGGAGCAGATCCACGCCGCGTACGGGAACACCCTTGGGGTGCGCAGGCTGCGCTCGGAGGTGCACCGGCTGCTCGAGTGCCTCGACGAGCTCGGACCGCTGACGCCCGGGCACCACGCCCCCGAGCCGGTGACCCGCGTACGGGTGCCGGGCGAGCCGTACGACGAGTCGATGTGGAGCGACGCCGAGCCAGAGGGGCTGGGCGGGCTCGGCCGCCGTACCCGCTGATGGCGCACGGCGTCCTCGGTCCGCAGCGAGCGGACGTGCCGGACAAGACCCTGCGGCAGGACCGGTGGTGGGTGCCGCCGGCGTTGACGTTCCTGGTGTTCACCGCGTTCATCGTGTACGCCACGTGGCGGGCGTTCTCCGGCGCGGACTACTACTCGACGCCGTACCTGTCGCCGTTCTACTCGCCGTGCCTGAGCACCGACTGCCTCGCGGAGGCCAGTGACTTCGGTCAGCCGGTCAGCTGGTTCCCGCTGTCGCCTGCGCTGCTGATCCTGGTCTTCCCGCTGGGCTTTCGGTTGACCTGCTACTACTACCGCAAGGCCTACTACCGGGCGTTCTGGCTCTCCCCGCCGGCGTGCGCGGTGGCCGAGCCGCACCGGGGCTACACCGGCGAGACCCGCTTTCCGCTGATCTTCCAGAACGTCCACCGCTGGTTCTTCTACGCCGCGGTGCTGGTCTCGCTGGTGCTCACCTTCGACACGGTGCTCACGTTTCGTGATCCGGCCGGCGACTGGGGCCACATGGGCCTGGGGACGCTGATCTTCTTGCTCAACATCGTCCTGCTCTGGGGCTACACGCTGTCGTGCCACTCCTGCCGGCACGTCATCGGCGGGCGGCTGCGCCACTTCTCCAAGCACCCGGTGCGCTACCGAGCCTGGACGTGGGTCTCCAAGATCAACCACCACCATCCCAGGTGGGCGTGGTACTCGCTTTTCTCCGTCGCTCTCACCGACTTCTACGTCTACCTGTTGGCCACCGGTGCCTTCGCCGACCCCCGCTTCTTCTAGATGGTGGAGCTGCTGTAAATGAGTACGAGCGACTACGAGCGGCACGTCTACGACGTCGTCGTCATCGGCGCCGGGGGAGCGGGCCTGCGCGCCGCCATCGCCGCGTACGACGCGGGAGCACGGACCGCGATCGTGTGCAAGTCGCTGCTCGGCAAGGCGCACACCGTGATGGCCGAGGGCGGGATCGCGGCCGCCATGGGCAACGTGTGGTCCGAGGACGGCTGGCAGGTGCACTTTCGCGACACCATGCGCGGCGGCAAGATGCTCAACAACTGGCGGATGGCCCAGCTGCACGCCCAGGAAGCCCCCGACCGGGTGCTGGAGCTCGAGACCTGGGGGGCATTGTTCGACCGCACCCCCGAGGGCCTGATCTCCCAGCGGGACTTCGGCGGGCACCGCTTCGCCCGCCTCGCCCACGTCGGTGACCGTACGGGCCTGGAGATGATCCGCACCCTGCAGCAGCGGGCGGTCGAGCTCGGGATCGACGTGTTCATGGAGTGCACGATCACCGAGCTGCTCAAGGAGCCGGGCCCCGAGGGCGGGCCTGGGGCCATCGCGGGCGCCTTCGGCTACTGGCGCGAGAGCGGCCGCTTCATCGTGTTCGAGGCGCCCGCGGTCGTGCTGGCAACCGGCGGCATCGGCAAGAGCTACCAGGTCACCAGCAACTCCTGGGAGTACACCGGTGACGGTCACGCGTTGGCGCTGCGGGCAGGGGCCAGCCTCATCAACATGGAGTTCGTGCAGTTCCACCCCACCGGGATGGTGTGGCCGCCCAGCGTCAAGGGCATCTTGGTGACCGAGTCCGTACGCGGCGACGGCGGGGTCCTGCGCAACTCCGAGGGCAACCGCTTCATGTTCGACTACATCCCGGAGTACTTCAAGGCAGAGACCGCCGACTCGGAGGGGGAGGCGGACCGCTGGTACACCGACAAGGCCAACAACCGGCGCCCACCCGAGCTGATGCCCCGCGACGAGGTGGCGCGCGCCATCAACTCCGAGGTCAAGGCCGGCCGCGGGTCACCGCACGGCGGGGTCTTCCTCGACATCGCCTCGCGTCGCGATGCCGCGTACATCCAAAAGCGCCTGCCGAGCATGTATCACCAGTTCAAGGAGCTCGCCGACGTCGACATCACCGCCGAGCCGATGGAGGTCGGCCCGACCTGTCACTACGTGATGGGCGGGGTCGAGGTGGATCCCGACACCGGCGCCGCGGTCGTCTCCGGCCTGTACGCCGCCGGTGAGGTCGCGGGCGGCATGCACGGGTCCAACCGCCTCGGCGGCAACTCGCTGTCCGACCTGCTGGTGTTCGGTCGCCGGGCCGGTGCCGACGCGGCCGAGCACGCGCGGCGGCTCGGTGACCGCCGGCCCGCGGTCGGCGACGCGGCCGTACGCTCCGCCGCCGACGAGGCGGTGGCCCCGTTCGCGCAGGCCGCCGACGGTTCGGGCCCGGGGGAGAACCCGTACACCTTGCAGCGCGAGCTGCAGGACTCGATGCAGGCGCTCGTCGGCATCATCCGCACCGACGAGGAGCTGGCGCAGGCGCAGGAGCGGCTGGACGCGCTGGAGACGCGCGCCCGGCACCTGGCGGTGGAGGGCCACCGGCAGTACAACCCCGGGTGGCACCTGGCCCTCGACCTGCCCAACATGCTGCTGGTCAGCAAGTGCATCGCGCTCGCCGCGCGCGAGCGGACGGAGTCGCGCGGCGGGCACACCCGGGAGGACTTCCCGGCCACCGAGGACCAGTGGGGTCTGGTCAACCTGGCACTGACCCTGGACGAGCACGGCCAGCTGGCGATGGCGCGGCAGCCGCTGCCGCAGATGCCGCCGGACCTTCGCCCGTTGTTCGACCCCAGCTGACCCGAGCGAAGAGGAGAAGGCGAGCCGATGGCGTACGACCTGGCGATGCGGATCTGGCGCGGTGACCGCGACGGCGGCGACCTGCGCGACTTCACCGTGGAGGTGGAGGAGGGCGAGGTGGTCCTCGACGCCATCCACCGCGTGCAGGCCACGCAGGCCGGTGACCTGGCGGTCCGGTGGAACTGCAAGGCGGGCAAGTGCGGGTCGTGCTCGGCGGAGATCAACGGCCGGCCGCGGCTGATGTGCATGACCCGGCTCGCGGACTTCGAGGAGACGGAGACGATCACGGTCACCCCGCTGCGGGCCTTTCCCGTCGTACGCGACCTGGTCACCGACGTGTCGTACAACTACGAGAAGGCGCGCGAGCTGCCGAGCTTCGCACCCGGCCCGCCCGACGCCGACGGCAAGCGCCGGATGATGCAAGAGGACGTCGAACGCGGCCAGGAGTTCCGCAAGTGCATCGAGTGCTTCTTGTGCCAGGACACCTGCCACGTCGTCCGCGACCACGACGAGAACAAGCCGGCATTCGCCGGGCCCCGGTTCTTCCTGCGCTACGCCGAGCTCGACATGCACCCGCTGGACACCCACGACCGCCGGGCGCTGGCCCAGGGCGCCGCCGGGCTCGGCATGTGCAACATCACCAAGTGCTGTTCCGAGGTGTGTCCCGAGGGCATCCGCATCACCGACAACGCGATCATCCCGATGAAAGAACGCGTGGTCGACCGCAAGTACGACCCGCTGGTGTGGCTGGGGAGCAAGATCCGCCGTCGAGACCCGCGTACGGAGCCGTGACCTGCACCCACCGGTGGTGACCCCGACCGTGCCGGCATCGAGGCGGCGGAGGGTCACTGCTCAGCGTCGTCGTCCACCAGATAGGTCTCCAGCTCCGTGACGGCCGCGCCGAAGACCCAGCTCAGCAGCAGCACGTCGTCAACGTAGCCACCGATGCGCGCGTCCGGCACCAGGTCGACCGGTGTGACGAGGTAGTGCAGTGCCGCCACGATCAGCCGTTCCCGAGGTCCGCCTCCGGGTAGTGGCGGTGACGCGGGTCCGGGCGCGGGGGAGTCGGCGCTGGACTCGCTGCCGGGTCCGCTGTCGAGGTAGTCCGCCCTGGCGTACAGAAAACGACAGGCTGCCGCCACCCGGTCCGCGACGCCCGCCAGTGGTGTGTTGGTGTAGTCGAGGCCGTCAACCGTCTCACCCAACTCCCGCAAGGCGATCGGGTCGTCGATGATCTCGTGCGCACGTTCGCGGGAGTGGATGAACGCCGGGCTGCGCAAGACCTTGGTGACCGTGGATGCGGGCGCCCGGAACTGCGGCGTCCAGGTCTGTTCGCTCATCTAGGGGCTCCCCTCGGCCGAGCGCCGGTGGACGGGCCCACGGGTGACTATGCCAGCGGCCGGGGATCCGCGTGAGGCAATGCGGGCAGACCGTGACGGCCCGGTGCGCTCACCAGCCGCGAAGGTCGACCGGCCAGGTCTCCAGCACGACCCCGTGGGGGTCCACGAGGTGCATCCGCTCGTGCAGCGCGCAGGTCGGGTCGACGTGCGCGGGCACCATCAGCACCCGTTCTCCCACCGACGGCATGGGCACGCCATCGTGCATCGAGAAGACAGTGTGCTCGTCGGAGCAGAACCAGACGTCGGCTCCGGGGACCGTGGGATTGCCGTGGTCCATGCCGAACGCCTTGAGACCCGCATCGGCAACGGCCCAGCCGGCGCTGTTGACCGAGACGACGGTCGTCAACACGCTCAACGCCTGTTCGAAGGGTACGTCTGCGATGGCGCCGTAGGCAGAGTCCATCAGCGCGTACGACCCCGCCTGCAGTTCGGTGACCCAGGTGTTGCTGATCCACGTGCCCGTGCCGCCGCCGGAGACGACGTCGCCGCCGACGTCGGCATGCGCGCGGAGCAGCAATTCCATGCACTGCTCGGTTTGGCGAAGGCGGTCGGCGGGGTCGGCCAGGAGCATGAGGTGCCCCTCGTAGCCCATGACGCCCCGCACATCCAAACCGAGCGAACGGCACAGGTCGGCCAGCGCGCCGGCCCGGTCCGGGGCTACGCCGCACCGGGGAAGCCCCACGTTCACGTCGATGAGGAC
>JAABUS010005606.1_pt1 | contig 16263 bp, 16 predicted proteins | sample 5560161 | NCBI WGS metagenome assembly JAABUS01 (sample SAMN10711885, study PRJNA513376) | rock metagenome | isolation source: Antarctica rocks | place: Antarctica: Victoria Land, Trio Nunatak nord | collected 2016-01-04
AAGGAGGGCCGCGGGATCGTCATGCGGGTGCCCCTGGAAGGCGGCGGACGTCTGGTGGTGGAGATCACCGCGGACGAGGCGAACGCACTGGGTGACGCATTGAAGGCCGTCGTCGTTCCGAAGTAGCTCAGTACGGCACCAGAAGCGCAGTACCGCACCAGAAGCGCAGTACCACACCGGAAGCAGCGCCGCACCAGGAAGCAGCACCGCACAGGAGCGCAATACCGCACCAGCAACAGTTCGCCTGGGCCCGATCGAACGGATCGGACGCGGGCGTTTCTGCCGCCCGGCGCCGAACCAGCGGCCAGCCGGGCCACCGGATGTCAGAGCAGCGAGCGGTACAACGCGACCGTCTGCTCTGCGACCGCCGTCCACGAGAAATCCTGCACCGCCCGTTGCCGCCCGGCTCGTCCCCACTGCTCGGCGCGCGTCGGGTCACCGACCAGAGCGTTGACGGCGGCGGCGAAGTCGCCCTCGAAGCCTCGTTCGTCGGCCGGGTCGTAGTGCACCAGGGAGCCGGTGACGCCGTCGTCCACCACCTCCGGGATGCCGCCGACGTCGCTGGCCACCACGGGGGTGCCGCAGGCCATCGCCTCCAGGTTCACGATGCCGAGCGGCTCGTAGACGCTGGGGCAGCAGAACACCGTCGCCGCGGTCAGCACCTGCTTCACCTCCGGCAGAGACAGCATGCCGTCCAGCCAGAACACACCCGGGCGGGCGTCCTGCAGTGCATGAACCGCCTGTGCCGTCTCGGCGGCGATCTCCGGGGTGTCCGGCGCCCCCGCACACAGCACCAGCTGGACGTCGGGATCGAACTCGTGCGCGGCGGCGATCAGGTGCTTGACGCCCTTCTGCCGGGTGATCCGGCCGACGAAGGCGGCCATCGGCTTGTCCGGGTCCACCCCGCGGGAATCCAGCACGTCCCGCTCGTTCACCGGGGCGTAGATCGTGGTGTCGATGCCGTTGCGGATCACCTGCACCCGTGCCGGGTCCAGTTGCGGGTAGCAGTCAAGGACGTCGGCCCGCATGCCGTCGGACACGGCGATCACCGCATCGGCGTCCAGGTACGCGGTCCGCTCCACCCAGCTGGACAGCCGGTAGCCGCCGCCGAGCTGCTCTGCCTTCCACGGGCGGCGCGGCTCCAGCGAGTGCGCTGTCACCACGTGCGGCACTCGGTAGAGCAGCTTGGCCCACTGCCCGGCCATGTTGGCGTACCAGGTGTGCGAGTGCACCAGTTCGATGCCGGGCACCCGGCCGATGCGCGCCGTCATCGCGAGGTCGACGCCGAGTGTGCTCAGCACCGGGTTGGCGCCGGCCAGCTCGGCCACCGGCCGATGTCCAATTGCGCCGTCCCGGTCCTCGCCGAAGGCGTGTACCTCGACGTCGATCAACCGGCGCAGTTCGCGGACCAGGTAGTCGACATGCACACCGGCGCCGCCATAGACGTCGGGCGGAAATTCGCGGGTGAGCAGCGCGGTGTGCATGGCCGCCATACTGGCAGACCCGCACGGACGCAGTGACGGACGCCACGTTATTGTCGCGAACATGGTCGGCAAGCCGAAGGTGCTCGGGATCGTTCTCGCCGGTGGTGAGGGCAAGCGATTGTGGCCGCTCACGGCCGACCGGGCGAAACCCGCGGTGCCGTTCGGCGGGAACTACCGGCTCATCGACTTCGTGTTGTCGAACCTGGTCAATGCCGGCTACCTGCGGATCTGCGTGCTGACCCAGTACAAGTCGCACTCCCTGGACCGGCACATCAGCACCACCTGGCGGATGAGCCAGATGCTGGGCAACTACATCACCCCGGTGCCCGCGCAGCAGCGGCTCGGCCCGCGCTGGTACACCGGCAGCGCCGACGCCATCTTTCAGAGCCTGAACCTGGTCTACGACGACGCACCCGACTACCTGGTGGTGTTCGGCGCCGATCACGTCTACCGGATGGACCCCTCGCAGATGGTCGCCGACCACATCGACTCGGGTGCGGCCGTGACGGTGGCCGGAATCCGGGTGCCGCGGCAGGAGGCGACCGCGTTCGGTGTCATCGACACCGATGCCGGCGGCCGCACGATCACCCAGTTCCTGGAGAAGCCGGCCGATCCGCCGGCGGTGGCCGACGACCCGACCGTGTCCTACGCCTCGATGGGCAACTACGTGTTCACCACCAGGGCGCTCATCGAGATGCTGAAATCCGATGCGGCGGACGAGAACTCGATGCACGACATGGGCGGCAACATCATCCCGAACTTCGTCCAGCAGGGTGAGGCCAGCGTCTACGACTTCGACCGGAACGAGGTCCCGGGAACCACCGACCGCGACCGCGGGTACTGGCGCGACGTGGGCACCATCGATTCCTACCGGGACGCGCACCTTGACCTGGTGTCGGTGCACCCCATCTTCAACCTCTACAACGCCGATTGGCCGATCCTGAGCTACACCTCGCCGCTGCCGCCGGCCAAGTTCGTCGAGGGCGGGATCGCCAAGGAATCCATGGTCGGCGCCGGAACGATCATTTCCGGGGGAGTGGTGGACCGGTCAGTGCTCGCCGACGATGTCCGGATCCAGCAGGGCAGTACGGTGTCCGGATCCGTGGTGCTGCCCAGCGTCAGGGTCGGACGCAATGCGGTGGTGCGCAACGCGATTCTGGACAAGAACGTCGTGGTGGCCGACGGCGCCACCATCGGGGTGGACCTGGATCGCGACCGAAGCCGTTTCACCGTCACCGCGTCCGGGATCACCGTTGTCGGCAAGGGTGTCCGGGTCGAGTTCTGAATCGTCGAGGCGCGGCGGGAGAGGTCAGTTCTCCTGCTGGCATAGGAAGGCGGCTGCCGGCTGGGCGTCGACGCCGCGCAGGACATCGCCCCTGGCGTAGGCGGCGTCGGCTTCCCGAATGTCGGCCAGTGCCTCAGGGTCGCTGAGAACGGACAGCGTTTCCTCGAGCTGGGAGAGGTCTTCGGGACTGATGAGGACCGCTGCATCGTGTCCGTTGCGGGTGATCGTCACTCGCTCGTGCTGGTGCTCGACGCGGTCCACCACTTCGGAGAGGTGGTCTCTGACGGCGCGGAGCGGTTCAACGGCCATGGCCACAATTGTGGCGCATCGTGGGGAGCCTGTCCACCGGCGCCAGGAATGGATTGATCAGGTGACAGCCGGCAGGTAGCCAGACAGCAGGCATCGCCCGACGCGACGGCCACCGGGTTCGCCCGGTCCGGTGATCGGTCTATCAGTGCTCCGGCCGCGGCTTCCGCGGCGGGCAACCCTTGAAGTAGCTGACGTCGTACTCGAAGTGCCAGCCCTCGTTGTCGAAGGTGCGGCACAGGCCGAGCGCGCCCTTGGTGGCCTGCAGCCATCGGAAGGCCGCAGCCGGCTGGACGTCGATGGCGATGCCGGTGACGTGCGAGGACTTGTCCGGTGTGAGTACCAGTTGATCCGCGGCCTGCTTGCCGTACTGCTTGAGGTATTGGTCGTACTGCGCCTGCTGCTGCGCCCGGCTGCGTTTTCCGTCGTTGAGGCACACGATGATGCCGTCGGCGTTCGCATACTTCTCGACGTTGCGCCAGGCCCTGATCACGTCGCTGCGCAAGCCGGTGGGCTGCTCGTCCACGTAGGCCGCGTTCGCGGCGCACTTCGGGCCGGTCTCCGGCCCGGGGGTCTCCGGACTCACCGGTGCGGCGTTGGCGGTCGGGATCTGCGACGCGGGCAGCAGCCTGGTCGGCGCGGTGGGGCCGGTCGACGGCTCGCCGCTCTTCGGCGTCCGGGCCGGCGATGTCCCGGCCTTCGATGGCGCGCTCGATCTCTGCGCCGACACCGGCGGCATCGAGGCGGCGCTGGAGGGTTTCAGCCCCGCGCCGGCCGGCGATCGGACGGATTGCGTCCCGGGGGTGCTCGGCTGCGAGGTGATGCTCGGCTGCGGGGTGCTCGGCTGCCGGGTGCTCGGCTCACCCGTGGCGCCGATGCCGCTGGAGCGATCGATCAGCGACGCCGGGACCTTCGTGGTCATGGTGACCACGCCGGCGTCATTGCCGCTGCCGCAGCCGGTCAGCAGCACCGCCGCCACCGCGGTGAGCGCCAACGCGCGGCGGATGCCCGGATCCCTCGGTCGCGCGGTGACAGCTGACCTGCCGCCGCCTCGCCGAGCGATCACTGACCCTGGCCCCTCTTGACGGCGGCCAGCAGCCCGTCACCCAGCGGGATCATCACCGGCACCAACGTCTCGTCCTCGCGAACCGCCCGGCCGGCCTCCCGGACGGCGACGGTCTCGGCGTCGCGCTGAGTGGGATCGGCGACCTTGTCGCCCCAGAGGGCGTTGTCGATGACCACTATCCCGCCCGGCCGCAGCAGCCGGACGGCCTCCACCAGGTACTGGCCGTACTCCGCCTTGGCGGCGTCCACCAGCACCAGGTCGTAGGCGGCGTCGGTGAGCCGGGGGAGCACCTCCAACGCCCGGCCATTGATCAGCCGGGTCCGGCCGGCGGCGACGCCGGCCTCGGCGAAGGCCTGCTTGGCCGCTCGCTGGTTCTCCGCCTCGACATCGATGGAGGTGAGGATCCCGTCGCCGGTCATGCCGGCCAGCAACGCCAGCCCTGACACCCCGGCGCCGGTGCCGATCTCGACGGCGGTCCTGGCCCCGACCGCGGCCGCCAGGAAGGTCAGTGCGGTGGCGGCGCCGGCACCCACCGGTGTGCAGCCGAGCTCGGCAGCACGGGCCCTGGCCGCGGAGGCCGCCTCGGATTCTGGGACGAAGAACTCGGCGTACGACCGGCTGTTGGACACCCGCCGACGGTATCCGATGGCGGCGCCTCGGCTCTCACCCGACTCACACACACCTGACGCAGTATGGGACACTCGGTGATCTTTGGAGGTGCATGTCGGTGCCGGATGGGGGCGCGTCGGACGCGGTCGGGTGGACGCCGCCGCCGTGGGAGGACATCGTCCGTGACCACGGCGATCGGGTCTATCGGCTGGCCTACCGGCTGTCCGGCAACGCCTACGACGCCGAGGACATCACCCAGGAGACCTTCATCAGGGTGTTCCGCTCCCTGGACAGTTTCAGGCCAGGCTCCTTCGAGGGCTGGCTGCACCGGATCGCCACCAACGTCTTTCTCGATCTGGTCCGCCGCCGGGGCCGGATCCGGATGGAGGCACTTCCGGAGGACACCGACCGGATCGCCGGCCGGACGCTGTCGCCGGAGCAGACCTTCGACCAGTCGAACCTGGACCCGGACCTGCAGGCCGCTCTGGACGAGCTGCCGCCGGAGTTCCGGGCGGCCGTCGTGCTCTGCGATGTGCAGGGGTTGTCGTATGAGGAGATCGGTGCCACGCTTGGCGTCAAGATGGGTACCGTTCGCTCCCGGATCCACCGCGGCCGGCAGGCACTGCGGGCCGGCATCGAACGCCGGCGGGCGGCACGGGTAGACCTTGCGGAGCGGCCGGCAGCGTCGCCGGCCGATCGGGAGCTGCGGAAATGACGTTCTTCTCGGATGCGTTCGTCGATCACCTGTCCTTCGACGCGGTGGTCGCCTTCGCCGACGGCGAGATGAGCCTGGCCGCCTACCAGCGGGCAGCCGCGCACATCTCCCGTTGCGAGAGTTGCGCGGCCGAGGTGGCCGAGCAGACCAGCGCCAGGGACCTGCTCCGCTCGGCCTGCACGCCGCGGATGCCCGGCAGCCTGTTCGATCAGCTCCGTTCCATCCCCATCGCACTCCCGCTCGACCAACGGCCTGGCGGTCCGCTGGCCGACGGCGACCGGCGAACCAGGTTCGGCCGTCGCTGAACGCCGGCCGGCACCGGGCGCGGTGTCGTAGCCTCCAGGGGTTCGGTTGCCAGCAACCGAGCAGTCCCCGCACCCGGAGAGGCCCAGCATCATGAGTTCGCCGAAGCCACCGGTCGATCCCGCGCTGTTCGCGGCGTTCGGCCGGCCCGGACGGGTGAACGGATCGTTCGCGCCGCGGTCCTGGCGCCCCGCTGAGCCGGTGGGCAACGGCCAGGTGGTACCGGAGATGCTGGCCGATGCCTTCGGGCGGCCCAGCCCGGACGTCCCTGGGCTGCAACGCCCGCCGACGGCCGACGACCCGGCCGACGCGGGGGCCGGGGACCGGGACGCAGTGCCGCCGGACCCTTGGCGGGACCCCGACACGTCGGTCAGCCTCGGCGAGCCGGCTGTCGGCCCGGAAGAACTGGCGGGAAAGATCCGGGGTCCGGCGGAGCAGTTCACCGTGCGGCAGGCGTTGTTGGAACACCGACTGCGGCCCTCGACGCTCGCCGGTCTCGCCGTGGTCGCGTTGCTCATCGGTGCGGTGGGCGGTCTGGTCGGCTCGCTGCTGGGTCACGCGGCGCCGCTGTCGGCCACCGATCCGGCGTATCGCATCGCCGCTGTCGATTCGGCGATCCAGCGTCAGCCCGGCTCGGTGTCCGACATCGCGGGGCGGGTGGTGCCGACCGTTGTCTCGTTGGAGGTCAGGATCGGTGACGTCGGCGACACCGGTTCCGGGGTGGTGTTCGACCGGTCAGGTTATCTGCTGACGAACAATCACGTAGTGTCGATCGCCGCCACCGACAAGAATGCCAAGTTGACCGTGGTGTTCAACGACGGCAAGGGAACCAGGGTTCCCGGCTCGATCGTCGGGCGAGATCCGCAATCCGACCTGGCCGTCGTCAAGGTCGACGCGGCGAACCTTGCGGTCGCTCAGCTGGGCAACTCGGACAAGGTCGCGGTGGGTGATTCGGTGATCGCCATCGGATCACCGCTCGGCCTGCAGGGCACCGTCACCACCGGCATCCTGTCGGCCGTGAAGCGCCCGGTCCGGCTGGCCGGTGAGGGAACCGACACCAACGCTGTCATCGATGCCCTGCAGACGGACGCGGCCGTCAATCCCGGCAACTCCGGCGGACCGCTCGTCGATGCGGCCGGCGCAGTGATCGGCATCAACACCGCGATCCGGACCCTCGGGGCGAGCCAGACCAGCGGCTCCATCGGCCTGGGGTTCGCCATTCCGATCAACGACGCCAAGGCCATTGCCGAGGAGATCATCCGGTCGGGCAAGGTCGAGCACCCGAGCCTGGGGGTGAACGCCAGATCGGCGACCGACGGCACCACCGACGGCGCGCAGGTGCAGAACGTGCAGAGCGGCGGCCCGGCCGCCAGGGCCGGGATCGTCGAAGGGGACGTGATCATCGGTGTGGGCAAGCGGTCCGTCGGCAACGCGGACGAACTGGTGGTCGCCCAGCAGGAACACAAGGTCGGCGAGACGGTTCCGGTTACCCTGCTGCGTGATGGTCGACGCACCACCGTCCAAGTGACGCTGGGCGCCGGCTGAGAACCGGGGCGCACCGTCATCGGTAGGCTTCGGTCGTGTTCGGCCTCTCGTGGACCCAGATCATGGTGATCGTGGTCATCGGCGTATTCCTACTGGGCCCGGAACGGATCCCGGTGGCCGTGCAGTGGCTGACCAGCTCGCTCAAGAAGGTCCGCACGATGGCCCAGGGCGCCCAGGAGCAGCTGCATTCCGAGCTCGGACCCGAGATCGCCGAGATGCGCCGGCAGATTTCCGAACTCCAGTCGTTGAAGGAATTCAAGGAACTCCGCGATCTGAAAGACCTGCATCCGAAGAACCTGATAGGCAAGGGTCTGCTCGGGCCGGACATCTCCACCGAGAACGGAATGGCCGGGATCTTGGGTATCGACAAGGACTTCCTGAAGGGGCCGGACGAGAAGACGAAGCCGATGTCGGCCGGCGGCCCCGCCGATGTGATGCCCGAGGTGCTGTCGCCGGCCGCGGCAGCAGCCGAACCGTCGGCCGTGTCGATGTCCAAGGCCGAGACGCCGGCAGCCGCCGATCCTCTGCCGACGGTGGGCGATCCTGCGCCGCCGGACCCGGCGGAATCGGCGGACCCGCCTACCTCCGCCGACCCGCTGCCATCGGCGGACCCGCTGCCATCGGCGGACCCGTTGCCATCGGCGGACTCGCTGCCATCGGCGGACCCGCTGCCGCGATGGGATGCGTCAACGGCCGGCTCCAGTCCGGCATTCGGCCCTACCGGCGATGCGGACCCGATCGACAAGCCCCTCCCGGTCGCTCAGGTCGACGCCGAGGGCACCTGAGGCGTCAGCGGCTGGGGGAGATGCCCAGCGATACCCCGGCCAACGGACGGGTTCGAGCCGTCAGGCCGCTGGCCACCTCCCGCAGGGCCTGCACGGCCGGCGACTGAGAGGCTTCCGGACGCAGTACCAGCGGCAGTCCGCTGTCGCCCGCCTCCCGCAGCGTCACGTCCAGCGGTACCCGGCCCAGTACCGGCACCGTTGCACCGGTCGCCCGGCTCAGGGAATCGGCGACGATCTGTCCGCCGCCGCTGCCGAACATCTCCAGCATCGATCCGTCGGGCAGCGTCATCCCCGACATGTTCTCCACTACGCCGGCCACCTTCTGCCGGGTCTGCAGAGCGAGCGCTCCTGCCCGCTCGGCCACTTCGGCGGCCGCCGGCTGCGGGGTGGTGACCACCACGATCTCGGTCGTGGGCACGAGCTGGGCGATGGAGATGGCGATATCGCCGGTGCCGGGCGGCAGATCGAGCAGCAGGATGTCGAGCTCGCCCCAGTACACATCGGACAGGAACTGCTGCAACGCCCGGTGCAGCATCGGGCCACGCCAAGGGATGGGGCCGTTTCCGTCGACGAACATGCCGACGCTGATCACCTTCACCCCGTATTTCACCGGCGGCAGGATCATGTCGTCGACCCGCGTCGGCTGCGCCGTGACCCCCATCATCCGCGGGATCGAGTGGCCGTAGATGTCGGCGTCGAGCAATCCGACGGCCAGCCCCCGGGCGGCGAGTTCGGCCGCCAGATTGACCGTCACGGTCGACTTGCCAACACCGCCCTTGCCGGAGGCGATGGCGTAGACCTGGGTGAGGGATTCCGGTCGGGCGAACGGGATCTCCTTGGTGGCGCCGCCGCGTAGACCGTTCCGCAGTGCGGTTCGCTGCTCGTCGGTCATCACCCCCAGCTCCAGCCTCAGGTCGGTGACGCCGGGGATCCCGCGGACCGCGGCGTTCACGTCCTTGGTGATGGTCTCGCGCAGCGGGCATCCGGCGATCGTCAGCAGCACCCGCACGTCGACGACGCTGCCGCCGTCCGCGCCGGCGCGCACCTCGACCCGATCGACCATCCCCAGCTCGGTGATCGGCCGCCGGATCTCCGGGTCCTTGACCGTGGCCAATGCGACGTGGACGTCGTCGGTGCTGACGATGCTGTGGTTCGGCATGGCGGTGGAAGATCCCTCTCGTCGGACCGGTCAAGGCTACGTGCGGTTGCCCTGTGGCCGTGCACACGCCGGGCTCGCATCCAGGCACACAGCCGGTCCGCAGAAGGCTCGCAGCTATCACCCGCGCTCGTGTGGGACCATCGAGTTGAGCCAGGTGGGCCGCCGGTTCGATGGGCTGCGGCGCACGAGCAGAGAAAGTGCCAACAGGAGGTGATCGCCGTGACCTCACCGATGGGTTTCCGGGGAACGCCAGGCGTTCCGAACGTGCCTACCCCGCCGACCGGATTCGCCGTCGCGGCGTACCCGACCTACACCCAGGCGCAGCAGGCGGTGGAATACCTGGCGAAGAACGACTTCTCGATCCAGGACGTCACCATCGTCGGCTCCGACCTGCAGATGGTGGAGCGGGTGACGGGCAAGCTCACGCCCGGCAAGGTGATCGGAGCCGGCGCGGCTTCGGGCGCCTGGATGGGCTTGTTCGTCGGGATGCTGATGAGCTTCTTCTCACCCGTCCAGGGTGGGGTCCTGCTGCTGATCCTGGTCTCCATCGCCGTCGGCGCGTTGTTCGGATCGGTGATCGGATGGCTCGGCTACTCGGTGACCAGGGGGCGGCGTGATTTCACCTCGGCCAGTCAGGTAGTCGCGCGGCGTTACGACCTGCTCTGCGAGCCTCGGAGCGCGGAAGCCGCGCGGAACCTGCTGGCCAGGATGGAGCTGGGCGGCCAGCCGGGCCCGACGCCGGCGTCCATGCCCCCCCGACTCTGACACCAACTCTGCTGTTCATCTGCCGGACGATTTGCGGTGGCATTCGGGCCATCCGGACGCAGAATGATGTGGCTGCGTCCGGCCTTCCAGGAGCCGGAGGCGCCACGACGACAGTCCTGGTCCAGGAGGCAGATAGTGTTCCCCACCACCGTCCCGGCAGCCGCCCGCACCGCACCCCCGACCCGGCAGCCGCGCCATCGCGGCCACCGCGGGCGGCGGACCCTGACCGCGGCTGCTTCGGCAGGATTGCTGATCGCCGCGTTCGCGAACGCCGCCCCGGCTTCGGCCGCCGCCGGCCATCCCGCGAAGGCCACGCCGAGTCGGTCGGCTCGTGCGCACCCAGGAAAGGGGACACCCGGCTCCGGCGCCACCGCCACCGCCACTCCGATCAAGCACGTCATCGTGGTGTTCCAGGAGAACGTGTCCTTCGACCACTACTTCGGCACCTACCCGCATGCGGCGAACACCGACGGCCACCGTTTCGTCGCGGCGCCGAACACCCCATCGGTGAACGGCCTCAGCGGCAGCCTGCTCACCAGCAATCCGAACGGGATGAACCCGGCCCGGCTCACCCCCGGGCAGGCGCTGACCTGCGATCAGGACCACGACTACACGGCCGAACAGCTCGCCGCCGATCACGGTGCGATGGACAAGTTCATCCAGTACACCCAGAAGAACAGGTGCAAGGCCCCTGCCTACGGGGCAACGGACCCGCACCTGGTGCTGGACTACTACGACGGAAACACCGTCACCGCGCTGTGGAACTACGCCCAGCACTTCGCGATGAGCGACAACTCGTACGGCACCACGTTCGGCCCGTCCACCCCGGGGGCGCTCAACCTGGTCTCCGGCCAGACCGCGAAGGCCTACGCCGTTTCCCCGCAGGGCCAGCGCACGCTTGACGCCTATGCGGTCCCGAACCAGGCGGGGATCGCCGGCACCGGCACCGTGATCAACGATCCGGACCCGGCCTTCGACAAGTGCTCCAATCCTGCGTACGCGACGGCGGCACTGACCGGGAAGAACATCGGAGACCTTCTCACCGACAAGGGCGTGTCCTGGGGCTGGTTCCAGGGCGGGTTCGGTGACTGCGCCGCGGCCTCCGAGATCGGCAAGTACAGCCGGCAGCACGGCGCCGGCACCACCCAGGACTACAGCGCCCATCACGAGCCCTTCCAGTACTACCGGTCCACTGCCAACCCGGCGCACACACCGCCGGCCTCGCTGGCCGAAGTGGGCCACGCCGGTCCGGCCAACCACCAGTACGACCTGTCCTACTTCGGTCGGGCGCTGCAGGCTGGCAAGCTGCCGGCAGTCAGCTTCGTCAAGGCCAAGAAGTCCCAGGACGGGCACGCCGGCTACTCCGATCCCCTCGACGAGCAGCACTTTCTGGTCGACCTGGTCAACCAGGTGCAGCGGTCCAAGGACTGGAAGGACACCGCAATCGTGGTGGCCTACGACGACTCCGACGGCTGGTACGACCACCAGATGAGCCCGATCGTCAACCACTCGCAGTCCACCCAGGACGCCCTGACCGGAACCGCCCAGTGCGGCACCGGCGGACCGACCCTCGGCGGGTACCAGCTGCGCTGCGGCTACGGACCCCGGCTGCCGCTGCTGGTGATCTCGCCTTTCGCCAAGGTCAATTCGGTCGACAGCAGCATCACCGACCAGACCTCGATCCTGCGGCTCATCGAGGACAACTGGCGCACCGGTCGGATCGGCGACGGCTCCTTCGACGCGATCGCCGGGTCGCTGGGCAACCTGTTCGACTTCGGCAGGCCGGCCGCCAAGCGGCTGTTCCTCGATCCGAACACCGGAGCACCGATCCGGCAAGAAGGGGCTGATCACGACTGAGAACGCCGTGACCGCGACGCGGCCCTCCCCGGCATGCAGGGGAGGGCCGCTGCTTGCTCGGTGGTGATGGGCTACAGCGGTGATGGGCTACAGCGGTGATGGGCTACAACCAGCCGCGTTTGCGCAGCGTCCGGAACAGCAGCACGCAGACCAGCGCCATGAACGCAATGGCCATCGGGTAGCCGAAGGTCCAACTGAGTTCGGGCATGTGGGTGAAGTTCATCCCGTAGACGCCGGCGATCGCCGTCGGCACCAGGGCGATGGCCGCCCAGGCGGAGATCTTGCGCATGTCGGAGTTCTGCTGGGTCGCCACGGCCGCCAGCGACGCCGAGACCAGAGCGGTGAGCAGTTCGTCGAAGGCGAATACCTGGTCGATGACGTGCTTCAGATGGTCGTCGACGTCCCGGAAGTAGGCCTGTACGGGCCGCGGAACGTACTCGCTGGGCTGCTCGGCCAACGTCTGCAGGGGTCCGCGCAGCGGGGCGACCGCTCTGCGCAGCTCCAGCACTTCGCGTTTGAGCAGGTAGATCTGCTCGGTGGAGACATGTGATGCCGGGTTGAACACCAACGCCTCCATCTCGTCGATATCGTCCTCGACGGCTTGGATGACGGTCAGGTAGTGGTCGACGACCCGGTCGGCAATGGCGTGCATCACCGCGGCAGGCCCCATGGCCAGATGCTCACTGTCCCGTTCCAGCGACTTCCGCAGATCCTTCAATTCGGAGTGCTGACCGTGCCGAACGGTCACGATGAAATCCTCGGCCAGAATCATCAGGATCTCGCCGGTCTCAACGATTTCCACCGCTGTGGTGCTGGATTCGTGCTCGACGTACCTGACAGTCTTGATCACGAACAGCGAGTACTGCTTGTAGCGCTCCAGCTTGGGGCGCTGGTGCGCCACCACCGCATCCTCGGCCGCGAGTTCGTGGATCCCGAACACCTCGGCCACCGAGGCCATGTCGTCGGTGTCCGGTTCGAACATGCCGACCCACACGAAGCCCGCACCGCACTGCCGGACATGGGTCAGCGCCGTCGCCGGATCGACCACGCCGGGAACCCGCGCGCCGTTCACGTAGGCGGCGCAGTCGATCATCGAGGTGGCCGCCCGCCGGACCGGTGCTGGCTGCGGTCCGTTGCCCGCCGGCCCCCGTCCTGAGGGGAACATGGGCGGGATCGCCGGCAGCCGGGGCACGTCAGTAACGTAGTCGAGATCATGCGGATCGACCTGCACACGCACTCAACGGCGTCGGACGGGACCGACACCCCGGCGGCATTGATGGCCATGGCCGCCGCGGCCGGCCTGGACGTCATCGGCCTCACCGATCACGACAGCACCGCCGGCTGGGCGGCCGCCGCGGCGGCCAGGCCGGACGGTGTCACCCTGATCAGGGGCACCGAGTTCTCCACCCGCGTCGACGTCCGCGACCGCAGGGTCAGCGTGCACCTGCTCGGCTACCTGTTCGACCCAGCCGACCCGGCGATCGTCGCCGAGCATCGCCGGCTGGTCACCGAGCGCATGCAGCGGGGACTGGCGATGGTGGAGTCGATGACCGCCGACGGCGTGCCGATCAGCAGCGAACAGGTACTGGACATCGCCGCCGGAGCACCGGTCGGCCGGCCGCACATCGGCCGGGCGCTGGTGCAGGCCGGTGTGGTCTCCTCGGTGACGGAGGCATTCGATTCCTATCTGGCCGGGCCCGGCTCCTATTACCTGCCCAAGGCGGACACCGAGCTGGCGGCAGCCGTCCAGATGATCGTGGCGGCCGGCGGTGCCGCGGTTATCGCCCACCCCCGAGCCCGCGGCGAGCACCGGGCTCTGACCGTGGAGGCGATCGGGCGGCTGGCGGACCTCGGGCTGGCCGGGCTGGAACTGGATCACCCGGACCATGACGCAGCCGGCCGCGCCGAGATCGCCGACATCGCTCGCAGGTTCGATCTGATCACCACCGGCAGCTCCGACTACCACGGCCACAACAAGGCGCTCGCCCTCGGCCAGCAGACCACCGACCCGGCCGCACTGGCCCGGTTGGTGGCCAGGACCAGTGGGGTCACCGAGCCGCTCGGAGTGATCTGACGTGGACACCGTCCCGTTGCCCGCGGTACCGCACGCGCCGAAGCTGCCGGTCCCGCGCAGCGTGCGCGTCCTCACCGCGATCGCCGGCATGGCCGGCGGCGGCCTGCTGCTACTGGGCATCCTGCTGCTGGGACTACAGATCGGCGCGCCGCTGGTGATCGACGGTGCTACCGGGCCGGGCTGGGGCCGGGTCGTTCTGCATCTGGCGGTCGGCGGGTTCGGGGAGGTCGGCCGCGGGCTGCGGTTCCGGGTGCCGGTCGCGGCCGGCGCCGTGATCGCCGGGACGACGGTGCTCGCCGTGCTGGCGGTGCTGGTCCTCGCCTGGTGGTGGTGAGGCGGCGGGCAGACGGCGGGCGCCTCAGAGGTCCAGCGTCGCGGAGAACTCCGGCGCCCGCTTGTCCAGAAAGGCGCGCACTGCCCCGGTGAAGTCGTTGCTGCCGTAGACCTTCAGCATCTCCGACCTGTCGTCCGGATCGGCGCCGTCGGCGAGCGCGCCGAGGGTCCGTTTCGTGGCCAGTTGCGTGCCGGGCGCCAGGTGAGCGATGCGCCGGAGCAGCATCGTCAGGTGTTCGTCCAGCGCCGCACCCTCGACGATGTCGCTGACAGCTCCGGCGGCGTACGCCCGATCGATGGGCAGAAGCCTTGCGGTGAGAAGCATCTCGCGAACCAGCGAGTCGCCGAAGACGGCGACGCACCGCTTCAGCACGAATGCGGACAGGCAGTTGCCCAGGGTGGCCGCGATCGGATAGCCGATACGCGCGCCGGTGGTCGCGATCCGCAGATCGCAGGCGCTGGCCAGCGCCAGGCCGCCGCCGACTGCCAGGCCTTCGATCACCGCCAGCGTCACCTGCGGGAGTTCGGAGACCGCCCGCAGGGCCCGTACCACGACGGACTCGTAGGCAACGCCGTCCTCGCCGGAGGTGAAGGAGGTGAACCCGGCGATGTCGGCGCCGGCCGCCAGCGCTCGTCCGCCCGCGCCCCGGAAGCACACCACCCGCACCGCGGATTCGGTGCGCAGCTTTTCGCCCAGGGTGATCAACGCGTCGAACATCGGCATGGTGAAGGCGTTGAGCTTGTCCGGCCGGTTCAGGGTGACGGTGCAGATGCGGTCTTCGATGTCGACCAGGATCGCGCCGCCGGCATGGCTGGCCGTCATCGCACCACTCCGTTGGCGGTCAACTCGTCGATCTCGTCGGGCTGTAACCCGTACTCCCGCAGCACTTCCCGGCTGTGCTCGCCCAGCGCCGGGGACGGCCGTCCCGGCCACCGGACGCCCGCGCCGAACTGGATCGGCAGTCCCAGGACGGAATGCCGGCCGACCACCGGATGTTCCACCTGCCCGACCATCTCCAAGGCGTGGGTGTGCGGATCCGCGAGCGCCTGTCCGACGGTCCTGACCGGCGCCGCAGGTACCCCGGCCGACACCAGTCGGCCCACCCAGGAATCGGTGTCGTCGGTGATCAGCCTGGCCTCCAGGGTGTGCGCGAGTTCGGCCCTGTTCGTCATCCGGTCGGCGTTGCTGAGAAACCGGGGGTCGGTCGCCAGCCCGGTCAGACCCAGGGTGGACAGCAGCAACCGCCACAGCTTGTCGTTGTTGGCGGCCACCACCAGCGCGCTGTCCCTGGTCCGCAGCGCCTGGTAGGGCGCGAGCATTCGGTGTCCGGATCCGGTGGGGGTCGGCTCCACTCCGGTCGCCCAGTAGGCTGCCGATTCCCATACCAACATGGCCAAGCCGGCCTGGTAGAGGGAGGTGCGGACATGGTCGCCACGACCGGTGGTGTCCCGGTTCCGCAGGGCGGCCAGGATGCCGATCGCGGCGAACATGCCGGCCGCCAGGTCGGTGATCGGGACACCGGTTTTCACCGGGTCACCGCCTGGCTGGCCGGTGACACTCATCAGGCCGGTCATCGCCTGGGCGATCAGATCGAAGCCCGGTCGGCCGGCCAGTTCGCTCGAGTCGTCGCCGGTGGTGCCGAATCCGCTCAGCGATGTCACCACCAGCCGGTCGTTGACCCGGTGCAAGGTCGCGGCGTCGGCGGCCAGCCGCTCGGCGACTCCGGGCCGGAAGTTCTCCACCAGCACGTCTGCGGCGACGGCCATCCGGTGCAGTACCTGTTGCCCGGCAGCAGATTTCAGGTCGACGGCCACGCTGCGCTTGTTGCGGTTGACGGCCCGGAATGCGGGGTTGTCGCCGGGACCGGTCCCGAAGCTCTGCCGGGTCTGGTCGCCGCCGGCCGGTGCTTCGATCTTCACCACGTCGGCGCCGAGGTCGGCCAGCAGCTGGGTGCACCACGGCCCGGCCATCACCTG
>JAABUS010005607.1_pt1 | contig 16262 bp, 11 predicted proteins | sample 5560161 | NCBI WGS metagenome assembly JAABUS01 (sample SAMN10711885, study PRJNA513376) | rock metagenome | isolation source: Antarctica rocks | place: Antarctica: Victoria Land, Trio Nunatak nord | collected 2016-01-04
AGCCTGGATCCACCGATTGGCTGGTGGGGTAGGCCGATTTCGGCGTAGGGAGGTGGCGAGGGCGTGTTGGCGGTCGTTGATATGGTCTGTGGGACGTGACGGGCGTGTCGGTGGTGTTTGTCGCGGCTGGGCAGGGCGCGGTGGGCCGTCGTCGAGCAGCGGTGATCGTGCCGGGCGGCCGGATGGCGGTTCTCATCTTCGGGGGCCGATCGGGCCGGTTCAGGTGGGCGCTGGGAGCGCGCGCAGGCGTTTGAGGACCGCGGCGAAGTCGTTTTGCCAGGGCCAGCGGGCGGGGAGGTGCAGCGTCCACTTGCGGGCGCTGCGCGTCAGGCGGCCTGGCATCCTGAGCAGCCGGCGGCGCATCGTGCGCGCGACGCGGACGACGGCGCCTGGCAGGCCGAGCAGGGTGGTCCAGCGCAGCATGTTGTGCGCTAGGCAGGCGAGCACTGTCCAGGCGGCGTTGGCGTCGTAGTCGCCGGAGGGAAAGTGGGTCAGGGCTTGGTCTTTGAGGTCGCGGATGACCTGCTCGACGACGGCGTGCTGGCGGTGCTCGGCCTCAACGACCGTGATCGGCTCGGTGCGGTTGGTGGCAAAGGGGAAGTGGCGCCACTCCCGGAACAGCTCGCCCTGGGCGGGGACGAGGCGGACGCGGCGCACGACCAATCTGCGGCCTGACAGGACGGTCTCGGCGATCTGCGCCTCACCCGTCTCGGGGTAGTCCTCCAGGGTCTGCCAGTCGCTCTCGGCGATCGCGGCGACCAGCTTGCTAACGGGCTTGGTCATCCTGACGCCGATCGAGAACTGCCAGCCCTTCTCATGGAGGCGGTCGAAGACCTTGGTGTTCCAGAAGCCGGAGTCGGCGCGCAGCAGGCAGGGCCCGGTGGCGCCCGCGCGGCGGACGCGGGCGATCAGCTCATCGCAGAAGCGCGGCATCCCGCGCTGGGTGTTCGCCGCGCCCTTGCGAAAACGGACGTGCAACACCTCCCCACTGCCCGCGCGGGTGGCGATCAGCGGGTGATAGCCGCGCTTTCCCGTGTAGCCGAACGAGGCGCCCTGCTTGGCATAACCGTGCACCTCACCCACAAACGAGTCGACATCGATCACCAGGCGCTCACTGCCGGGCCCGGCCCCGGCCTTCCAGGCGCGCTTGAGCGTCTCGGCCAGCAGCCGGTCGAGCTGGCGGACATGCCCGAACGTAAACGCCCGCAAAAACGTGCCCAGCGTCGACGGGGCCGCCACGCGCGTGCCCAGCAGCTTGCGCGTGCTCCCGCTGCGCAGAATGTCGGCGTCATCGATGCAGACCGCGCCGAGCACCATCGCATAGACCAAGCTCATCACCTTGCGCCCCGCATTGGCCGCCCCGGCCCGCTCACCGAGCCTGACAAACTGGGCCGCGAGCGCCTCGATCCCCAGCCGATCAGCAAGCGTCGCGACGAGCACCACCCCGGCGTCACTGACCGCCCGCTCATCATCGAAGACGACCGCCACAGCGTTCGGTCCGGCGGGTCGTTCATCGTGCACCATGAAGGTGACCTCCTGCGCGGGGCCCGGATGCCGTCACATCCGTGGAAAACCCCTGCGTAGGAGGTCACTATTCAGTCAGGGTCGGACAGAAGACCCCGCCCAATCGGTGGATCTAGGCTGAGATCAGCTTGCCGAGCTCGCCACGTCCGAGTGCGTGTCGGCTTGCCGTCGAACCGCCACAGCCTGTGTCGTGGAATAGGTGTCGAACATGAGCTGCCACCAGTAGGACTCGGGAAGCCGCTCGGCATTCTGACTCAGCATCTTCCCCACCTTGAGCCAGCAGTCTCGCTGTAGGTGCATCGAGAACATGTCGTTCTTGATTGGCCCGTCGATCCAGCGCTTCCACTTCGCGATTCGCTGGGCTGTCATGGACTCAGACTCCCGCATGACTCGGACGAAAGTGTCCTCGACCCGTTCGCGTCACCCCACATCGCTGACCCGAAAGCACGAAACCCCCTGCGGCGGCAAGGGGTTTCGTGAGGTGGGCGATACTGGGCTCGAACCAGTGACCTCCTGCTTGTCGAGCAGGCGCTCTCCCAGCTGAGCTAATCGCCCGGGAGTGCGCCGGATCCTACCAACGACGCTTGATGCAGGCCGCGCTCGCCCTCGCGCGAGGATCGCTCTAGCATTGTCTTGACGGCGACGTGGCGGAGTGGCTACGCAGCGGCCTGCAAAGCCGTGTACACCGGTTCGACTCCGGTCGTCGCCTTGGCGAGAACCCCGGCCGATGCTGAGGTTCTGATGGTGAGTCTCGAGCAAGACCTCCGAATCCACCTCCGGGGGAGACGTGATGGCGTTGGAACTGCCCGCACCAATGCCCCTCAGGCTCGCGCCCGCTGCTTCCCCGTGACCGCCTTGTAGCCGACGAGCAGCAGCACGGTTCCGATGATGGCACCGATGAGGCCGCCGAGGTCAAACGCGTTGTTGTCGCCGATGTTGAGCACCTTGGTGAAGATGAAGAACCCGACCAACGAGCCGGCCAGCCCGAGGAGGATCGTGACGAAGAAGCCGCCCGGATCCTTCCCGGGCACGAGAGCCTCGCGATGTAGCCGGCGACGAGGCCGAGGATGAGTGCGCCAATCATGGTTCCGCGTCAACCGGAGGCGACCGCTGTTTGTCTTACGACACACCAGTCGCCGGATCGGACATCCCCGACGGCCAGTTGCGCTCCTCTGGGCGCGCGAAGTACGCAGGATTCGACCTCGCCCGGGCCGACTGGCGCGCGACCGCGATGACCCCCGGCCGCCAGACGTTTTCCTTCACCCTCGCCTACGACGTGCTGCCGGACCCCGTCGCGTCGGTCTCCTCCCCCACCGTAACCGTGAGCGGCCTGACGGCGGGAACCAGCTACGCGTTCACCGTTCGCGCCCGCAACGCCGCCGGCAACGCGTCGGCGGCAAACGCACCGATCACCGCCACCCGCACCGTCGACCCGCCGTCGCCCGATGAGCCCGACACCGGCAACCGCTCGGCCACAAGCGCCCCGGTGTCCGTCCGCACCCGGGCCGTTCCCCCACCACCGCGACGTCGCGACCTTCTCCATCACGTCCGACTGGGATACGGGCTACGTCGGCGAGTTCACCGTCTCCGATCCGACGAGCAAGCCGGTCAAGGGGGTGGCGCGTCGCGGTCAAGCTGCCGGCGTCGAGCACCATTACGAGCACTTGGAGCGCCCTCGTCGCCCGCTCCGGGACGAGCGTCGTCTTCACGCCGGAGAGCTGGACGGCGACGATCCCCGCGCGGCAAGATCACGTTCGGTTTCCAGGTCGCGGACTCCGCGAAGTCGTTCTGCACGGGCTGCTGCTCACGGAACGCACGCCCCCAGTCAGCCTAGGCTAGAATAGTCTGGCAGTCGACCCTGCGGATGTAGCTCAGTTGGCTAGAGCGTCTGCTTGCCATGCAGAAGGTCGAGGGTTCGAGTCCCTTCATCCGCTTGATCAGAAAGCCCCGCGTTTGCGGGGCTTTCTTCGTTCCAACCAGTGCCACCGTCGCGACGCGAAGCTCTCGCGGTACCACTCCGCGGTACCACTTGGGGCCTGAATGGGCGTGGGACTTGGAGATCGCGAGCTCGTGGTCGACGCGGTCGGGCGCGGGCCTCGGCCGGAGTCTGGATCGAGGCCGAGCACCGTGCCGTGCTTCGCGCTGGCGGACGGGCCCTCCGACCGCTACCGCGCCGCCGCAGCTGTCGCTCGCCGCAGTCGTGCTGCTTCCGGCTGAAAGCGCTCATTCTGGTCTCGGGCCCTCGACCGCCGCTCCGGTTGCTTCTGACCACCGACGCACGCGCGCTAAAAGAAATTCCGTGCCGACTATGACGGACGGGTCAAGCGACCCTCATGGTCCTAATGCCGGCACTACCGCGCCACAAGCATGAGCACTCCTAAGGCGCCGCGACTCACGTGGGACGTTCGGCTGACTGCGACGATGGGCGCTTTGGGAAGATCTCCGAGTGCTATCCGCCGAAGTGCTCCCTCGTGACTGAACCCCTCCAGCTCAGTCAGGCGCTGGCCGCCTTCGACCGCGTCGCTGTCACGCTGCAGCGGCTCGAGGAGACGTGGGCGGAACTGGCAAAACTCACGCCTGCCGGGCTCGGTGCCTCCCCCGACGCGCTGCGCTACGGCGAGCTGTGCCGCACGTTCGACGCGCTCGCCAAGGGGCTACCGGCTGTCTCCGGATTACGAGTCCTTGAGCGTCCCATGCCACTCGACGAGATCACGGGCAATAGATGGGACGCCAATGAGATCGGAGAGGTGGACGCCCACCTCCAGGTTGAAGCAGGGATCGAGGCGCCCGGGGAAGGAATCGCTGCGTACCGACACGCCTACCGTCTGCGTCGGCGCGATCTTGTCCGCCGGCGCGCCGACGAGCTAGTGACCGCGATCGACGGAGTGTTGCCGCTGCTTACCGGCCGGAATGCGCGCGGCCCTCAATCCGTAGCAGATGACCCCGACTGGCAGCACCTCGACGATCACTGGCGGGAGCTTCTCAGCTTGGTCGGCGAGGATCAGCTACGCGGTACACGGGCTGTCGACTTCAGCCGTCATCTCCATTTCGCCCAAAGCGGCGATCTCTGGGACATCTCTGAGCACGATTGGCCCTCGGTGAAATCGGCTCTCGATCAAGCGCTCTACTCAACGGACGAGCCTCTGCCGGTGGAGGTGGACGATCTAGACGAACTCGTGACGGTGAGGCCCGTCGGGCCAGTCAGTACTCGCATCAACTTCGACGTCCTCGAGGGAGGCGGCTTCGAGCGGCTGCTATTCGAGCTTTTGAGTACCACACCTGGATACGCGAACGCGAACTGGCTTACCGAAACCAATGCTCCTGACCGCGGCCGAGACCTTCAGGTCGAACGAATAATCCGCGATCCGCTCACTGGCACAAGCAGCGAGCGCATCATCGTTCAGGCCAAACACTGGAAGCGCTCGCTCAATCTCTCCGATTGCAAGCGCGCCCTAGACCCCATCGAGACCTGGGAGCCACCGCCCGTCGCGGAACTCATCATTGCTACGACGGGCCGCTTCACGACGGATGCGATCTCCTGGATCGAGCAGCACAACAATGCTGGCGGGCGACCGAAGATCGTCATGTGGGCAGACAGCACCATTGAACGCTTCTTGGCTGGGCGCGGAGATCTAGTAGCTGAATTCAACCTCCGGGCGCCTGCCTGAGTCGTCCTGACTTCGATGGTCCACGTCCTCTTTGACTCGCGCAGGCCACTGGTGATGACGCATCGCAATAACGCCCAGCGAGAACAGGGAACCGCAATGGCCATAGGGGCGGCGTGACCCCAAGGTCGTCCTGAACGTGGAGGCTGTGCTGTCCCTCGCCGGGATCACCTGGAACCACAGTTCCGTCGAAGACCGGTCACGTGTTCGCGCGTGGTTGGATGCTCGGACGAGAAGCGTCGTTCCTAGCGTCGGTGCTCCTCGTCAAAGCGCTACTTCTTCGGTCGCTCGCACTCGACGGCGAGACGCGGTTCCTCCGGCTGCAAGTCCGTACCGCGCGCAAACGCGGGCAGAACGCCGACTAGCCCTGCTGTTTTGGTGTCTTCGGCGGTTGCGGGTCGGGCCCAGCAAGATATGCGCGGTAGCGCCCGTCGTCCCAGCGAATGAACGCAACAGTGCCGGCGTGGCGCTCGTCGGCCGTGTGACGAACGCAGCTCCAAGTGTGGTTCAAGCGCTCGTCGTCAGTAGTCAATCCCAGCTCCGGTAACGGCGCACGCGGGTCTGTCGTTGAGCACCCCTCGGGCGGTTCGATGAAGTGCACGTCGGACTGCGCGAGCAGCGCGCCGTTGAACCAACCGGCCAATCCGGCCGGGGCGTCGCTGAGGCCGGAATCGGCGCCTTGCTGCCAGGAGCCCACCAGCAAGGCTGTAGGCGACAGGGCGACCAAGACCGCGTCGACGTTCCCGCGCGTAAGCGGTGATCCCGTCGTCCTGTGTTCCCTCCGGCTGTAGAAGGCGAGCGGCTGATCGCAGGTGGCGAACTTCGCGTCCGTCGCTCTCAGGACTCTCCAGTGCATGGACATCAGGATCGAGGTCTGCACGGCAATCACCAGCGAGAAGAGGATTTCTAGACCCCGCGTCCCGTCCGTGTGGAAGCGCTGCTCCCACCTGACTCGTTCCAGAGCGACCGGGTTCTCCGAGAGGTACTGCTCGCCAACCTCCACGCCGGAGCTGATGAGCTGCTCGCGCACCACGGTTCCTCGGACGGCAAGTGAAGCCAGGAATACGGCGACATCGAATCGCGCTTCCGGCTCGACCGCGCCGTCGGAAGCCAATCTGCGGACCGCCGTCACACCGGGTCCCTCGACATCCGTAGCGAGGGATCGCTCGATGCTGCGGTCGCGCGAGCCGTCGGGTCGTGTCATCGCGTGCCAGTCCGGCTTCACGCAGATGTTGGCCGTTCCCAGAGGCTGCGCGTCCACGCTCGGGAGAATGCGCACCTTCACAAGTTCCGTCTCGCCTTGCGGGCACCACGCACGGAGGTATGCCCGGGAGACGAGATGGTGTCGCTTGCTTTCTCCCACTGGCCCCATGATGCCCGCCCCGCCTGACGGCGCCGCCCTCTGATGACAATCAGATTGCGCGCACCATCTCGGACACGAACATGCCAATGCCCTCGTAGCCGACACGCTCGCCGACGACAAGGACTCAGCGACGTGAGCCGTGAGGAACCGACGGACCGGGTCACGCGAGATGGACCCGAGCCATCGACGCTCTCTTCCTCCGAAGCGCAATGTCGCGGAAGCCGCGCGGCAAGGCGTCCATCGGCATCCGGCGCCAAGATGGGCCGGTGCCCGTCCATGGTCCCTCTTCCGCCAAGGCGGGCATGCGTTACGAGGACCGCTGGACGGCGCTGTCGGCCCTGCGCATGCTGCGCGGCGAGGCGTCCTCAATCTGGTTGGAGCGCATCGACGACGCCGAGACCGGTTTTGAGTTCGAGCTCGAGACGACCGCCGGGGGCGCCGAGCACCATCAGGTCAAGCGGCAGACCGCCCGTGAGGGAGGATGGTCACTGCGGGGCCTTGCGAAGGTCCTCGCTTCGTTCAGAAGCAGACTCGAGAACCCCGACGCCGTCTGCGTCTTCGTCTCAGGCTCAAGCGTCGAGGGGCTCGAAGACCTTGCCACCGACGCCGCCAACGCGCCGAGCTGGCAGGTCTTCCGCGATGGCGCGCTGCAGTCGGAGCGGCGCAAGGGCGTCTGGAAGGAGCTGCGGGCGATCTGGGGCACCGAGGACGAGTGGACGTTCGGAGCCCTGAGGCGCGTCCGTGTCGAGATCATCAACGAGGCGCGGCTGGTCGAGCTGCTGGCGATGACATGCGAGCTGGTCCTTGACGGCGATGCCGACAAGGCGCCCGCCATGCTCGTCGAGATCCTCCGCGACCGCACCAACCAGCGGATCCGACCCAACCTGCTCTGGTCAGACCTGGTCAGGGTCGGCCTGGGGCCAAACCCCTGGAAGGACCACGGCGCGCTGGTCGCCCGCGTCCGGGCGGTCAACGACCGGTTCGTGCGTTTGCGCGAGGGATCGCTGATCGCCGGCGCCCTCGTCGAGCGCCAGGAGACCCGACAACTGCTCGCCCGGCTGGAGGACGACCAGGTCGTGCTGCTCGAGGGAGGGGCGGGCGCGGGCAAGAGCGCGGTGCTCATGCAGCTCGTCGGGCAGCTCGAGCAAGCCGGAACGCCCCATCTGGTGTTCCGGCTCGACGGCGTGACGCCGACTGACTCGCCGGACGCGCTCGGCGAGCATCTCAACCTGCCGGCCTCGCCGGCCGTCACGCTTGCGGCGATGAGCGGCGGTGAGCCGTCCGTGCTCATCATGGACCAGCTCGACGCGATCAGCAGCTCCTCCGGCCGGCGGGCCGAGCTGCTGGACTGCGTCGCGCAGATCGTCCGCGGCGCCGAAACCCAGCCGCAGATGCGGGTGGTGCTGGCCTGCCGCTCCTTCGACGCGCGCCATGACGCCCGGCTGCGCCGGTTCCTCGCTGGCCGGACTCACCCGATCGCGGTCGGGCCGCTGCCCGCAGAGGACGTCGACCGGGTCCTGGCCGGCTTGGGCGTCGATCCAGCCGAGGTCACCCCGGCGCTGCGCGAGCTGCTGCGCCTGCCGCTACATCTGCTGATCTACTCGGTCCTGGCGGCTAGCGCGCAAGCGCCGCTGCCGGCGCTCAGCAGCCTGCGCGACCTCTACGACGAGTTCTGGCGGGACCGGCAGCGCGAGGTGGCCAGCCGGCTCGAGGCGCCGCCTAGGTGGCTTGAGGTTATGCGCGCGCTGGTCGACGACCTGAACGCCAACGCGCGGCTCTTCGCGCGCTCCGAGATCCTCGACGCCTGGGAGCTGGACCGGGAAGCCATGCTCTCGGCCGGCGTGCTGGTCGAGGACCAGCGCCAGGTCAGCTTCTTTCATGAGACCTTCTTCGACTACGCCTTCGCTCGGCTCTTCTTCGGCAGCGGGGAGACGGTCCGCGACTTACTGACGGTCGACCAGCTGCTGTTCCGTCGCGCTCAGGTGCGCCAGCTGCTGGCCTACGAGCGTGAGGGCGACCGCGACCGCTACCTCGCGGACCTCCGTTTCCTGCTGCAGGACGACGGCGTGCGCTTCCACATCCGCGACCTCGTTCTTACCTGGCTGGGCGCGCTGCCCGACCCGACCGAAAGTGAGTGGAGGGTGCTTCGCGACCTCCAGGCTTCTCCTCACCCAGCGCTCGCCCGGCGAGCGGGGGAAGCGGTGGTCTCTGCGGGGTGGTTCGCCATCTTGGACGACCTCGGCGTGATCGAGCGGTGGCTGTCCGACCCCGAGCGGGCGGCGCTCGCGCTGGCCGTCATACGAGCCGCCGCCTCGACGCATCCGCGCCGCGCCGCAGAGCTCCTCGAATCGCACGGGCGGTCGGACCCGGAGGCCGCCCAGGACGTCATGGCGGTCCTGGGCCACGGCTCGCTCGCCGCAGGCCGCGAGATCTTCGAGCTCTTCCTCGAGCAGCTCAGCGAGGACGTCAGCGCCCTTGGCCGACGCGACTTCCTCTTCTCCGCGCGCGACCTTCCGGAGGAGCGCCCCGAGTGGGGCTGCGAGCTGGTCGGCGCCTACCTGCACAACCGCATGCGCGCCGCCGAGCTGGCCGGCGTCGAGAATCCCTTCGACTGGCGCAGGGGCGTCGTCCCACGGCAGCTGCACGTCCATGAGCTCGTCGTGGACAGCGCGAAGGGCGCGCCGGCGGCGTTCTTCAAGTTCGTTTGGCCGCCCATGTTCGAGCTCATCGAGCGCACAGCTCAAGGCCCACCCGAGGACCTCCTCGACGACCGGCCCGTGCAGGACTCGGCCTGGCACGGTGGCCGGCTGTTGAGCGGCGGAGACGGCATGGACGACGATCTGCTCGAAGCCGCCGAGGCCGCCGCCCAGAAGCTAGCCGTTGAGATGCCTGAACGGTTCGCTGGCCTCCTCAACGCCCATGCGCAGACGCCTTACGAGACGGTGTGTGCGGTGCTCTTCGCCGGCTGCGCCGCAGGCGCAGCGACCTTCGCCGACGACGCGGCGCGCTTCGTGCTGGCCGACCTGCGCCGGCTGAACGTCGGCCGCGCCTTCGAGGACCACTGGGGGACGCGGGAGCTGCTGGCGGCCATTACGCCCTATGTGTCAGAGGAGCTCCACGGACAGCTGGAGCAGACGGTGCTCGGTTACGCCACTGCGTGGGAGCGCTCGAAGGACGGCCGGCGCGTCCGTGGCTACGCGCAGTTCACGCTCCTGGACGCGATGGCGCCCGGACGGCGGAGCGAAGCTACTCGCAGACGATTCATGGAGTGGCAGCGCAAGTTCAACAGGGCAGAGCCCGAGCCGCCGTCCGGAGTGCAGGGCGGGCTCGTGGGCTCTCCTATCCCCGCAGCAGCCACCCGCAAGATGCGCGACGAGCACTGGCTGGGCGCCTTTGCCCGCTACCGGACTACGGACTCCGATCGGCGGGAGTTCCTCAAGGGCGGCGCCCACCAGCTCTCGCGGGAGCTCGAGGCGCGCGTAAAGGAGGATCCCGTGCGCTTCATCGGCCTAGCCGAGCTGATGGCCGACGACACGCATCCGTATTACTTCGACGCGATCCTGCGCGGCGTCGCCAGCTCCGAGCAGCAGCTCCAGCCCGACGATGCCGTCCGCTTGCTTCGGCGCTGCCACGCGGTGCCCGGGAGGCCCTGCGGACGCTGGATAGCCCACCCGGCGCAGAAGCTCCGCGAGCAGCCGCTGCCGCCAGAGGCCGCGCGGATCCTCGAGTGGTACGTGCGCAACGATCCGGACCCCGCCCCTGTCTCGGAGGACTTCTCAGGCGACATCTCCTCACAGGAGCGCCTCGAGCTTCAAGGCCTCAACTCGGTCAGGGGAAGCATTGCCTACGAGCTGGCCCCCCACGTGGAACGCCATCGCCAGAACCTCGACTCCCTCCGGCCGTCCATCGACGTCCTGGCCGGCGATCCGTCGGCGGCGGTCAGGGCCATGGCGATGCGCATCGCCCTGGGCGTGCTGCACCAAGACGAGGGAGCCGCCGTGGAGTACTTCGCCGCCCTGGCGGACCATCCGGACGACCGGATCCTCGCCAGCCGTGAGGCGCACGCCTTCCTGCGCTTCTGCACTTCGCGCAACCTCACGACGCTCACGCCCGTGCTGCGACGGATGATCACTAGCCAGCAGCCTGAGGTGCGGACCCGGGGAGCCGCCCAGGCGGCCATAGCGAGCCTGTACGAGGACGGGGCCGGGGAGCTAATCGACCTGTGCTGGTCGGGCGACCCTGCGCTGCGCAAGGGCCTGGCCTCGGTGTTCGCCGCCAACGCCAGCCACGAGCCGCACCGCGAGACGTGCACCTCGGCGCTCGCCCGGCTCTTTGACGACGTCGACGCCGAGGTGCGCCAAGAGACGACGCGGGTCTGGCGGGAGGCGGCCGACATCGACTTTGAGGGACATGATGGGCTCGTCCTGAGCTTCGTCAGGTCGGCGGCGTTCGAGGCAGAGGGCGCTGCGCAACTGCTGCACGCGCTGACGGCCGCCGACGCCCCCCCGACCCACCTCGTGCTCTCAGCCGTCGAGGCCTACTTGGGGGCCCCGTTCTCCCAGCCCGACGCCGCGTCCGGCGGCATGGCGATGCACGACGCCGGGGAGCTGGTCGCGCGCAGCTACGCGACCGCCTCCGGCGATGAGCGTGAGCGCGCGCTCGACGCCGTCGACCGACTGCTCGCACTCGACACGTTCCGACTGAGCAGGACTATCGAGCAGTACGAGCGCGGTTGAGCGCCGGCCATCGCGATGCTCGTCGACGACTTGGATGTTGCCGACGATGTGGTCGTTGCACTCGTTGAGCTGGACGGCGGGGACCCATAGCTCGGTCGTCCGGAGCTCCCATTCGCTCACCCTGCTGAGCCGCCCAGCTCATGCCAATCGCTCCCGACAGCTGCGGACTAGTCGCGGCGCGGGACGAAGGACGTCGCCGTGACGCCGGGCCCGGTGGTGACGCGCCGGTCCTTGTCGAGGACGCCGAGCGCGCCGCGGACGACGACGTGCGTGGCGAGCACGACGCGGGCGATGCGCCTTACGGCCTTGACGACGGACCACTCGTACTGGTGCGCGGGCCACTCGGCGACGGCGGCGGCCTTGTTCGGCGACAGGTGCACGCTTGTGCCGTTCGTCCAGTGGTCGAGGACCTCGGTCGCGGTGATGTCGCGAATAGTCTTCGGCCAGCGGCCGGCGTTCATGTCCTCGACGTCGACCAACGACATGAGCGTCTCGCCGCGCCGGAGGTCGAAGAGGGTGTCGAGCGCGTCGAGCAGCCCGACCGTCTCGTCGCGGTGCTCACCGGTCGCGCGTCCGCGCAGGGTTGTGGTGACCTTCTCGTGCGGCGTGTCGCCCTTCTGCCACGCCTGGCGCAGCGTCATCGCGGCCAGCTCCAGCGACTCCGTGCCGGCATGGGTGAGCGTCGTGCTGGGGTGACGCTCAGCCGCGACGGCTCGCGAAAGAACGACCGGTTGCCGAGCAGCCAGCCGAAGTCGTTGTAGCGAGCGAGGAACGCCGTCTCCTTCGTCGCGAAGGACTCGAATCTCGAACCCCACTCGATCGAGAGCAGGTGGTCGGCCAGCTCGCCGATGTCGGTGTGCATGAGGTAGATTTTACGGCCGTCGTGCGCACCTCCCACATCGCGAATCGCGGGTGATGTCACCCAGGGTTAGATCAGCCCGCGAGGCGCTGCTGCGCAGCGCGGAGCGATCGGCTGGCCACCGGTCGCGTAAGCGGGACCTCGCCAGTCGTTTGCGACGTTCGCATCGCGGAGATGCAGACCCCGCTGATGCAGGAGACCCGTTACCTCGGCAAGCTCATTGTTCAGGCCCCGGCCCCGGCCTGCTTCAACGACTAGGGTCGCCTACGGCGTCCGCCCCTGGACAACCTCGGAGATCACCACTTGGCCTTACACGTAGTTCACGGCGGGAGTCGGCATCGAGCGCAGGCCGACCGGCTAGCGGCGGTGCTGCAGGACATTGTCGTCGACGGCACCGTATACCTCGGGTATCCGGTGTTCACGTCGGTCGACCGCGACCAGCGCATTGAAGTCGACGCGCTGCTCATCAGTAAGGCCCACGGGCTCGTCGCCTTCCGGCTCTCCGATGACGAACCGTCGGGCGCGCCAGACTGGGAGGAGGTCGTCGACGACCAAGACCAGATGTACACGGCGCTGCTCGGCTACCTCTCCCGTCACGACGCCCTGCGGCGCGGTCGAAATCTCGCCTTCACGCCGCACACCGCGACGCTGTTTGCGAACGAGCCCGCAGGCGGACCCGACCCGACGCCCGAGACGTTCTTCGGTGCGGTCGACAAAGTCGGCGACTGGATCGAGACGCTGCCGGCCCTCCAGAACAGCGTCGAGACCAACCTCCAGGCCGCGCTCGAGCGCATCACGAACATCAAGCCGCTGAAGAAGCGCGCGTCGGTCGCCGACAGCAGCTCCAAGGGCGGCAAGCTCAAGGAGATCGAGCGTCAGATCGCCAACCTTGACCGATGGCAACGATCCGCGGCGATCGAGACCCCCGACGGTCCTCAGCGCATCCGCGGGCTCGCCGGCTCCGGGAAGACGGTCGTGCTCGCGCTGAAGGCCGCGTACTGGCACACCCAGTTCCCTGAATGGCGCATCGCGTTCACGTTCCAGTCCCGGGCGCTTTATCAGCAGATCGACGATCTCGTGACGCGGTTCACCTTCGAGCACACCAACGATCGTCCTGATCCAGATCGTCTGTCCATCGCGCACACTTGGGGTGGACGCGACCGGGTCGGCCTGTACATGCAAATGGCCGAAGCCGCGAAGGTCCCGGCCCGCGACTTCAACTACGGCCAGGCGACCTACGGCAGGACGGAAGCCTTCGCCGGCGTTTGCCGCGAGCTGCTCGAGGTGGTCACGGAAAACCCGCCCGAGCCGATCTACGACGCGGTGCTCATCGACGAGGCTCAGGATCTGCCTCCCGAGTTCTTCCGGCTCGTCTACGCCTTCACCGCGCAGCCGAAGCGCATCGTGTGGGGATACGACGAACTCCAGAAGCTCTCAGAAGCAAGCATGCCGACGACGCTCGAGCTATTCGGCAGGGGAGCCGACGGCGAGAACCTCATCAGCCTGGAGTCCGCTCCTGGGACGCCCGAGCGGGACGTGGTGCTGCCCAGGTGTTACCGCAACACGCCGTGGGCGCTGGCCACCGCCCACGCGATAGGGCTCGGGATCTATCGCGAGGAGGGCGACGGTCTGCTGCAGCATCCCGACGAGCCGGCGCTCTGGACGGACATCGGGTACGAAGTGCACCGAGGCGCGCTCGCTCCCGGAGAGCAGGTGACGCTGCGACGCAGGCGCGACAGCTACCCGGAATATTTCGAGGCGCTTATCGATCCAGCCGACGCGGTCGCCGTCAGACGCTTCGACGGCCAAAGCGAACAAGACACGTGGGTGGCGCGCGAAATCGCCCGCAACCTCAGCGCAGACGAGCTCGAGCACGAGGACATCCTCATTGTGTTGCCCGACGCCTACACGGCGAAGACCCGCGCACCCCGGCTTATCGCAGCGCTCGCCCGGCACGAGATCCCCGGGCATCTAGTCGGCGTCAACAGCAGCGCGGATGAGATCTTTCGCCGCGGGTCGATCGCGATCGCGCACATTCACCGAGCCAAGGGGAACGAGGCGCCGATGGTGTACGCGGTCGACGCCCACCACGCCGGCGAACGCGTCAACCGCGTCACGCGGCGCAATACCCTCTTTACGGCGATCACCAGGTCGCGCGCGTGGGTGAGGGTTACCGGCGTGGGCGGTGTCATGCGCGCCATCGAGGCGGAGATCAGCCGGGTCGTTGAGCATCAGTACGAGCTCTCGTTCGCTGTGCCGACACCGGAGCAAATCGCAGACCTACGGCACCTCCACAGGGACCGCGGGCGCGCTCACGAGCAGAATGTTCAACAGGTGAACAAGACGCTCGAAGATCTTACCGATCAACTAAGGCGCGGTGAGGTCGAGCTCCCTGACCTCGACCCTGCCACACGGGAAAGGCTCATCGAGCTGCTCCGCGGCAACGGGCAGTGACATCGGCTCGTGCGATAGCCACCGAGCTCGTCAACGCGTTCGACGTGCTCAGGGACAAGGGGCTGCTCCTCTTTACCGCGGCCCCGTCTCAGGCTTTCCAGCGGGTCTCTTGGTACGCCACCACCCCCTTCTCGTACAGCGAAGGCCACGCCACGGTGGAGCAGTACCGCGAGTGGGTGATCGGGAGCCACTACTCAGCCGTGCTGCCGGACGCCAGCCTGCTGCAGATCACCTACGACGTGCTCGGCGGTGAGATCGCCGGGCACCGCCTCGCGTACGTGCCGTGCCCGGTGATCGTCGACAAGGACCTCATCCGCGAGGAGCCCTTGATCGACGTCGTCGACAGCTACTTGGCGGACGGCTACGCGGCGGTCGCCCTGCGCTCCCCGCTTAGGTTCGACTTCGACCCCGGCGCCGCAAGCGAGCGACACCCGGCGTCGCACATGACCTTCAACAGCGCAGACTGTCGGATCGCGTGTGTTGCGCCGATGCACCCATACCAGTTCCTCGACCTGGTCTTCACCAGCTTCTATCCGACGCTCCGCGTTGCAGGACAGGATTGGTTCGACGAGGGAGCACGTCGCGCCTACCGACAACGGGTGATCACCGAAGAGGAGCGGGCTGGCGTGCACATGCTCTGGCCGCTCGACTGAGCCCGCTCGTCCTCCAAGAAGCACCCACGCGGCTCATCGATGCGGACTCAGTGATCCTCCGGTGGGTGCGCGAGGCGGGCCCTACCGTGCGTCCGCGCGAGCCACGCAGTCCCCATTCGCCGCCGCGAGGGCGAGGAGCGCTGACGGCGCACTGCGAGGCTTGTGGCCCCGTTCGGAGGTTGTCCCGTAGCTCGTAGAACTTTGTAGGTGGCGGTCCTCCCGCCTCGTCTGCTCCGACTGGGAGCGTGGCGAGTGCGAACAAGTCCATCGAGACAGGAGAACCGCCATGAAGAACGTAGAGCAGGACGCCGACGAGATCGGCCAGAGCAAGTTCGACGCGCTGCCTGAGCGGGTGCAGGAGGCGCTCGGCGAGCTGACCGGCGCCGCGAAGGACGGGCTGTTGGCGCTGTGGAACTCCCCCGCTTCGGTGGACAGGGTTTGGTTAGGCCGCGATAGCGGCCGTTGGCGTAGTAGACACGATCGGTGGGAGGGGTGTGAATCCCGAAGGGCCCTCATCGCTCAGAGTGTTGTTCTCGAAGTCGACTGGGCTCAACATCCCGAGGCGGCTGTGACGGCGTTTGCGGTTGTAGAACGTCTCGATGTACTCGAACATCGCGGTCCTCGCTTCGGCCTTCCCGGGCCAGGGTCGGCGGTTGATGAGGTCCTTCTTCAGCGTCGCGTGGAAGCTCTCGATCGCGGCGTTGTCGAAGCAGTCGCCACGGCTGCCCATCGAGACATCCAGCCCGGCGGATCGGCAGCGCTGGGTGAAGATCAGCGACGTATATTGCGAGCCCTTGTCGCTGTGATGCACTGGGCGTCCGGCGGGCCGGCGACGCGCGACGGCCATCTCGAGGGCGTCGACGACGAGCTCCAGGCGCATGTGGTCGGCCATCGCCCAGCCGACGATCCTGCGGCTGTAGCAGTCCATCACCGACGCCAGGTACAGCCAGCCCTCCCACGTGCGGATGTACGTCATATCCGCGCACCACAAGCGGTCGATCGCGGTCG